>ENA-OWNT01002788-OWNT01002788.1-seawater-metagenome-genome-assembly--contig:-NODE-2788-length-17551-cov-4.202358_pt1 | contig 17551 bp, 15 predicted proteins | sample MGYA00238136_ERZ651165 | MGnify/ENA primary metagenome ERZ651165 (study PRJEB26861, sample SAMN08777766) | seawater metagenome | isolation source: coastal seawater | place: USA: Florida | collected...
CCTCCCAGCCACCGGCGGCGCCGGTGCGGCGCGCCCCCCGTCGGCGCGCCGACGACCCCTCCCTCTCGGCCACGCTGACCGACCCGATGTCCGCCATGCTCACCGAGCGGCGGCTCACCACCATGCTCGAGCGGCTGTCCGACGACTTCGAGGTCGTGGAGGTCTTCGTCGACCTGCCGGTCCAGCTCATCGGCCCGCTGTGGGAGTCCCACGTGGTGCGCGCGCTGCACGACGGCGACCTCGGCACCGCGCTCGCGGCGGATGCGGTGCGCAGCCTCGTGAAGGCACGGCCGACCGAACTCGTCGCGGCGCGGGTTCGGCGCGGCGGCGAGGAGTGGGCGATTTGGGCTGACCTCGACGACGACCGGCTGCTGGCCGCGCTGGCGCCGGCGGCGGTCTACCTCGTGGGGCTGTAGCTCAGGCGCTCGCGCAGCTGTCGCAGGTGCCTCGGAACTGGATGCTCACCACGCCCTGCTGCAGCGCCTTGGGGGCGCCAGGGGGGATGGGCACTTCCATCTCGGGCAAGCAGGAGACGTCGCCACAGACGGTGCACAGGAAGTGCGGGTGGTTGCCGTCGCTGTGGTCGGACTGGGCGAGCTCGTAGCGCCAGAGGTGGTCGCCCAGGTCGCGCTTCCGCAGGAGGCCTTTGTCGGTGAGGTCGTTCAGGTTGCGGTAGAGGGTGGCGCGGTCCCAGCCTTCGTCGGACAGGGCGGCGTGCACCTCGGGATGGGAGGTAGGCGCCTCGACCCCATGGAGGAGGCGCAGCACCGCCACGCGGGCGGCGGTGGCCCGGAGGCCCGCGGCGCGGAGCATCTCGCGAAGGTCTTGATCGGTGGGCAGGGCCATGGCGGCAGGGTATCGCGTGGGTCGGGTGGCTGTCCCGTCGATGGCCGACCGGACCGGAGGAGAGCCTGATGGACGATGCCGAGCTGATCCGCGAGCTGCACTTCCTGGGCGTAGACGAGCACACCTGGCCGGTGCTCGCGCTGCTCCCCCTGATCCAGGTGGCGTGGGCCGATGGGGAGGTTCAAGCTGCCGAGCGTCGGCTGATCCTCGATGTGGCCGATCGCGAGTACGAGCTCGACCCGCGCGGCCATCAGGCGCTGGAGAACTGGCTCACCCACGCACCGACCGAGCAGTACCTCCGTCGAGGGCGCGATGCGGCGCGGCTGTTGGCGGAGCGCAACCCGGACATCGTGCAGGCGGGGGGCGTGCTGTCCCAGTGCGAGGCCGTGGCCAAGGCCGCCGGGGGCCTGTTCGGCTTCCGCTCGATCGATGCCCGGGAGCAAGCGGTGCTCGACGAGCTGTCCAGCTCCCTCTCCCTCCCCAGCGAGCAGCGGTGGGACTGGGCCGACCTCGACGACGACCTCGGCGACGACGACACCGACGAGGTGCTGGTCATCGAGATGGGCGAGGCGGACTTCAGCGAAGAACACCTCTCGGCGCCCACCATCCAGTGCACCTTCCAGCCGACCGAGGCCCCCGAGGAGGGCGCGCCGGAGCTCACCCGGGCCGACACAGAGGAGGTCTTCGCGATGCCTCCGGGGGGGCTGGCCATCGGGCGTGCCCGCACCAACGACCTCTGGGTGCGGGACGACGGCAAGGTGAGCCGGCGACACTGCTTCCTCTCCCTGGAGGGCGACCGGGTCCACATTGAAGACAACGCGTCGACCACGGGCACCTTCGTCAACGGGGAGCGCATCGTGCGGCGCCCGCTGTTCGGAGGGGAGACCCTGAGCATCGGCGATCTGACCTTCGCGTTCGAGTGGGACCGGGACGGTGTTCGAGCAGGCGCGTAGCGGCTCCTCCTGGCTCGGCGGCCTCCTGGTCGTGGGGGCCGTGGGGCTCGGTCTGGGGGCTTGGTGGCGCCCAGACCTGCTGGACGTGGCGCTCCAGCAGGTCGACCTCGCGTCCCGTGGGATCGTCCCCGGCACGTCATTGTGGGCCTCCGAGCGGGTGGACTACCCGGTGGCTCGCAGCCCGCTGGAGGTGGCTCTGGCGCTGGAGGGAGCGTGGGTCACGGTCGACCCAGCCCAGGGCCTCGCGCTGGCTGACCGGGTCGCGACCGACGCAGGGCGCTGGATGCTCCAGCAGACGGCGGCCGGCTCCGTGGAGGAAGCAGAGCAGGTGCTCTGGTCCCGCGGCGAGCAAGATCAGCTCTTCGTGTTCGTGGCGCAGCGTCTGCGGGAGGAAGGGGTGCACGCCCGCAAGCGTCACCGGCTGTCGGAGCCGGAAGACGAGGGGCAGCCGGTCTATGTCCACCCGGACGACCTGGCGTGGATCATCGCCCACGTGGCGTGGCGCCTGGACCTTCGGGTAGAGCTGGTCCGGAGCCCGGTGCACCACTACCTGGTGGCCCGGGAGCCTGGGGGCGAGGGCGCCCGCACGGTCGAGGCCACGTGCTTCCGTCGCGTCGATGCGCTCGGCCAGGTGGTGCAGAGCGACCAACCCTCCGTGGGGCGCCGCTTCATGGCACCGGAAGCGCACTACCCGAGCGGAGTCGGTGGCATTCGCCACGTAGAGCCCCTGCCGGAGGGCGCCTATCGCTCCCTGCGCTCCGAGGAGGCGGTGGCCGAGGCCATCATGGAGCGGTTGACGGCTCGCCACGGCGAGGTGGAGCTCAGCACGTTGTGTCCGGTGGCTGCGTCCCACCGGGTGCGCGTGCCCCCGTGCATCGAGGAGGCACCATGAGGCCGTTGTGGGTCCGAACCCCGACCATCCCGTCCACGCCGATGTCGGCGCGGGCGGGGCGACCGGTGTGGCTGAAGCTGGAGAACACGCAGCCGGTAGGCTCCTTCAAGCAGCGGGGCATGGGCCTGAGCTGTGCCCGAGCGGTGGACGCCGGGGCCGAGCGGCTCCTCACCTCGTCGGGGGGCAACGCGGGCTACGCGGTGGCGTGGGCGGCGCGGGCTCTGGGCGTGCCGGTGACCGTGGTGGTGCCCCGCCGCACCTCCGAGAGCATGCGGGCGCGCATCGCTGCAGAGGGAGCCGAGGTCGTCGTGCACGGCGAGGTCTGGGACGACGCGCACGTGCACGCGCAGAGCCTCAGCGGGGCCCTCATCCATCCCTTCGACCACCCGGACTGCTGGGAGGGCCATGCCACGCTGGTGCACGAGGTCGCCGACGACGGCCTCAGGCCGGGCCTCGTGGTCGTGGCGGTCGGAGGGGGCGGGCTGCTGGCTGGCGTGGCCCAAGGCATGGCCGACGTAGGCTGGGCCGATGTCCCGGTCCTCGCGGTGGAGACCGAGGGCACGGCCTCGCTGGGAGCGGCGGTGGCGGCCGGGGAGCTTCGCACCCTCGATGCCATCGAAGGGGTCGCCCTCACCCTCGGCGCGCGAACCGTGTGTCAGCGGGCCCTCGACGTCGCCCTGGAGCGGCAGATGACCGTGCGCGCGGTGACCGACGCCCAGGCCCTGGCGGCCGTCGACACCTTTCGCGTAGAGCACCGGATGCTGGTCGAGCCGTCTTGTGGGGCGGGCCTGGCCGCGGTCGAGGCGGGGACTCTCCCCGGGGAGGGGCCGGTGCTGGTGATCGTGTGCGGGGGCGCAGCGGCGCGCTGAGCGCCGCCGACGCCACTACAGGCGCACGCGCCACTCGGAGCCGCCGTCGCCGTCCATCACCACGATGGACGCGGCCTCGAGCTCGTCGCGGATGGCATCGGCCTTGGCCCAGTCGCGGTCGATGCGCGCCTCGGTGCGGGCGCGCAGCTTCGCGTTCACGTCGTCTTCGCTGAGACCCAGCAGGGGCAGCCGCTTGGTGCGGATTTCCTGCTGGAAGGCCGCGGTGGACAGCTGCAGCAGGCCCATCGCGTCGGCCAGGAGCGCGAAGGCCTCCAGCGCGGGGGCGACCACGGGGCCGGCCCGGCGCTTGGCCTTCTTGTGGTTGCCGAGCCGGTTGACGGCGCGGGCCAGCTCGAAGGCATGACCGAGGGCAGCGGCGGTGTTGAAGTCGTCGTCGAGGGCACCGTAGAGGGCGTCGCGGAAGCCGCGGCCGAGCTCCAGGCAGCGCATGGCGTCGGCGCCGAGGGACCGGGCCGCGTTGTCGGCGTCTTCCTCGCCGCCCATGGCCTCCGCCACCTCACGGGCCTCGTAGAGCCGGGCGAGCATGCCGAGGGCCTCGGGCAGCGCGGTGTCCGGGTCCCACGGGAGCGGGCTGCGGTAGTGGACCTGGAGGTAGTACAGGCGAAGGGCTTCGGCAGGGAACTGCTCGAGGATCTCCTTCACGCCGATGGCATTGCCCAGGCTCTTGCCCATCTTCTGGCCGTTGGCCATGTTGAGCAGGCCGTTGTGCATCCAGAAGCGGGCGTAGGTGGTGCCGTGGGCGCACTCGGACTGAGCCACCTCGTTCTCGTGGTGGGGGAAGACAAGGTCGAGGCCCCCGCCGTGGATGTCGATGGTCTCGCCGAGGGTCTCGGCACACATGGCAGAGCACTCGATGTGCCAACCGGGACGGCCGGGGCCCCAGGGGCTCTCCCAGTGGGGCTCGCCGGGCTTGTGGGCCTTCCACAGGGCGAAGTCGGCCGAGTGGCGCTTGCCGCCGGTGTCGGCGTCGGCGCTGCGGAGCTCGTCGACCTTCTGGCCGGAGAGCTTGCCGTAGGCCGTGTGGCTCGGCACGTGGAACCACACGGACCCCTCGGAGGGGTAGGCGTGGCCGCGCTCCACCAGCTTGGACGTGAGCTCGATGATCGCCGGGATGCTGGTGGACACTCGGGGCTGGTGGTCGGGGCGAAGCAGGCCGAGGGCGTCCATGTCGCGCAGGAAGTTGGCGATGTGGCGCTCGGCGAGCTCCATGGGCGGCTCGCCCCGCTCGGCCGCGCGGGCGATGATCTTGTCGTCCACATCGGTGAAGTTGCGGACGTACTCGACCTTCCAGCCGCGGTGACGGAGGTAGCGCACGAAGGTGTCGGTGACGGTGAAGACCTTGGCGTGGCCCACGTGAGCGTCGTCGTAGACGGTCATGCCACAGGTGTACAGCGTGATGTTCCCGGGCTCGATGGGCTCGAAGGGCTGCACGGAACGGGTCAGCGTGCTGTAGAGACGCAGCGCGCTGGGCTGGCTGGACATGAGGGCTCCCGATGGGGGCGGCGACGCCCGGGGGCGTCAGCTGTTGAAGATCTCGTCGAGCTCGGCCTCGATGACCGCCTGCTCCACACCGCGGGAGATGGCGACTTCCTCGATGATGAGGGAGGAAGCGAGGTCGAACATCTTGCGCTCACCGAAGGAGAGGGTCTTCTCCGTCTTGAGGCGGGAGAGATCGCGCAGGACGGCGGCGACCTGGAGGGGGTCGCCGGTCTTGATCTTGTTGGTGTATTCGCGGTAGCGCCGGTTCCACGTCTGCTTGTCGGCAGGGGTGTCCTTGTCGCGGAGCACGTCGTAGATGCGCTCGACGGCATCGACGGGAATGACCTCGCGGACGCCGTTGGCGCCGAGGGAGTTCACCGGGACCTCGAACTTGAGCGGGTTGCCCTTCTCGACCATCTCGATGATGTACATGTTGTAGGTCTGCCCGGCGACTTCGACGTCGCGGATGGCGGTGACCATCCCGACTCCGTGGTTCGGCACTACCGCGTTGTCGCCGACCTTGAACTCCATGCTCACCCTCCTGGCGCGGCGTCCTAATCGTTTTGCAAGCGCTGGTCAAACGGCGCGGATGACGCTCAAAGCAGGGTTATCGCTGTGGGTGTGGCTGGTTCGGTCGAGGGCGCCTCGGAGGGCGTGGGGAGGGATTGTCGACCGGAAACCTGCGGAACCTCTGCTGATGTGAGGAGATCGGCCTTCGACGGGCCTGGTTGCCTGGGTTTGTCGGATGTTGCTACAGTGCGCCGCTCACGGGGGTGTCCGATGCTGTGGATGTGGTTGCTCACCGGCTGTTCGTTGCTGGGTGGCGGAGACACCGGCCCGACCTGCGATCTGACCCTGGAGGGGCTGCCCGGCAGCACCTGGGTGATGCTCGCGGCCCAGGGCGGAATCGAGAAGAAGGACCACATGGCCCGGCTTCGCTTCCGCCAGAAGGGCGAGGAGATCGTGGCGGACTACACGGTCGCGAGCCCGAGCGACGTGTACGAATACCCCTGCACGCTGCGCGAGCCCGAGGAAGAGGGCGGCAAGCGCACGCTCTACTGCGCGCAGGAGCAGCGCCTGGTGGCCTGGTGCCAGTCCTTCCTGGTGGCCGACGCGATCTGCAGCAAGAAGTCGCTGCGCAAGGCCGGGGCCGAGGGCACCGACGAAGAGCTCAACGCCGCGATCATCGAGGCCAAGAAGAACGTCCGCGAGATGCGGGAGAAGGGCGGCCAGGACTGGAAGAAGTTCCAGTTCCTGAACAACTTCCTCGGCAACAAGCTCCAGGGCCGCCTCTACGTCGACATCGACGACAAGCAGTGCCGCCTGTCCGTGGGCGACTTCTACTGGACCATCCACAACGGGCGTCCCATCGAAGACACCAACCCGGTGGGCCAGAACCCGTTCGTCTCCGACAGCAGCGAATACCTGTGGGAGAACTGCACCGATGGCGAGAACATCGCCAAGACGGCCGAGGCCGAGGTCGACTTCGAGAAGTACCAGCGGCCCGGCTCGCTGAAGATGGGCGAGTCCACCTACTACACCTACGGTGGGCCCAAGAACATCGAGCCGGAAGAGGGCTGCAGCTACTCCTACGACAGCTACGCTTCCTGGAAGCCGGTCGAGAAGGGCGTGAAGGTCGACGCGAAGGAGGGCAAGCTCTGGTGGCAGGCCCAGCACACCTGGTCGGCCAACAACGTGCACGAGGTGCAGGGCAAGCAGGTCGGGGTGTTCTCGATGGTCCGCCACAAGGAATGCGGCGGCAAGAAGGAGATGCTCGACACGGTCTGCGACCTGGTGCTCGTCGAGTAGCTTCCTGGCGCTTCGCGCGACCTGAACATATGTTCAGCTCATGCCCTATGCAGAGCTGACGGCGCGGTCGTGCTTCTCCCTCCTCGAGGGTGCCTCTCAGCCCCACGAGCTGGTCGAGGCGGCGGAGCGCGCGGGCTGCGCGCATCTCGCCATCACCGATCGCGATGCGGTGTATGGCGTGGTCCAGGCCCACAAGGCCGCGGCGAGCTCGGGCGTGCACGTGGTCACCGGCGCGGTCCTCACGGTCCGCGATGGCCCGGCGGTCACGGTCCTGGTGGAGCGTCGCGAGGGCTGGTCGAGCCTGTGCCGCTTGCTCACCGCTGGCCGCGCCGACGAGCCCAAGGGGCGGGGAAGGGTCTCGGTGGAGAGCCTGGCGAATCACGCCCGGGGCCTGCGCCTGCTCCTGCGCGAGGGGTGGTCGGCCTCGGCGGCAGCCCCCCTGCGCGAGGCCTTTGCCGGGCGGCTCGGGGTGGCCGTCTCGTTCACCCTGTCCCCGAGCGACCGCCGTCGGGCGGCCGCGGCCCAGCGGTTGGCCACCGAGCTCGCCGTGCCGAGGGTCGCCACCAACGATGTGCTCTTCCACCACGCCGACCGCCAGATGCTGGCCGACGTGCTGTGCTGCATCCGGCGCCGCACCACGCTCGGGGAAGCGGGGCGCGCCCTGGCGGCCAATGGGGAGCGCTCGCTGCTGTCCGAGGCCGTGTTCCGTCGCCGCTACGGCGCGGTGCCCGGCGCCATCCACGAGGCGGTCGACTGGGCCGAGCGCTGCACCTTCTCCCTCGACGAGCTGAGCTACAGCTACCCACGGGAGGTCGTGCCCGAGGGGCACAGCCCCATGTCGTGGCTCCGCACGCTCACCGAGGAGGGGCTGGCGTGGCGCTACGCGGGCGGTGTGCCAGCGGCGGTGCGGGCGCAGGTGAACCACGAGCTCGCGGTGGTGGAGGAGCTCGACTTCCCCTCCTACTTCCTCACCGTCTACGACATCGTGCGCTTCGCACGTAGCGTGGGCATTCTGTGCCAGGGGCGTGGCTCGGCGGCCAACTCGGCCGTCTGCTACGCCCTCGGCATCACCTCGGTCGATCCGTCCCGCACCCAGCTGCTCTTCGAGCGCTTCATCAGCAAGGAGCGAGGCGAGCCTCCCGATATCGACGTCGACTTCGAGCACGAGCGGCGCGAGGAAGTCATCCAGTACATCTACGAGCGCTACGGCCGCACCCGCGCGGGCATGGTCAACGAGTTCATCTGCTACCGGCAGCGTTCGGCCGTTCGCGACGTCGGCAAGGCCTTCGGGCTCTCCCTCGACCAGGTCGACCGCCTCGCCAAGGGGCTCGACCGCTGGGCCGCGGGCATCACCCCCACCCAGGCCGACGCGGCCGAGGCCTCCGGCCGTCCCGGAGAGAAGTGGTCGCAGCCGCACGAGGGGGGGCGCTTGCCCACGGTCGCTCCCTCGGTCACGCGGCCCGAGGTGGCTCGGCTCGTGCGCGACGCCGGCCTCGACCCCACCTCGCCCGAGGTGCGTGCCACCCTCGAGGTCTCGGCGCAGCTGGCAGGCTTCCCGCGGCACCTCTCCATCCATGTCGGCGGCTTCGTCATCGCCGCCGACCAGCTCATCGACCTCGTCCCCATCGAGCCGGCCTCGATGGACGCTCGCACGGTGATCCAGTGGGACAAGTACGACGTCGACGCGCTGCAGTTCGTGAAGGTCGACGTGCTCGCTCTGGGCATGCTCACGGCCATCCGAAAGGCCTTCGAGCTGGTGGAAGGCGCTGGGGGCCCTCGCTACGAGCTGGCCACCGTGCCCGCGGAAGATCCGGTGGTCTACGACATGTTCTGCCGCGCCGACACCGTCGGGGTCTTTCAGATCGAGAGCCGGGCCCAGATGTCGATGTTGCCGAGGCTCAAGCCGCGCTGCTTCTACGATCTCGTCATCGAGGTCGCCATCGTGCGCCCGGGCCCGATCCAGGGCGGCATGGTGCACCCCTACCTGCGCCGACGCAGCGGGGAGGAGCCCGTCACCTATGCCCACGAGGCGCTGGTGCCGATCCTCGAGCGCACGCTGGGGGTCCCGCTGTTCCAGGAGCAGGTGATGGCCATGGCGGTGGCTGTCGGGGGCTTCTCGGCCGGCAAGGCCGACCAGCTGCGGCGGGCGATGGGGGCATGGCGCAAGCGAGGCAACCTGCGGGGCATGGGAGAGGAGCTGGTCGAGGGGATGGTCGAGCGGGGGATCGAGCCCTCCTATGCCCGTGCCGTCTTCGACCAGATCCTCGGCTTCGGCGAGTACGGATTCCCGGAGTCCCACGCGGCCAGCTTCGCCCTGCTGGTCTACGTCTCGGGCTGGCTCAAGTGCCACCACCCGGCCGCCTTCGCGGCAGCCCTCATCAACAGCCAGCCCATGGGCTTCTACAGCGCCCGGGCCCTCATCGCCGACGCCCAGCGGCACGGTGTGGAGGTGCGCCCCGTCTGTGTCGCGGCCTCCTCTTACGACTGCACCCTCGAGCCGGCGGAGGGCGGCGTGGCGATCCGGCTCGGCCTTCGGCTCGTGCAGGGGCTGGGAGAGGAGCACGCGGCGGCCATCGTGGCGGCGCGGGCAACCGGTGATTTTCACACCCTGGCCGATGTCGCACGTCGCACGGGCCTCGACCGTCGCCGGCTCCAGACCCTCGCAGAGGCCGGGGCCTTCGACGACGTCTCGCGGGGGCGTCGCCCGGCCGCCTGGACCCTCCAGGGCCTATGGACGGACCTCCCCCTCTTCGCCCACCTGGAGCCCACCGAGCCCGCGCCGGCCCTGGCACCCATGGAGCCCCTCGATCGCCTCCAGGCGGACTACCGAACCGTCGGGCTGTCGGTCGATCTCCACCCGATGCAGCTCATCCGTGAGCCCCTCAGCGACCTCGGCTGCCTCCGGGTCGAGCAGCTCCTGCGGCGTCGCCCGGGGGATCGGGTGCGGGTGGCGGGGCTGGTCTCGAGCCGGCAGCGGCCCGGTACGGCCTCGGGCGTGGTCTTCATGACCTTCGAAGACGAGACCGGCATGGTGAACCTGGTCGTCTGGCCCAAGACCTGGGCCGTCTACCAGAAGATGGCGCGATCTCGATCGCTGCTCGGCTGTGATGGCCGTCTCCAGCGCCAAGACGATGCGCTGTCGGTCCTGGTGGAGCGGTTCTGGGAAGTGCCCGAGCCTCCTCGCACCCGCGCCGAGGCAGGAGAGACCTCTCCCACGCCCCTCGGCGCGCTGCCCGTGCGGAGTCACGACTTCCATTAACGGTGGGTGGTTCTGCGCCCCCAAAGGGGCGTGGTGCGCGACTCTCGGACCGTATATAGTGCCGGTCGCCGTCGTCACCCGATCAGCACCGAGTGATAGGGCGACGCCCCCGATCGGAGGATTTCCATGGTTCGCACTCTCTCCATTCTTGCCGCCGTTGCGCTGGTTGCCTGCTCTGGCGGCGACGAGGACCCGGTGTCCGAGAAGAAGAACGACGCGACCGCTACGCTCACGCAGGAACTCCCCACGGTTCTCACGGGCTTCCCCTGTCCTCCGTTCACCGGCGTCGAGACCACGGCCGACAAGGCCGCCACCGACTCCGACGCCGACGGCATGACCGACTGCCAGGAAGAGCAGCTCGGGTCCGACCCGAACAGCGCGGACTCCGATGGCGATGGCATCGACGACCGCACCGAGGTGGATGACCTCCTCGACCCGCGCGACACCGACGAAGACGGCATCTTCGACATGATCGACGACGACGACGACAACGATGGCCAGCTCTCGATCGACGAAGACGTCGACGGCGACGGCGACCCCCGCAACGACGACACCGATGGCAACGGCCTCGCCGACTACCGCGACACCGACGACGACGGCGACTCGGTCCTCACGATCGACGAGGGCTCCACCGACACCGACGGCGACGGCACCCCGGACTACCGCGACACCGACGACGACAACGATCTCTTCCCCACGGAGCTCGAGCTGTCGATCGACAACGACCTCGACAAGAAGGGCGAGGAGTACAACAACCCCGACCTCGACGGCGACGGGATCATGAACCACCTCGACGACGACGACGACGGCGACGGCGTGCTCAGCATCGACGAAGACGTCGACGGCGACGGCACGATCAACTTCTTCGACGACACCGACGGCGACGGCTTCTACAACCCCCACGACGCTGACGACGACGGCGATGGCTGCCCCACGGCCTCCGAGCTCGACAACGACGCCTACCTCGACTCGTCGGTGGCCGAGTGCGCCACCACGCCCACGGGCACCACCGGTGACACCGGCTCCACCACCGCCACGGCCGACACCGGCAGCTGAGCGAACGAGCCCTCGGCGCCCCGCGAGTGGGGTGCGACGTGCCAAGGATCTGGCCGGCTTCCTCTGGAGGTCGGCCATTTTGTTTCCTTGGAAGAAAGAGGATCATGGGCGGCCCGAAGGTTGTCCACAGGACGTCCACAGGGCACGCGGAACCCGAACGAAACACCCGCCAGGGTGCAGACGCGTTGCCGGCTCGTCACCGGACGATCCACAGTGCCGCGGATCCGAAACGCAGGTTGGATCCGTTCTTCGGATCGGTCGGGTGGGTTTTCCCCAGCGGCTCGGCCCAGGTCGCGGGGGCATGACTGGGAGATAAGCGGCCTTGACCCGCAAGGATCGGAGCGGTACACATGGGCCGGCCGACGCGCATCTTCCCATCCGTTGCGCGCCTTGCCGCCCCCGCGTCCACGTGCTTCCCAGCGTGGGCCAGCGCCTCCTTCGTCTCTCTCTCTCCCCTTCCTGAATCGGCGCTCGGCCCTCTTCCCCCCACGTGGCTGGGCGTCGCCCCTCTGCCCGCTGTCGGACGTGTGGTATCCGTGGCCCATGGACTCCCGACGGCTCGGATGGACGGCGGCGCTGGTCGCCGTAGGTACTGCGGTGGCGATGTTCGGCGGCGCATGGGCCTTCCAGCGCGACCGGGTGCGGACGCTGTGGTGGACCGTGGTCGTCGGGCAGGGGCTGTCCGAGGCGCAGGGGCGGGCGCTGGAGGCCTGCGAGGAGCTCGACTGGTGGGGCTGGCTGCGGCTGCTCGAGCAGGGTGGCGAGCACGCCTGCGGCTACGCGTGGGCCCGTGCCGATCTGGCGCGCGTGGCGCGGACGCCGGCGCGCCAGGCGTGGCTGGTCGACGGGGTGCAGCCGGGCTCGCGGTGGTCCATGGCCAGCCGCTTCCAGGGCGCGCTGGCGCTCGAGCTCGCCGGGGTGGTGCCCCCCCAGAGCCCGATGTGGCTCGCCCTGGAGCCCGGGCTGCCTGCGGCGCCGACGGCTTGGGTCGACGATGTGCTGGGAGAGGCCCCGGGGGGGCGCATCGTGGCCCTGCGCACGGCCCGTGAGCTCCAGCAGGAAGACTGGACGGAGGCCTCGGGGCGGGCGGTGAAGGTCCTCGCCCAGGGTGACGGCCCGGCGGCGGCGGCGGCCCGGCAGGCGGCCATGGGCTGGCTGGGGCTGGCGGATGACGAGCTCGTAGCCCTCGGGCGGCGGCGTCCTCCTCACGAGCTGCCGGCGCCGTGGTCCGACGCGCTGGGGCGCTACGCGCGGTGCACTCAGGGTTGCTTGCCCCGGCTGCTGGACCTCGTGGACACCCTGTCGCGGGACCCTACCGGCCTCGGGCAGCCGGCGTCCCCCACCATCCCCGGCGCGACCCTGCCGCCGGCCCTGAAGGGGCTGGTGGGGAGCGAGGCGGCGGCCGATGCCCTGGCGTGGCTGGTGGCCCGAGACGCACAGTGGGTGGCCGCAGGGGCCGCGCCAGACCGCCGGCTGGCCCGCCTGGTGCGCCGGGCGGGCCCCGTGCCCACCGAGGCCACGGCGCAGGTGTGGACGGGGCGTCTACCCCCCGCCACGAGCGCCCTGGTGCTGCTGGCGGTGGGGGAGGCGGCTGGGGTTCCGGTGCGCGTCGACGAAGGCCTCACGGTGCGTCTGGGGCCGCAGGAGGGGGCCTCGGTGGGGGCCCTGTGCGGGCCGGCCGGGGCGACCGGCCTCCCGACCGGCGGTGACGTCGTGGTGGGGCCCGAGGTGCCCCTGGCGACCCTCCGGGCCTGGGCGCGGAGCGAGCAGGGGCCTGTGTCGTCGGCGGACGACCCCGTGGGGCGACGGGTGGGTGAGGCCCTGGGGCGCCGGGCCGTGCCCGCGCATCCGTGCCCGGTCAGCGGGGGCTGAGGCAGACCTGCTGGTAGCCCTGGGCGTAGCCGGTGCGCTTCTGGCCGACGGCGAGGTCGACGCTGGCGATGCCCCAGCCACGCTCGCCCATGCTGCGGACCCAGGCGCCCACGGGGTGACCGTCGTCGTCCGAGTCCCATCCAGCGTCGTCGGTGAGGGTGGCGGGGAACACACGGCAGACCAGGCGCGGTGCCGGCTCTCCCGGAGCGGCTTGGGCGGGGGAGCGGCCGACGGCACTGAACACGCCGACGGCAAGGACGGTGAGAAGGGCGGCGGCGAGGGGACGCGAAGACATGGGCACTCCGAAGCTGCGCCACGGTATCCGGCGGCTCGGCTCCCGGCCGCTCTGTTAGAGGTGGACAGATATTGTCCGGCGGACAGTTTTTGGCATTGCTGATGGGTGTGGGTGTTCAGTATGTTCTCTGTGTCTGGAGGCACCCATGTCTGCACCGCTCCTTCGCTCCCTCTCCCACGCGCCCGCCACCGTTCGCCCCCTGCTGCCGGCGTTGCCCGAGGGCGTGCCTGCCTTCGTGGTGGTGCGTGAGGGCGACCACGGCGCCTGGTCCTTCGCCGCGGGCGACGTGCTGGTGTGTCGCGGCGAGGCGGCCCATGGTGATGCGGTGGTGTTGGTGCCGGGGGGCCATGGTCGCCCGCGGCTGGGCGAGGTCGTCGGGGGCACCCTGCGGGGCGATGCCGGCGAGCCGTGCTCCCCGCTGCGCTGGCAGGCCGCGGGCAAGCTGGTGGCTTGCTACCGCTTGGGGGTCGATGGCTGGGTCGTGCAGCTCCTGGAGCCGTCCGTGCAGCTGCTTGCGCCGCGTCCTGCCGTGGTGCCGGCGGCCACGGCCGCGCCCCGCCAGGGTGAGCGCCCGGCACCGATGGCGGCGCCGGCCGGTCAGCTCTCGCTGTTCGCCGCGTGAGCGTTGGCGGCCCAGGGAGGTGGGCCGCTCCTGATCAGCGCCCCTTCCAGGCCGCCGCCATCCGCCCCACACGCTCGGGGTCGAGGGGCGCCCGCAGGTCGGCGTCTCGATGAAGCCAGGTGCCTACGATCGCGCCATGGGCGGCGTCGTAGCGCCCAGCGGTCTCGGGCGTGAGGCCACTTCCGATCCACAGCGGGGCCGTGGGAACCGCCGCAGCGACGGTCTGGAGCGTGGCGGGGTCGGTGGGCTGGCCGGTGCCGGTGCCGGTGAGGATCAGGCCGTCGGCGCCCCCCCGCGACCAGGTGTCGCGGGCCGACGTGGTGAGGGGCATGTCGCCCAGCGGGGCGGCGTGCTTCACGTGAACGTCGGCCAGGATGCCGACGTCGGCTCCGAGGCGGCGGCGGTCGAGCAGGGTCTGTCGTGCGCGCCCCTGGAGCACCCCTTGGTCGGTGACCATCGCCCCGACATGCACGTTGACGCGCACGAAGGTGGCGCCGGTGGCGGCAGCGATGGCGAGGGCCGAGCGGGCGTCGTTGCGAAGCACGTTGACCCCGACCGTGCACTGGGGCGCTGCGTCGAGCACCTCGCACACCACCCGCGTCATGGCGGCCACGGTGTAGGGCTCCACCTCGTCGGCCTCGAACGGGGCGTCGCCCAGGTTCTCGACGATGATGCCGTCGGCTCCGCCGCTGGCCAGGGCGGCCGCATCGGCGCGGGCGCGGGCGATCACCGCCGGCAGCCCAGGGGAGCGGTGAGGGCCCCCAGGAAGCGCGAGGAGGTGCACCACCCCCACCAGGGGGCGGCTGCCATCTGAGGGTGCCGGGAGCCTCACAGGAGGGCCGCCAGCGTCACCAGGACGAACACCGGGCCGAGGAAGGCGGCGGCGTAGCCGCAGTAGCCGAAGAACGAAGGCATCGGGTAGCCGTCTTGCTCGGCGATGGCCCGGACCATGAAGTTGGGCCCGTTGCCGATGTACGACCCGGCGCCCATGAACACGGCGCCGAGGGAGATGGCCGCCAACACGGGGATGCTCTCGGCGTGGGTGGAGAGCGGCCCGAGGTCTTCCGCCGTGTGGCAGAAGTCGTAGCCGCCACAGGCCATCGCGGCGAAGGTCACGTAGGTCGGGGCGTTGTCGAGGAAGGCCGACAGCGAGCCCGTGGCCCAGAAGTACTGCCATGGCTCGGTGACGCCCAGGGCCGCGCCGTGCTCCTGCAGGAGCGTGGTGGCGGGGATCATGGCCACGAAGATGCCGACGAAGAGGGCGGCGACCTCGAGGATGGGGCCGAAGTCGAAGTTGTTGCCCTCACGAATGGCGCGCGACGTGGTGACCATGCTCACGACCGTCAGGGCGCCCATGGCCATCTCGCGCACGTAGTACATGCGGAAGTCCGGGTGCTCGGCATCGGGGGAGAGCAGGAGCACGGCGGCGATGACGCCGGCGAGGAGCAGGAAGTTCAGGTGGCCCTCGAGGCTCAGGGGCTCGAGCTGGGCGCGGTCGAGCTCACGCTGTGCCGCCTTCTCCTTGCGGTACTGCATGGTGTCGAGGGCGAAGAACATGACCAGGATGAGGATGACCGTGGGCACCCAGACCTGCCAGAGGTTGGTCAGCGTCCACCAGAAGTCGACCCCGCGCAGGTAGCCGAGGAAGAGCGGGGGGTCGCCGATGGGGGTGAGCGCGCCGCCGATGTTCGACACCAGGAAGATGAAGAACAGCGGGATGTGCCAGGTGTGCTCGCGCTCCTTGTTGGTGCGGAGCATGGGGCGGATGAGCAGCATGGACGCGCCGGTGGTGCCGATCACGTTGGCCAGCACGGCGCCGATGGCCAGGAAGGCCGTGTTCGTGGTGGGCTTCCCTTCGAGGTCACCGCGGAGGAGGATGCCGCCGCTGATGACGTAGAGGGAGCCGAGCAGCGCGATGAAGGAGAGGTACTCCTCGAAGGCGTGCTTCAGCGCGTGGACGGCGTCGTGACCGAGGGCGCCGCCGTCGGTGAAGGCGACGTAGGCCAGGTAGAGGAACACCGGAGAGGCCCAGCCCACCGCCACCAGGAGCTGGTTCTTGTTGTGGTGCCACCAGTGCCCCGCCACCATGGGCAGCAGGGCGATGCTGAGCAGGAGGCCAGCGAAGGGGAACACCGACCACCAGGCCAGATGGCTGCCCAGGCCGGGCCCACCGTGGCCATCGCCATGACCGCCGCCGTGGGCGCCCTCGGCACCGTGGCCCTCACCGCCCCCGGCCGCCCAGGCGAGGTCGGGCCAGAGCCAGAAGGCAACCAACACGAGGAGGGGGAGCAGGCTCATGGCCCTTCCTCCCCAGCTCTTCCATCCTGCACGCGCGTCCATGTGTCGACCTCGCTGGTGTCCGCCCCGTCTATCACGGAGGACGCGCCGCGCGGGCACGTTCTCGGGGGGCTCACCCATCGGTCGTCAGGGGGTGGACCTTAGCGGCAAGGCGTCGATCGCTGCGAGGAAGAGGCGGCGCACCTCGTGGTGCCCCCGCTGGTTGGGGTGGATGCAGTCCCGGGAGAGCCACAAGGTGGGGTCGTCGGCGTGGTACGCCGCGATCTTCGGGTCGTCGTGGTTGAACCCGTGGCCCTTGAAGTGCCCGCGCAGGTCGACCATGGCCCAGCTGTTCTGCTCGGCACGGACGCGCATGTCGGCGTTGATGGCTTCGAAGGTAGGCTGGATGTTGGACAGGTTCAGGCCGAAGAAGCACTCGTCGGCCTGGCCCTCGGCGTCGGTCGGCTCGTAGACGTTGGTGAGGTAGACGTAGGCGCCGTCGGGGAAGCGGGCCGGGTCGGCGAACCAAGCGGCGATGTCGTCGACCCGGTCGACGATCTTCGGCGCCTCCTCCTCGAGGTTGCCGAAGCCGAAGATGGTGCCGCTCACGTCGTTGCCGCCGACCGTGCCGACGACCAGGGTGGGGCCGACGGGGGGCCCGCCGAGGGCGGCCTCGATCGCGGGGAGCTGCCCGGCCAGGACCGTCTCCGTGGTGGCGCCGCTGCGGGCCACGTCGATGACTTCGATCCCGGGCCAGCGGCTGCTGAGGTCGCCATCGAGGTGGTCGGGCCAGGTGGCGTCGTCGTTGGAGACCAGCAGGGAGGGGTAGGCGAGGTCTTGGTTGGCCACCCCGACGCCGTCGGTGATGGAGTCGCCGAGAAAGATGACCCGGGCGGGGTCCAGCGGCGGCCAGCCCGGCGGGACGTAGGTGTCGACGTCGGGGTCGGCGTCGGTGGTGACGAGGCTGCCGGTGTCGGCGGTGGCGACCGAGTCGGTGGGGAGGCTCGAGGTGTCGGTGATGGACACCGTGTCGGGGGTGCCGGTGTCGGTGTCCGTGGTCGGCGTGGACGTGGTCTCCGCCGGAGCATCGTCGTCGGACCCACACCCGATGGTGAGCAGCAGGACCAGGGGGAGCGAGCGATGCATGGGACCTCCGATGCATCGCGACTATCGTGTCGAACGTCGTGCTGCGCGCCATGTCACACGGCGTTGCACGGTGCGAACTACCGGGCCGACCAAGGCAGGAGCCAGAGCGTGTCGAGAGCGTAGCTCCCTTCCGCGAGGACGGAGGGGTCGGGCTG
>ENA-OWNT01002789-OWNT01002789.1-seawater-metagenome-genome-assembly--contig:-NODE-2789-length-17541-cov-4.194572_pt1 | contig 17541 bp, 20 predicted proteins | sample MGYA00238136_ERZ651165 | MGnify/ENA primary metagenome ERZ651165 (study PRJEB26861, sample SAMN08777766) | seawater metagenome | isolation source: coastal seawater | place: USA: Florida | collected...
CTCCACCCGGCAGGCCAGCTCAAGAGCTACGTGGACGGCGGCCAGGTCGCGGACCTGACAGATCTCTGGACCCAGGGCGACTGGGCGTCCAAGCTGCCCAAGGACGTGGCCGCGGCCCAGCAGGTGAACGGCAAGTACTACACCGTTCCCATCGGCGTGCACCGCGGGAACGTGCTGTGGACCAACCCCGCCGTCCTTTCCAAGGCCAACGTTAAGATCAATCCCACGGGCACTGTCGATGAGCTGATCGCCAGCCTGAAGCAGATCCAGGCCGCGGGAACCACCCCGGTGTGTCTGGGGGACAAGGACATCTTCGCCTCAGCCGAGCTGTTGGAATCCATCATTATGTCCAAGACCGGTGCGGATAACTGGAAGAAGCTGTTCACGAACGAATATTCCTTCGACGCCCCCGAGGTGAAGCAGGCCCTGGAGGACTACAAGACGATCCTTTCCCTCGCCAACAAGGATCACTCGGCCATCACATGGGATGAAGCGGTGAAGAAAATGGCTGACGGCGCGTGCGGCGTCAGCCTGATGGGGGACTGGGCCTACGGCGAGCTGGTCAACGCCAAGAAGAAGCCCGGCACCGACTTTGCCTGGGTTACCTTCCCCGGCAAGGAAGACATCTTCGACTACGTTGGTGACGGGTTCTCCATCCCCGCGAACAACATTCCCCACGCGGACGCGGCGAACACCTGGCTGAAAACCCTGATGGATCCGAAGATCCAGACCGAGTTCGCCGCCAAGAAGGGATCTATCCCGGCGGTCACGAACGCGGACATCTCCAGCCTCTCGGAATACCAGCAGGAGGCCGCCAAGAGCTTTGCCTCTGCCAAGGTTGTGTCCTCCCTCGCTCACGGCCAGGTCACGACAGCCGAATTCGCCCAGACATATGCGGACGCCGTCTCCACATTCAACGGCAGCACCAACGTCGACGCCTTCATCGCCAGCATGACCCAGGCGCAGAAGACCCAGCTCTAGTAGCCGCTCAGCCAACCAAGTCGCCAAGGGTGTGGCTGCATGGCCGCAGGTCGCTGCAGCCACACCCCCGGACAGGATCCAGTTCTCACATGACAACATCAACAGCACAGCCAACCCCGGTGGATCCCGATCCCCGGTCCAGAAAACAAGTACCGCACAACGTCAAGACCGCCCGTAAGGCAGCGTGGATCTTTGCACCCAGCCTGCTGGTCAGCTTCCTCTTCGTGTACGTCTTCATCGGCATCACCGCCTACATCTCCCTCTCCAACTGGAAGATCGGCACGAGCCCAAACCTGAGCGTCCGCCAACCGCTGGGGGCCACCTACGGGGAACTGGTCCAGGAGCAGCGTTTCCAGGCGGACATCCGGAACGTCGTGGTCTTCACGGTCATCTTCCTGGTCCTTGCTATCCTTGGCGGACTCGTCGCAGCGTTGTTCATCCACCACGTCGCCGCCGGCAAGGGCCTGTTCCGGACCGTCTTCCTCCTGCCGTATGCGCTGTCCTTCATCGTCACCGGTGTGGCCTGGCGCTGGATCTTCGCGCCCTCCACCGGAGTCAACGAAATCCTGCGGAGCATGGGAATCGAGAACCCGCCCGGCTGGACGACCGACCCCACCATCCTGGGAGCACTGAATGACCCTTCCGGAACGGACTTCCTGAAAGTCCAGATCGGTGTTCCCGTGGCACTGCTGCCGATCATTTTCGCCGCCGCCTGGCAGCTGGTCGGCTTCGCCATGGCCATGTATCTTGCCGGTCTGGCCTCCATCCCGGAAGAACACCTCGAAGCCGCCAACGTTGACGGCGCCAACCTCTGGCAGCGCCTGCGCTACATCGTGCTCCCCCAGCTGTGGCCCTCCACCATCACCTGCTTCGTGCTCCTGCTTCACGTCGCCCTGAAGATCTTCGACCTCGTCGTCGCCATGTCAGGTTCCGGACCCGGATTCGTCACCGACGTTCCCGGCATCTACATCTACAACTACCTCACCAGCCGTTACGACAAAGCCTCGGCAATGGCGATCATCCTCCTCCTGCTGACTCTCGTGGTGATCGTCCCCTACCTCGTACGCGGATACCGGAAAGAGCGAAAGGCATAGCAATGGCCGTCGAAACCCTCGAACCGACACCGTCCCAACCCGCTCCCGCGCCACGCCGACGTCAAAGACTGCGCGCCCCCAAGCCTCGGTCCTGGAGCATCCCCAAGACAGCCGGCGGGTGGATTATCCTGGCGATCTGCTCCATCGCCACCGTGGGCATGCTCGTGCCCGTCTATGTCATCATCGCCACCGCCCTATCCGGAAGCACTGGCGCTCCCAACTTCTTCCTCGCCTTCCCTGACGCGCCAAGCCTGGACGCATTCAAAGGCGCCTGGACGAAGCTTCACGGGTCGCTGGCGAATTCACTGCAGATAACGATCCCCGCTGCCCTGGTTTCCTGTCTGCTGGGATCGATCAACGGCTACATCCTGTCCAAGTTCCCCTTCAAAGGGTCAAACGCCCTTTTTACGGTTCTGCTGGTGGGCATGTTCATCCCGTTCCAGGCCGTCATCATTCCGGTCTTCCAGTTCCTGAACATGCTGCACCTGCAGGGAAGCCTGTTCGGCCTGATCCTGGTCCACATCATCTACGGCATCCCGATCACCACCCTGATCTTCCGTAACTACTACGAGGGCATCCCCAACGCCATCATCGAAGCGGCTTCCATTGATGGCGCAGGGATCTGGCAAACCTACTTCCGCGTCATGCTCCCGCTCTCCATCCCGGGCTTCGTGGTCGCCGGCATCTTCCAATGCACCAACATCTGGAACGACTTCCTCTTCGGCTTCATCCTCGCCTCCCCGGCAGCATGGCCCGCCACCGTTACGCTGAACAACCTGATCGGAACCACCACCGTTAACTACTCCGAGTTGATGGCCGGCGCCGTTCTCGTCGCCGCGCCCACCGTCCTGCTCTACCTCGTCCTGGGCAAGTTCTTCGTCGGCGGCCTCACCGCAGGAGCCGTGAAATGACGTTCCTCGACGTGCTCTGCGTCGGGGAAACCATGGCAATGGTTACTCCCGCGAAAGCCGAGTCTCTCAGCCAAGCCGAGGAATGCCTGCTGGGCTTTGGGGGAGCAGAGTCCAATGTCGCTGCGCATCTGGCCGAATTCGGCTACCGGGCCGGATGGGCCAGCCGCCTCGGCCGGGACCCTTTTGGGGACCGCATCCTTGGAAGCTTGACCTCCCAGGGGGTGGACGTCAGCATGGTCGTCCGGGACGAGGCGGCGCCCACAGGCGTGTACTTCAAGGACCCCGATCTGGGCCACGGAGCCCGGACGCTCTACTACAGGAAAGGGTCAGCGGCCTCCCGCATGTCTCCGGAGGATTCCGGCACATGGCCTCTGGAACAGACCGGCTGGATCCATACCAGCGGAATCAACGCCGCTCTCTCGAACAGCTGTTCAGCCCTTACCGAGCATCTCCTCGCCGAAGCCCGGACGACGGGCTACCAGGTTTCCTTCGATGTCAACTACCGCGCCGCCCTATGGAACGTAAATGCGGCCGCGCCCCGTCTCCTGGAGCTGGCCCGTATGGCGTCAGTCGTTCTTGTCGGCCTTGATGAAGCAGAAATCCTGTGGGGATGCACAACCGCCGACGAGGTTTCCGCCCTCCTGGAGGGCCCCCGTCATCTGGTCATCAAGGACTCGGCAAACGAGGCAGTCGAGTTCGTTCGGGAACAGAACGCGGAACAGAGCGTCTGCCGGGTGCCGGCCCACCGGGTCGAAGTCGTCGAGCCCGTGGGCGCGGGGGACGCGTTCGCTGCCGGCTATCTTGCCGGGCTTCTTCGCGGAGACAAACCTGCCGACAGGCTCGCCCTGGGTCATTCCTTTGCCGCCTGGACTCTGGGCACCCGTGCCGATTTCCGGCCCGGCCACGGAACCAGACCTCGCAAATAATAACAACACAGGTAGCACCATTCGGCCGTATGGTGACAGCACCGACACATCGGGACCCCGATCCGGCACGACACTGAAAGAGAACATCTTGGTACATACATTGCTCAATGACTGGTTTCACGACGACTTCTTCCGGGTACCCGTCATAGCCGTGCTACGTGGCCTGACACCCGCCGAAGCAGTCCGGTCCGCCACCCGGGCCTGGGACGCCGGCGTCGAGCACGTTGAAGTTACCATCGAGTCACCCGAGGCCGTCCCCACGCTCGCCGCCGTGGCCAACGCCGCGGCAGAACGCGGCGTTGCGGTCGGTGCCGGCACCGTTATCCGAATCGAGCAATTGGATGCCGCCGCCTCGGCCAATGCCTCGTTCACGGTTTCCCCTGGCCTGGATGAAGGCATGATCCAAGAAAGCATCCGCCGCGGCATCCCGCATCTGCCGGGCGTGGCCACCGCCAGCGACATACTGCGGGCGAAAGCGTTCGGCCTAATCTGGCTCAAAGCATTTCCCGCATCCGTTCTTGGCCCCGACTGGGTCAAAGCCATGAAGGGACCCTTTCCTGACGTCCGATTTGTCGCCACCGGCGGTATGAAATCAGCGACAGCGCGGAGCTACCTAGATGCGGGAATCAGCGTCGTCGGCTTGAGTTCAGACTTCTCCTCGGACGAAGGGGCCGCCGCTGTCCGCCAACTGCTTGCATCCATCCAGGGGACTGGCCCAGCGGAGTAAGTCCGGCCCTTTAGGCAGGGACGCTGCGCGGCATCCCCATCGAAACCGGCCCACACGGAACACCTTGTGCACGAGACGGGCCGTTGCACGGCAATATTGTCAGCCCGACCAGGACGGAGTCGCAGAAATGACGGCATTCCACACTTCCCAAGACCAATTCACCAGCCCGGCCACGGCGCATCTTGGCCAAGCCCGCAGGACAGGGTCCGGGGAGTGGGTAGCCCTGGACAACTATGGCCAGCCGGTGGCAACCATTTGGAGGCCATACCTGGACCGACCCGACACGTTCAGGTGCGACCCTCTGCCCAACGCCCGCTATGTGGATGCCGTGGAAGCGGACGACTTCTCAGCCGTCCTGGACTACGCACTGAACAACTTCTCCAGGGCGCACTGACTGCCTGCATGTGCCGCCCACTGACAGTCGTCTGAGCCGAGAGCAGTGGACGAATTCGTCGCTCCACCGCTGGGAGGACCTAGGACAGACTTTCGCCATGGATACGAACAACCACTATCACCTCCAGACCGTCTGGGAGAACCTTCTACCACCGGCCAGGGCGCTCGTCACAACTCCGGCAGATCCGCTGTTGTCGAACTCCAAAGCGGCAGGCTCACCCCTCCGCCGGACACCCCACAAACTCCATCTTCCGGTCATGGGCGCTTCGGCAAACCGACGTTCCGCTGAACCGCCTGCATCGGGACTCGCGTCCCGTGCCCACAATTCCCACAATTTGGAAGCCCGTACCTGACACCCGCTCCCAATCTGAATCTCAAAGGAGAGAGCATGACCGCAACCATCACCGACATGGCAATTGAATTCACTGCCGCTGACCGCGCCAGCATGGAGCGCCAGCTTGACGAGGCAGTGGACCTTGCCCGGACACAGGCCCTGCGGGAACGCTGCAAAAGTATTTCTCGTCACCCGCCACGCATACGATTCTTTCGCTGTCAGCCTCAGTGAGACCGTACCATTTGGTCTGACCCGCGAGCACCAGGACTGGTGACCCGGCATTAGGCAGGCTCGTGGGCAACCGGACGTTTCAACCCCCGTCCATTCCCAATCCAGAAGCCTCGCACGAGGCCGCGGTAAGCGCTATTCTTCGATTTCTCCGCCGATGGAGCGGAGGTGCTGCCGGAACGTCGTTTCCGGGTCAGCTGCCCGGGCCGCGATGTACCCCGCCACGTTGGCCTGGTTCCGGAGCGAGTTGCCAAGCTGCATGCGTGCTGCCTGTGCGCGTTCTATGTCCCGGATGGTCGTCGCCACCTGAGCTACGTCCGCGGCGCGGTCCAGAGGAACAAACAGAACCCCGTCGTCATCTCCCAGTACAAAGTCATCGGCGGTGACGCTGTGAGGCCCCGACATTGCAGACTCGAGGGCAGCCGGGTCGCGCGGGTCGAGGCGCTGCGGTCCCACGGGTAGGGCGCCCAGGCTGAATAACGGCAGGCGAATGGTCCGCAGCTCGGCGGTGTCACGATGCAGTCCCCAGATGAGGATGCCGGTCAGGCCGGCCCGGCTTGCTTCAAGGGTGACGAGGTCGCCGACGCAGGCTTCGTCCCGTCTTCCGGCGTTGTCCACTACCAGGACGTCGCCGGGTTCGGCGCGGTCGATGGCTTCGAGAAAGACGTCGACACTGCCAAAGTGCCGGGCCGGACGGGCACGGCCGACCAGGTGGGTTCCCTCCCACAGCGGGGCGCTTCCTACCGGGGCACACCGGACTTCGATGCCGAGGCGCATGCATGCGTCGGCGACGTGAGGGGTTGTGAGATCCAGATAGGTGCGGTGGAGCTGTTCTGATTGCAAGGCTAAATTCTCCGTAGCTTTTGGTTGTGGGCGGCAGCAGGCTTAGGAGTACCAGTGGAGCAGCTGTTCGAGGAAGAGGAATGCTCCGATGACCATCATGGCGGCGCCGGAAAATCGGGTTACCGCACGGGCGGCGGATGGCCGGGTTCGCAGCACGGCCCGGGCGCCGGAGCCCACGCTGGTGTAGATGACGGCGCAGCTGGCAACATGCACCAGGCCGAGTGCCACGATCTGCCCGGCGACCGGCCATGACCCGTTGGGGTCCGTGAATTGCGGCAGCAGCGCCAGGAACAGAAGGAAGACCTTTGGGTTGAGGCCGCTGATCCCTGCGCCCTTAAGAGCCTGACGTGCCCAGTTGCCCTCCACTTTCGCAACGCCGGCTACTGGAACGGACGGACTCCTGAACATGCCGAACCCCAGCCATGCCAGGTACGCGGACCCTACGACAGTCAGCACAGTCAGCACCGTGGGGGAACCGGCCAGGACCGCACCTAGGCCGGCTGCGACGACCGCGGTGGCCAGCAGGTGTCCGGTCAGCAGGCCGGCGACAGCGGGAAGGACGGTCCGGTGGCGGAGTCCTGCAGAGATCGCGTAGGCCCAGTCCGCCCCGGGGGTGAGCACGAACAGGAAAGACACCGCCCAAAATGCGGCCACGGTCCCGAACGGCATATTTCTCTCCTTCGCACTTCAGACTCCCAGAGTGTCTGGGTTCTGAAGAAAGCTTAGGGAAGTATGGCCGGAATGTGCTTCCAAGTTCTTTGGTCTGGAAGCCTGTTGGGGGGAGAATTTTCCCTATGGACAAGTTAGACAGGAATATTCTTGCTGAGCTGCAGATGGACGGTCGCCTCTCGCTGACCGATCTGGCTGAGCGTGTGGGGCTCAGCCTGTCGCCATGCCACCGTCGGCTGCGGGCTCTGGAGCAGTCAGGGGCCATCAGCGGATACCGGGCACAGTTGGACGCCGAGGCACTGGGCCTCACTTTTGAAGCCCTGGTTTTCGTCACGATGCGTGATGGGGACCGCGACACGCTGGCGGCCTTCGAAGACGCCGTTACCGGCGTGCCCAACGCCCTGCGCGTGCAACGCCTCTTTGGCGATCCCGACTACCTCCTCCAAGTTGTCGCCCGCGACATACGGGAGTTCCAACGGCTGTACGACGAGCAGCTCTCCGCTCTCCCCGGCGTCCAACGGCTGAGTTCCACCCTTGTCATGAAGAACGTCGTCGAAAACCGGCCGCTGCCGCTCTGACTGATACCGGACAGGCAGGATTTGGGTGATCAGGCGGGGGCACAGATTCGGACGTTGCGTGGCCAGGAATGAGGGATATCTCCGCTGGTGGTCAGCGGATCCATTTGACCTTTAGGCCTTCGCGTGCGGCGAATCGTTCAAGGTGACGGGCTAGGACGTCTTCAACTCGGGACAGGGATTCGGCATCGGGGGCTGTGGCTCTCAGGAGCAGTGCGCCGTCTTCGGTGCTCAGGAAGCCCTGGCCATTGCCGATGGACAGCACAACGCCCCCGGCGGTGTTTGCTACGGGATTCTTCGGGGCGAGGTGAGACGCAAGTTGCTTGGCCCAGCGCTCGGGGCGGTCGGTGTCGATAGAGGCGAAGGAGGATAGGGCGGCTGTCATTTTTGCCTCGGTGTCAGATGTTGGTTGCGGGGTTGGGATGTCAGTCCACGTACCGGAGTCCGGCGGCTTCCAAGGGCTGCCGCATGGAGCAGATGTCGAGGCCGAGTTCGCCCGCGGCAAAGCGCTGGCGCTTGCCTGCTTCGTTGTCTTCGCGTGTCCGTGCCGTGGCCGCCACTTCGGCTGCGCGGGCGGCGGGGACGACCACGACGCCGTCGACGTCGGCAACTACGACGTCGCCCGGGTTGACCAGAGCGTTGGCGCACACGACAGGGATGTTGACAGAACCCAGCGTGGCCTTGATGGTGCCTTTGGAGTTGACGGCCCGGCTGAAGACCGGGAAGTCCATCTCCTGCAGGGTGGCCACATCGCGACAGCCGCCGTCGATCACGAGACCGGCGGCGCCCCGTGCCCGGAGGGAGGTGGCAAGCAGGTCGCCAAAAAAGCCGTCTTCGCTTTCGGTAGTGCAGGCGGCCACCACCACGTCGCCGGCCTGGGCCTGCTCGGCAGCGACGTGCATCATCCAGTTGTCGCCGGGCTGCAGCAGCACCGTGACGGCGGTTCCGCACATTTTCGCGCCGGGGTAGACGGGCCGGATGTACGGGCGCATGAGCCCAGCCGGCCCATGGCTTCGTGGATGGTACTTACGCCGAATGCCGAGAGGGCTTCGACGTCGGCCTGGTCGGCCCGGGCGATGGTGCGGTGGACTACTCCGAGTTGCTGCATTTCTTGGACTCCTGGTGTGGTTAGCGGCCTTGCTGCTTGAGCAGGGCGTTGAGGCGAGGGTAGACGGTGCGGGCGTTGTGTTCCTGGATTGCTGCCAGGTCCGGTGGGTCGAGCCCGGCGGCATCGATGTACCTTGCGGTGTCGTCGAAGTTGTGGCCTGTGCAGGGGTCGATGTCGCGGACGGCGCCGATCATTTCGGAGGCGAAGAGGATGTTCCGGGTCGGGATGACGTCCAGCAGGAGGTCGATGCCGGGCTGGTGATAGACGCAGGTGTCGAAGAAGACGTTGCCCAGCAGGTGGTCCTCCAAGGCTGGCTTCTTCAGAGCCATGGCGAGGCCGCGGAAGCGCCCCCAGTGCTAGGGCACGGCGCCGCCGCCGTGGGGAATGACCAGCTTTAATGACCAGCTTTAGGGTGGGGAAGTCGGGGAACAGGTCGCCCTGGATCAGCTGCATGAAGGCTGTGGTGTCCGCGTTCAGGTAGTGGGCGCCGGTGGTGTGGAAAGCCGGGTTGATGCTGGTGCTGACGTGCACCATGGCCGGGATGTCGTACTCGACCATCTTTTCGTATATCGGGTACCAGGACCGGTCGGTGAGGGGCGGCGCGGTCCAGTGCCCCCCGGAGGGGTCGGGGTTCAGGTTCAGGGCCACTGCCCCATACTCCTCGACACACCGGGTGAGTTCGGGAATGCTGGTTGCCGGGTCCACGCCGGGGGACATGGCGGCGGGAACAAAGCGCTCAGGGTAGAGCTGACTGACCCGGTAGCAAAGTTCGTTTGCAGATTGCCGCCCACTGGGCCGAGGTCTCGAAGTCGCCCAGGTGGTGGGCCATGAAGGACGCCCGGGGGGAGAAGACTGTAAGGTCGATGCCGCGCTGAGCCATCAGCCGCAGCTGGTTCGGCTCGATGCTTTCCCGCAGTTCGTCGTCGGAAATCTTCAGGTCCTCCGGTCGATGCGCGTGTGAGGGGTCCCTGAGGCCAGCGATTTGGCGGTCACGCCATTCTCCGAGGGCCGATGGGGCCGTCGTGTAGCGGCCGTGGATATCGATGATCACTGTTCTTGCTCCTTGGAGGATGAGGCAGGCGGTGTCCACAGGTGGGCCGGACCATGACGTGCCCGGCCATGATGATCCGGGCTGTCCGGACCAGGCCGGATTTTGCCACGCCGCCGGGACGGGCAGGGTCCAAGCCGAGTTGGACACTGAACTCGCCGCTGGGATGCTCCACGGACACGATGGCAGACCCGATACCTTCCACTTCGGCAATCTCGTGGGCAACGGTGCCCTTGATGACGCAGGCGGTAGCGGCGGTCACTGCAGCAAGCACGCCGATCGATTCGTGGCAGACGTGCGGGATAAAGCGCGTGTTGATCGTCCCGCCGTGGGCCGGCGGGGAGACCAGTGTCATCTTGGGGTAATTCTTGGCGGCGACGTCGCCCAGGCCCATCAGTAGACCGCAACTGAGCCGTAGCGCTTCGAGGCGTTCCTTGAGTTCCCTGTCCTTGTTAAGCGCGCCTACCGGTTCCTGGCCGATGCGGTGAAGGTGGGCGGCGTTGACCATGACCAGGGGCTGGCCGTTGTCGATGCACGTGACATCCACGGACCCGAAGCCCTCGATGTCCACCGTGTCCCTGGCGTTTCCGGTGGGCAGCAGGGAGCCGCAGACCGAGCCGGGGGTGGCCAGTAAGGTGATGGTGATGGCGGCCGCGGTCCCGGGGACGCCGTCGATCCTGGCGTTCCCGCTGTATTCGACGTACCGGCCGTAGTCTCCGGCCGGCGTCGGCACCGAGATTTCGGCCACCATGCCGGTGTTCAGGGTGAGGACCCGCGCCGTGGTGACGTCGCTGTCGGGAGCCAGCAGACCTGACTCGATGGCGAACGGCTCCACGGCGGCGAGCATGTTGCCGCAGGTGGGGGTGGTGTCCACTTGGCCGCTGTCCGGCTGCAGCTGTGCAAACTGGAACTCCAGGTCCACACCCCGCAGCCCGCTGGCCGACACAATCCCGGTCTTGCTGGTCAGCGGATGGGCGCCGCCCACGCCGTCGATTTGCCGCGGATCCGGCGAGCCCATGGCCGCCAGAAGGATGGAATCGTGGGCGGCCGTGTCGCGCGGAAGAACGGTCCCGTGGACGTGCCGCCACGCATGAACCAGCACGGTACGGCGAGTTGGCTGCCGGCCCGGCGCGGACCGGCAGCCGGTGCCTGCGGACTCAGAGCGAGGGACACATCTTCTCCTTGGTTTTGCAGGGCAGATACTGCTGGTCAGTGGTCGGGGACGGCGACCGGCGGCGTGCCGTGTGTGTGGAAAGTCTCGATGGTCTTCATTCCCCAGGCCTGGCCCTTCGCCCGGTCCGCCTCGGTCCATTCCACGGTCTTCCAGTCCGGCGCCAGGATCATGCGGGCCCCGGAGTTGCAGAACTCAATCCGGTTACCGCCCGGCTCATACACGTAGAGGAAGAACGTCTGCTGGATGGCGTGCTTGTGCGGGCCTGACTCGATGTGGATCCCGTTTTCAAGAAAGATGTCTGCGGCCTTCAGGATGTCTTCCCGGGTGTCCGTGGCAAAGGCGATGTGGTGCAGGCGGCCGTTGCTGCCCGTCCAGTCCTCGCTGTAAACGAGATCGTAGCTTTTGTTGGTGAACGTGAACCACTGGGCGCCGAGCTTGCCGCTGTTGAGGCGGATCTGTTCGGTGGCGCGGCCGCCGAGGGATTCTGCCACGAAGTTGCCGTTGAGGGTGACGTCCGCGGCGAGGAAGTTCACGTGGTCGAGGCGGCGGGCGTTGACCCCGGCGCCGGGGAACCTGTCCGCCTGGTTCTTCAGCGCGGGCCGTGACTCGTCAGAGGGGACGTGCCACTCCGACTCGAAGTAGATATCCATCGGGTGCCCGTCCGGGTCGGTGAACGCGTAGGTGGGGCCGAGTCCGGGGCCGCCTTCGTGCCAGCCGATGCCGTGTCCGCTTGCCTCGATAGCCGCAACGCGGCGCTGCAGTGCCGCTTCGCTGGAGGCGCGCAGTGCCACCTTGCCAACGCCCGACGTCGGGCTGGCCGTCAGCTTGATGGTGTGGTGCTCGTAGTCGTCCCAAGAGTGCAAATACGCCGAATCACCGTCCCGGCCTACTTCGCGCATGGAGAGCAGTTCGGTGAAGAACCACAGGCTCTTCTCGAACTCCGGGGTGAGCAGTTCGACGTGGCCCAGGTGCGCCACGTCGTGGAAGGCGTCGTTCATTGTCATTGTCCTTTGTCATCGGGGGAGGGCGTCCGCCGAACGGGGTGTGGGCATTGTCCACACTTCGGGTATCGGATCGGGTCGTATGTGGGCCGGACCGCGCAGGGGATTCCGCATGCTTCCGCGGGAGTCCAGTGATTGCGCGGGGGGGGGGTAACGGGGAGATGCAGTTCGAGTCCCACCTCGGGCACAGCAGACCCCCTGGTGAGAGGGGGTCTTTGCTTTAACGTGTGTACATTCACCCTGGTCGGGTCCACTGCCCGAGAACTCCGTGGCGGTCCAGACTGACCTCCCCACCGGAAAACGCTTGAGGGCCGGTAAGGACCCTCCAGTGGTCGGAAAAGCAGAACCGGGCCCTATTCCGACAGCCTTCCGACTTGGGATGCACCTTCGAGCTGACAAGAGATAAGGACTTACCGCGATAGTCCATTTCGGACCCGTCCGGCCCCCGGTTCTGGGACTCCTGCAGCGGCAAGACGACTATCAAGCTGCTTGAGCGTGGTCGCATTCGTGGATTGTGCCGTAGGGAACACTGGCCGTCAGTGAGACGGAGAATCGACAGAAGTCGTGCCTGGTAACGAGAACGCCGAGCTGTCGGTCCATGGAGGCTCTGAATTTGGCTGTGGTTAGGGCTCGGTCGAGTTCAAAGTCGCGTTCTTCGACGGTGGCGACTACAAAGTCTGCGATAAGCATGCTGCTCTGCATGGTTGTGAATCCTTGCTTTGATGTTGCTGGTATCCGGTACGAGTCCAGATCGGGAAGCCGATCTGTGGTCTTGGAGGCGGAGGGCATTAGGGTCTCGATGCTCATGCTGCATTCCCTCCGCGCGGTTTCGCTTTACGAGACGGGAACGTCCAGCCGTATCGTCAGGCTGGACGTTCCCTGGCTTGGCAGTCAGTGCCGGTACTTACGGCCGGGCAGTTGCTGCCTGCTCGGAGTGCCTGATTTCGCGTGTGATGCCGAGACCGCGGGCGCCAATCTCGTTGAGGTCTTCTTCCTTGAACCGGTTCGTCCACTCAACTTCATAGTCTTCCTTGGGGAAGTCTGTCGGGCTTTCACCGAGGCGGAACCGTTCGGCAACGTTTGCAGCGTACTTGGCGTTCTTTTCGCACATCGGCGCGGCGGGGATGTAGATGACGTTTCCCCAGCCCTTCTGGTCGGTCACTGGCTCGACGCTGTGGATGACGTCGGAGTGCCACCAGACGGAGTCGCCGGGTTTGACGTCGGGAATGCCGGAGACTGCTTCCATGAGCAGCGGGTGCCACTTTTCGTCAACGCCAAGAGCCTTACCCTCTTCAGCGCCGCAGAGGGAATCCTCGGGGACATCAGAGAGCAGCGGGCGAATGAGCATGTAAGCCATTGCTGCAGGAATCGGAACCACGTGCAGCACACCCTGGTCGTGTTCCATTTCTGACATTGCCAGCCAGCCCTGGAAGCTGCGGAACACGCTGCACATCGTGGATGATGGATACTCGTCCACTTCGGTGCGGTAGGCAGCGTCCCACGGGTCGAAGGATTCGAAGTCGCCGTGGAAGATGCTGGAGAACACCTGCTGGTAGGCGGGGGTGAGCCAGCGCTCGACCGAACCTGAGTCGGTGTGCGCGCCGAGGCCGTTGGAGTTTGCTCCCGGCGGACGGCGGCGGATGCGGTCCGGGTACATTGCGTCCTGGTCAGGGTCGAACCATGTCACGCCCTGGGATTCGCTCTTCCATTGGGCGTTCATGAAGCTCTGGACTCTGGCGGTGTGCTCGTGCTGGCGCGCTTCCATCTGCGCAGGAGACCAGTAGATGGGGTAAATTTCGGGCTTCGAGGCCTTCAGGTTGCCGAAGAAGTTGTCGGCAGGTCCGCGGTACTTCTTGTCAAAATCGTTGCTGTCGACGTAGTCGACCAGGGACTGGTCCCAGCCGGTGGCGGTGTCCTCAGACACCTGGCCCCGGATAACCGCGCAGCCACGGCGGTGAATGAGGTCTAGCGTTTCCTGCGGGACAGTGCCGTTTTCAATGTCCGAGTACTGGACGATCGGCCAGACGCTTTCACCGCGGGCCTTGGTCCGGACTATGTCTTCGACCTCGGCCCGGACAAAGGACTCGATCTTCGCGAACAGCGCGTCAACGTCACCGATCTGCGCTCGGAGCTTCTTCTTCACTGCCTTGATAGCTGCCGGGTAATCCGCCGGCGGGTTCTCCCAGCTGGTCTGCTCTGTCTCCGTCATTTCTCTTCCTTGGGTCCCGTACGAGTGTCAGTAATGAATGTTTACTGAATGACTATGGGTCAACAGTACCCATAAAGGTATGATTCAGTAAAGGTTCCTAACTGAGAGAATTTTTGAATGGTCACAGTACAAGACTTGCCGCGACACGGGATGCTTGCGTCCATCACTGAGGGACAGTTTCTGACAGCCCTCGCCAACGCTTCGGAACCGCTGTCCCGCGCAGAGATTGCGGAGCAGACAGGGATCTCGAAACCGGCGATCTCGGAAGCCGCGAAGCGGCTGACCGAGCACGGGATTATTTCATCGACAGCAACCCGTCGCGGCGGCAGGGGAGGTGTGACAACCCTCTTCGAGATCAACGGCCACCGGGCCCACTCGATTGCCTTGGCCCTGGCACCCAGCAAGATCGCCGCCCGCGCTGTCGGGATGAACGGGAAGACAGTTTTCGAAGCGGAACGTGAGCTTGACCTGGACAGCTCACCGCAAGATGTCATTACCCTTGCCAGGGACATGTTGGCAAAGATTTCTGAGGCCGGGGGTTCACCGCTTGAGGCCATCTGCGTGTCTGTGGCCAATCCGGTCGATCCCAGGACCGGAGAAACGGTCTCCCTGGAAAAGTCAGCATTCGCGGCAGGGCACTTCAATGCGGTCAAGGAACTAGGCATTAGTGCCCCCAACATCGTCGTGGACAACGACGTTAACTGGGCCGCCCTTGCGGAGCGGCACCTCGGCGCGATGATAGGCGAGGACAACTTTGCCTACATCTACCTGGGGGACGGGCTGGGCGCGGGACTCTTCCTGGGAGGCGCCCTGCAGCGCGGACACCGGGGGATGGCCGGCGAGATCGGCTATCTGCGCGACCTGGATGGCATGGACCTCACCCAGGGGCTGGTAGCCCACGGACTTGGCCGGGGCTCGTCCTACGGGCTGGACTCAAGGGCCGTGAGTGGGCCGCCGTCGTCGCTTGCTGCGGCCGAACTCGAACTGGCTATGGAACGCGTTAGCCGTCACGTTGCCAATATCGTGACCTTGCTCAATCCGCGGGCAGTGGTACTTGGGGGTCCACTGACCAGGCAGGAGGCTGTCTCCACGCTCATCAGAGAAAAGGTCTCCCGATTGGTTGTCAGTCCCGTCGATGTGATCGTCGGCAGCTTCGCACCTCTGGACGGAGCCGGTTTCGAGGCACACCGGCTGGCCCGGCGCTCCTTCGGGTTCTGAGGGGCGTCGTGGAATCACGTTTGACGTCGTCCCGCAACCAGCAACAATGGCCTGGGTTCCGGGATGGTCACCAAATCCTTCCGCCGTGGATACGTGAAGTGGACGTTCTGCTCCCGGTGACCCGGCAGTTCATCCTGTCCGGAAACATCGAGGACTTCCACGTGGTCACCTCCCAGGGAAAAAACACCTTGCACGTGGCCAGCGAACTCATCGCCAACTGCTGCAAGGCCAACGGGTTCGACTTCATCTATTCATACGACCCAGTCGACGGAATTGTCCTGGAGTTCGAACGGATCAAAGGCGCCGCAGAGACGTTTTTCAGCCCGACTCATCTGGAGCGCTCGACCTCGGCCACGGTGGGAAAAATGGCTGACCTGATGCGCAAGGCCATGCTGGGTGGCGAATACCGCGTGGGAATCCTCATGCATTTCGCCGCAAGGATGTGGCGGGACGAGCAGCACCCGGGGCCCGATCTCCGCGTGCTCCTCGCTTTGGCTGAAAAGCTCGCCCATGCCGAACCCGGCACAAAGGCCCTGCTGGGACGGCCTGACAGTATCGCAAGTACTGTCTTTTGGCTTGCGGGACAGGACGTAGCGGCCCCGCGGTGGCTCACCGACGGGGATCAAGTCAAAACCATCAGTGTCGCCAAACCGGAGCTGGGCACCAGGCGCGCTGCAGCGTCAACCTTTCTGACCAATCTGCAGGGCTTCACGGAGCTGCCGCGGGATCAGGCCTCATCCGCGGTGAACACCTTCGCCCGGCTCACGGATAGCATGACCCTGCGGGACCTCAGCCACATCGTCCAGCTTGCCGTCGATGACGATGTGCCGGCGGCAAACATTGAAGAAGCCATCCGCAGTCTCCGCTTCGGAGTGTCCGAGAGCCCTTGGCAGGACCCCGAGCTCGTGCGGCGTATCGCAGACGGGGAAGCCACGGTTAGCTCCCGTGTCCTCGGCCAGCCCTCAGCGGTGCGGAGGTCGCTGGACGTGTTTGTCCGCGCCGCGACCGGGCTCACCGGGGCTCAGGCCGGCGGTGCAACGGTGAACAGGCCCCAGGGCATCCTGTTTTTCGCAGGACCCACAGGGGTGGGCAAAACGGAGTTGGCCAAGGCGCTGGCAGAACTGTTGTTCGGGGTGGAGGACGCCTACACGCGCTTTGACATGAGTGAGTTTTCCGCCGAGCACTCCGAGGCGCGACTTATAGGTGCACCGCCTGGCTATGTGGGGTTCGGCGCCGGCGGCGAGCTGACCAACGCCGTCCGGCAGAAGCCCTTTTCCATCCTCCTGTTCGACGAAATTGAAAAGGCCCACCCGCGGATCTTGGACAAGTTTCTCCAGATCCTCGAAGACGGCAGGTTGACCGATGGCGCCGGAGACACGGTGTACTTCAGCGAAACCGTGATCATTTTTACGTCCAATCTCGGCACCTACAAGCCCGTCGGGGCCGAAACTGCCAATACCCGGGTCGCCCGCCGCGGCGACCCCTATGAGCTCACAGAGGAGCGGGTTCACGAAGCGATTACGCATCACTTCACCGAGGAATTGCAGCGCCCGGAGATTCTTAACCGTATCGGGAACAACGTCGTTGTTTTCGACTTCATCTCCGAGCCCGTCGCTCGGCAGCTTGCTTCAAAGTACCTCGAGACGGTTCTGCGCACAGTGGAATCCCGGTTCGGGCTCCGTCTTTCCGTGGCCCCGGCGGTCGCTCAGACTGTCACGGAGGCAGCGCTCGCCAATTTGGACTTTGGAGGTCGGGGGGTCAGTTCGGCGGTCGAAACGACATTTGTCAATCCCTTGGCGCGCGCCCTGATGCAGATGCCGTCAGGGTTGGACGTTGCGACGGTCACCGGTCTTCGGGAGGGCGCGCACGGATGGCAGGCAACCCTGGGCTGGCAGCGTTAGCCCGTCGAGGTATGTACGCCGAAGACTGAACTAGCCCAAGACGGACGCAGCGCCTCCACGACGAGGTCGTGTTCGGCTTGCTGCGGCAGGCAGGAAACGGTGACGGTTGCAACGACCCCGGTCCCCCTCCGCGATTGCAACGTCAACGCCGGCAGGCTGCTGCTCATCGGCGGTGCGGCCGAGAGTCCTGCCGTGCAGAGA
>ENA-OWNT01002791-OWNT01002791.1-seawater-metagenome-genome-assembly--contig:-NODE-2791-length-17527-cov-4.362407_pt1 | contig 17527 bp, 9 predicted proteins | sample MGYA00238136_ERZ651165 | MGnify/ENA primary metagenome ERZ651165 (study PRJEB26861, sample SAMN08777766) | seawater metagenome | isolation source: coastal seawater | place: USA: Florida | collected...
TCGTCGTCATCGTCGTCGTCGTCGTCGTCATCGTCGTCGTCGTCGTTGTTGGTCGTCGCCGTCGTCGTCGCCGTCGTCGTCGTGTCTAGGCGTTGTTTGTGTTGGTTTTAGTGGCTGTATATAGTTGCACAGTCGTGGGTTTTTTTGCTACGGCTGTGGCCGGGACTTTTTCCGTGGCAGTCGCCGACGTGGTTGGCGGTCGCTTTCCCTGCTCCGCGAAAGTTTGGTGTATGTGAAGCAGAGTAATGAAGAAACAGAACGGAGCACCCAAGAAAAGGAATTGAATTGTTTGAAAGAAAATTTAACAAAGGACTGTTGCGCAAATTCGTGCGCGCTTTTGTGCTGATTACGATTTTGTTCCGCAGTCCAGGTGATGCCATGCGGTGCTCGCTTGCTTGGATTACAAGTGTTGTGAGATGTTGTGGCTCATGATGCGCCGCGTAATGGGGCGGCCAGCCTGGTTCATCAAACAATCGCTGGGAACGTTCGTTGATCTAAGCCCGTAACATTGGCGGCACGTGATGCATTGGCACATTGCGCTGCAGTCAATCAAACGTAGCATGCAACCTCAACATGTTGCCATTTCAAAAATCGTGGGCCGTGTGTTGTAGCAAGTTCTGATGTCGGCTTATTCGACTGGCGCTTTTCTGCGTGCCAACGAGGATGAGAGGCTCAAAACTACGTTTTGCAATTATTGTGCCCTTGGTCAATTTGAGTGTGCGCGGGGTGTCATGTTCCGACTCTATCGCAACGACTCTTCTCTTGCACTACAATTGCTGGAATCAATGATACAGCGTCAATACCCCACAAATTGGCTGTGCAGTCAAGAAGTGAAGAGCTCCGCCCACATTGCTTGGCTTTGTCTGACGCTTCGACACGAACTGTTGCACGGCGTGGAACAAACGGTCTCAGACGACAAGTTCACTCATGCCAAAGCCAGTGAAGACTCGGGGTCGAAACCCAAACGTCGCGTTCATGCTTTCGAAGCTGCAAGTGGCAACGATGCTGAACTCAGCGGCCGTGGGAGTCAGCATGGGGTGGCCCCCCATATCCGGGAAACGGTGCTTTTAGGTTGTAATGTGTCCGGCCTGGAATTCGACGTATTGCTCGCCGACTGCCTTGTCGACGTCTACGCACTCCGACGCCGTGTAAATCTAGATCCATGTGCGTGCATATCGTATCGTTGCTGCCAAGAGCTCCGACAAGTGGTGTACTCAAGTTCGGAAACTACCCAACACATTCGCTTGCCATTTCTGACGTTGTACGGAGGAAGCGCATCGTCTCCACCGCATGATGTGACGCAGGGAGCGAATTTTACGGGTGACCTGCTCCCGAATTTGGTCGAAGAACAGCGACGGGGTTTGCAGCAAGAAAACAATTCCAACATGAAACTGTCAAGTGGAGCACTGACGTTCCTAGGCGCACTTCTAGTCCACGTTCACGTGGTACCAACGATTGAACAGTTGATCACCAGTGTCTGCCAGCACTTGGCGAAACTAGGATCACATGTTGCCATTGCGCAAGTGATAGAACAGTGCACTGGAGCCGTCGCTGCTGCACTTCATTTTGCTGGTGGCGTCCAGCAACAATTGAAGGAGTCGGTTGTCGTTGCTTCGCTACGCTGCCTGTCCTCTGTATTCGGAGTATGGCACGATATGCACAGAGAAAGGAAAGTGAAGTCAACTTCAAGTGACGGTTTTGATTCTGTGCCCGCCACTGTTAAACTGCTGCTCCGAGCTGTGGTACACTTGTTCTACAGCTCCGACTTGGCCAAGTCCAAACACAAGGATGACTCGCAGGCTGAAGAAGTTATTGGCCACCACATGTTGTCTAGTGCAACATTCGCAGATCTCGTCCGTGCAGTACCTGCCTCGGTCAGCTCACTCTGGCAGCAATACCTTGAGACCAAGAGTATGGATGCACACGACACGGGTACACCGAGGAACCATACATTGAGGCTCAAGGTGTACGAAACACTTCTGACGTCATCAGATTTCATTCTGCTCCGACTATTTTCGTACGTAGCATATTGTGCTTTGTGCCATGTGCCATGTGTGGAAGCCAGCGTGCGATTTAACCCAATACTGACAACAACTTCAACATGCTACATTTATGTCCTGTGCATGTGACTTGCCATTGCGACAGCAAAGAGGAAGAAATTCTTTGTCGACAGTCGTTCGCGTCGGGTTCTATCCCAGTGGCTTTTCGGCTGTTCACGGTGTCCAAGACATCACGATCAGTGCCATGGAAAGAATTTTGGAGTCACTTCTCGTTCTTCACTGTCAGCAACAATATACACTTCATCGAACATGTTCTGACACGCACATTGACAACAGTCCTCCCGTTTGCAACGGACGATGTCGATCCCAATAGTCCATCTGGCACACACAGATTGCAATTGAACAGTATTTTCCAGCGTGGAGCTCTGCTTGATTCCGGTTCCAGAACCCCAGACTTTGACCTCGCGTCGCAATTGCTAAAGCCTTTCCCGCGACTTCGACCATTTGTTGCCATCATTGCATATTGCTTTTTGCGGCACGACGCCGAACACGTGCGCCATCTTATTCAAGCATTAGGACCTTTCTACTTGAATGATGAGCAATACTCAGCTCAACCTTTCTCTCGCCTTGGGATATGGTGCGAGCACATGGAGTTCCAGCTCGACTTTTGTGCTTGGATTGTTCGGAGGTTGAGGAGCGATGTTTTTTATGAGTCCACCGAGACCAACGTCACTGTGAGTGGACTTCATTCTGGATCTCGCTTCCAAGAATGCTTCGAGCAAGCGGAACAGCACAGCTACGCATTCTTGCTTCAGAACTTGGTGTGTTCGCTGCCTCGGAGCGATTTGTTGCTGTGGCTTGAAAAGCGACCATCACGAAGTGTGGACCACACGTCGTACTCCAAGCGCGATAGAGATTTGGACTTTTTCAGGTTTTTTTTCTGTCTTCGCCGTGTGGAGTCCGTTGTTATGTCTCCCGATCCCATTGCCGTGGAAGATCTAGAGACGTATATTGCCCGCATGGTCCTCGATATTTCTTCGGAGGCTCTGCGTGTTTGCCTTCTCGAAAATGTTCTGTCGTTTGCGTTCGTGTCGAGCAGCAACGTAGATCAGGAACCTCGCGCCACTGTTATGGCCCATGACTTGCCCGCTGGTCAAAGGGCGTCATTGAATGCGATGGTGGCGACTCCGCAAGCGATGGAAGTTGTCGTTCGCTTCGTGCGAAAGTGTCTTTTGGCTTCCGAGCATAAACTTGAACGAAGGTGTGTCGGTTCATTTGAGAAGAGTGGCCTACAGGCCATGAAGTCGCGGCTTTCAGCTGCACTTGAGGATGCATGGGAACGAATCACCGTATTGAAGGCAGTTTTCCTCAACTTCGCGACAAATCATGGACACAGTGCGCGAGAATATCGAGGACTGGACTTTTCACATAAGTTCTTCGCGTCCACTGCTTCATTGGTTACGATGTGCCTGCGTGCCGACCAATTTGATCTTGCGCGTCGAATGGTGGCCAGATATGTTGTTGGTACCACGCAAGAGAAATACTGGCAGCAAACACTGGCGGTCGTCAGCCATTTTTCTGAAATGAAACGTGACCTGAACTCTGCAGCAAGGAGCTCACACGTGGTTGCTGAAGAGTATTGTTCCGAGTTGCAGTCCAAACTCGAAGAAAATGTGTTCGGTGCCTCTTCAGCAGTATCGACTGCCACGACGACCGCCGTACAGAGCGGTGGCGTCGTATCTGCTCGATCTACGACTGAGAGACTCGCAGTGCTGTGTTTGTTGCTTGACAGCAGTATTGTTTGCCGCCAAACATCACTTGCGGAAGAGCTTTGGTGTCGATGTGAGGCAATCCTAGAACAGCTGCAAACTGATCCTCTACCTGATCACGGCTCATTGGTTCAAGTGGCAAGTGACCTTATACATTATCTGCGCAGTTTAAGCAAAGCCACTCCGAACAGTACCCGGCCACTCTTGGGTACTCTCCTTGCAAATGTGAACACCCGGCCGACGGAACCAAACCTTTTGGAATCACATTTAACCAAAACATACGCGCAAAATCAAGCGCTAAAGGCGTTGCATCGAGCGCAACGAATGCTGATGCATCGCACGCAAAGCACAGCCTCCGACAGGGGGAATCACAACAGGGTGCCGCTTGATGACACCTTCCTTGATGAAATCTTAGATTCCGTGATTCACACTTTTGGAAGTTCACATCATACCGCTAACAGTACGATCGACGCGTGGGAGCCACAACAGAGTGATACTACTTCCACGGAGGGCAACGGTGAGAAGGTCGATGCAGTTCCCTCTTATTTGCTATTGTTTCTGCAACATGTGGCGAGGCTTCGAAGCGTTGGTGCTGCTCTGAGTCGGGCGTGTGACTCTCAATTACCATCCCTCCCTACAGACCTGTCCCTCCTTCACACGGCTCCAAGCATCCTCGTCGCTAAAGCGGCGGTGCTCGCAAATAGCTGTGTAGCACGCCAAGTTCGGCCCAGGCATATTCAACTCCTTCTGCACCTTGCTCGAAATGCAAGTGTCAGTCTCCTGCTCGTTGTGGCTTCTTTGTGCACAAACTCAGTTGACGAACGGTATCAAAGTGTGGGTGGTCGACTACACGTTTCTGCCACTCTGACGGATTGGGTACTCCATTTGGATTCAAATATTTTGCAAGAAGGTGCGCTGGTGAAGGTAGAGGAGGCGGAACAGCCCCAAAGAGGTTTTATCGTCGGCGTCCGGGATGCGACGCGGTATGATGTATGTTTATTGACGGACACTGAGCCACGGTTAATTTGTGTTGACAGTTCGGACATCAAAAGTTTCAACGAAACATGGGTTTGCGGGACCAACACTGGACTTTCATGTTTGCTGGGGCTTGTCGGGCATTCCGGCGGCCAACTTGTTACCAGCAATGAGGTTCAAAGTCTGGACGGTGGGGTGGTGTTCAATTCCGTGGCTCGGGCCACAACAAAATCTCCGACGGGAAATTCCACGACATTAGGAAAATGGGCTCTGTTTGTTGGCCAAGCCTATCATGCGCTGATGCTGCAAGGTTCAGGTGTACAAAGCCCAGAACCTTGCTTGCTCGGCGGTCTAAGCCACAGTTGCAAGTCACGATTCGAATTCGATCATCAAGAACTGCAACGTTGGATCGATGAAAATTTTGAGTTCGGCAGCATGGACAAGCGAACTGCAGCTAGCGTAGGCACAGGAGGTGAGACAAATCTTTCGTTGCGTGGGATACCCAGCCGCTCTTACCGTTCACTTTCGTGGGCACATGTCGACGAAATTTGTCATTACGTGCGGGACGTTGATAGGCGAGCGGCATCATGTCGCGCAGATCGAGTTCCCGACTTGTGCAGACAACTTGTGCTGTTGCGGCGAAGCTTACGCAAGAGTTCAGCGAACATGTTCTCATTTTGGCATCAAGTCGTAAACCTATTGTTTGACAGTGGTCAACTGTCGTTCGCGTTTGATTGGGCATTGAAGGTGCTGGATTTCTCTTGCCCGACGCACTCAACGACTTTTGACGCAATTGTGGTGGCCATTGTTCGTAAGGTTGCCACGTGCGACGACGAGGATGCCCAGCGTTTCTGCTGCCGTCATTCGGCGAGATTTTGTAGACAACTTCTCTCAGCACGATTAGCAGCAGAAGTTTCGTTGGAGCAGTCTGTTTTCCGGTTCTGGAGCTATCGCGATGCAATACGGACTTGGAAGACAGTTTACCAACGCATTGCTGTGCATTCTCACTTCCAAAGAGCCACCCCATTAGCAGGACAAGCTGAAGAGTCCGAAAGAGATGGCACAGTTTTGAGGAGGCTTGATCAATTGATTCGCAAACTCACGTTGTACCAGGAAGTAATCTCCGCTTGTGGGTGCAGCAGCGACAACGTTGGCCCGGCCTTCTCGTCGCCGTTGAAAACATGGCAGGACGTCGATGATGTTTTGTCGTCATTGCCGAAGGAGTCCGCAACGACGAAGCAGCTATTCGAGTTCCTGCGCGAGAGGGGCGAGTACTTGCTGGTGATTCGCCTCTACGAAGTTGCGGACATGGCAGTTCTGCTTTCCGACAAGATCGCATTGGCAGCAGAGCATATGCAACACGACGCTTCAAGCCGGTCTGCGGACGACGAACAAGTCAGCATGGCGATGGACATGGTGTTGTCGTGTGGAATACAGAATATACAGCAAACATACAAGGCAATTCTCGGAGTCCCTGCAATGCAAAGCCATCTACCTCTACGTCGAGAACTACAACTGTTGCAGCGATGCGTACGGGTGGCCCCGAAGAGTGATATAGACACCGCCATGCGACACAGACTTTCCGTTCTGGAACTTCTCTTGAAAAAGATTCCGCCTCGCTTCCGGCCCATTTTTGCACATCACCACCATTCCACGTCGTGGAGTGTGGTCCAACTTGCATTGTTCGCTGGGTTGGAATCAGCAGTGGCGCAACAAGTTGCGGATCATCAGAAATTTTGGAAGGAATCCACCTTTTTCGGTCCCCCAATCCAACTGTTGGACTTAGCGTCACAGGTGATGGCGGTTATTGTGGGCCGGCTTGACGGCAATGAATTGGTACAAGCAATCACCACCGAATCTAGTGGAACAATGTCGCAATTTGTGGCTGAGTTGTCCAGTCGGGACGAGATTTTATGGCTTCTTGAACTCGATGCTGTAGCTGCCGTTCAACAAATGCCAATTGCCGATCCGCAATTCTCGAAGGGTCAAGATATTTTGTACACTTTGTCGTCGCGGCTGCTGCAAGTGTTGTCAGTGGCAAGTTCATGCATGAATGCTGACACTGTCAGCCGTCGGTCGCTTGCATTGGGTGACGACATTTCGGCACTCGTCTGGCAGTACCCACATCTTCTGCCCACATGCCGCGTTTTGATGGAATGGCTTTTCAACGTTCAGCACGATGAACTTGATGTGCCCAACGAAATGAGTGCGGCTCCAGCTCCAAATATGAAGTCACGACAGGCTTTTGAAGTATTTTGTGACTTGGTCAAGCTCTCAGACCGAGCTGGAAATTCAAGTTTGCTGAAACAGTATCCAGTTTCGGTGTCATGGATAACAGAAGAATCTGTTGAAAGAGTCGGCGATTTCTGTGATGCATTGAATCAGCACTCCTGTGACGACTGGCAAGTGATAAAACAATTACGGCAACTGCGAGGGTTGCCCTGCGACAGCATTGTGATCCAGGAAGGTTGTCTGTTGTTGGCTCGCGGTTTGTGGAAAGAGGCACGACAACACTTTGTTCGTATATCTGAAGACAATGCCAAGAGTTCACATACCATGTCCAGACATTGCTTGGCTAATGCGGCCGTGGCGGCCATTTTGAGTGCGAACACCGACGCAAATTCGGTCAAAACCCGGGACAGAGCAATACGGCAAAGTCGTTTGAGTTCATTCAGTGGGCTCTCCCTTGACGACTCTTTCGAGTCCGTGCACCCTTCGATTAAGTCGCTTGAATCGGATTTGGTGTCAATGACGTTGCATACGCTGGATACTTGGGACAGCCAGCTGTCTTCACCTATGCACGTGCCACATCCTCAGAAACCTGCAGTGCGACAAGAGCTGTTATGCAAGTTTTGTGCACGTCGTAGTCCAGGCATTCCCACTGATCAGTTCGCCGAGTGCGTTTGGTACCTGTCCACGTTTGGATCAAAAGAAGCATTTGTGAGTTTTCTGTCGCGGCATGCCAGTTTTGAGACTTGCTTGGACGCCTGCTTCCGACCAGATGAAAAGTTGTACGACAAGGGCTTGTCCAATGACTTCGCTTCCGCGGACAGTGACAAAGACCTTTATCTTTTTGAAAAATACGTCCTTCCACGATGCTTGGAAGAGAACAAAAGTGGCCAATTGCTCCGCTTCTTAAACGGCACAGTTGAGGATGCCAACGCACCGCGTCGACCGCTGTTGGTACGGACGTGCCGGTTCCTGACGAAGCAGATTGCTTCGTTTCACGCCACAAGATCAGGACAACACGACATGGCATGCGACGCCTGCAGCAACTCTCTACCTTCTAAGTGCCAGTTGCTGGTTTTACTGTCCAAGTTCCAGTCCATGGGACAGCTGCACGAAGAATCTGCACTGTCGTCCGAAAGGGCTTACATTCTGGAGTGCGATGCTTCTTCTCGGGGGAAGCTCTTGAGGACCGCAAGGTTAGAACTGATGAAGGCAATCATCCGTGAAGAAAATGCAAACACTGTCGACGTTGATGTCGACGGGAGGCCTGTGCCGTTGGACGAATGTGAAAACAGTGTCCAACGTCTTCGCAAGCATCTCGTGGCAATCAAGCTCCAGCTTGACATTGATCAGGTCCTGTTCCAACATGATATTGTACGCCAGTGGAAGTATCCTTCCGATAAATTGGGGGTTGTACTGCGTCGCTTTCACGATGACATCGATATTGATCAGCTCCCGGATCGCCGAGTACCACTCTGGTTGCTCCCCATTGACGCAAACGGGTCACCCATCGAAGTAAATTCACCACTCATTCAGACGCGTCAACGGCAGTGCCTTGAAGTTCTGAATTTTTTGAGTAAACAAACAGTGGATCGGGATGTCAGTGATCTGATTGATGCCGTGTCTTCCGCGATCACAAACCTCGCACAGGCACAGCAAATGTAGAAACAAGACCCCAGATCACCGAAGAATCTACATTCACAGTGACGGTTTGCAATGAGTCGAGTCTCGCCGCCGCAATACTCTTTGCCAGTCGACCGAGTTTGCTTGTGTAAAACCTTATTTATTCCTTAGATACCCCGTCGGTACCTTCGGTGTACCTTCATAGGAGACAGGGCGCACATCACGCGTTCATGCTGACACCCGTTGACGAGATGCACTCCAACTGTGACGGTTGTCATGCAATGCTCTGCCGCTTTCGTCATTTCAACGCGGGACACGGCCTTGCTGCAAAATGAAGGTTCAGACGTACGCACAAGAGTACTTCACGCAAGACGGGAGACGAAAGACGAAAGACGAAAGACGAAAGACGCATTACGACAGGTGCAAGTGCAAGTACGAGTGCAAGTGCAAGTGCAAGTGCCAGGCGTTGCCGCGGTGGCGCATTATGGCAGGCACGACCAAGCGAAGTGGCGGCAAAACAGCAAAACAGTATCTTGGCGTAGTCGCTGGCACAGTCACAGTCACTGTCACAGTCGCTCCCACTGTCACTCACTCACTCACTCACTCACTGACAGTCAGATGGCGATCGTATCCTTGTTCGTTGTCGTTGCTGCCGTTGTTATTGTGGTCAATCCAAAGTTCAAAAGTTATGTTGTCGTTTGTGTTGTCGCTGTGTGCGTGCATATCTTTTATGACGGAGAGAAGGTTTGGGTTTGGATAACAGTGAAGTAAGTGACGACACCACGAGTATGCTCGAACGGTGTCATGGCAGAAAGTGGTACTGATCGCGAACGCTGCGGTTGTGTGGCTGTTGATCGATGCGCCGACACGGTGCAGCCGGATGTTGGGAGGGCCCGCACGGACTCGTCAGCTCGTGCCGTTCACACAAGGTCGGCAGCACTGTTGATATCACAATTGGTGAGCTTGATAGAGGTTTTGGACGGAGATCAATCGTGGAGGCGAAATCATAGCGCATTTGTGGAAGGTCGGACGATTTTTAGTTGTGCTGTTATTGTCGAACAAATTATTTGCTGCCGACTTGGCTCGTTTCGCTTGGAATCGTTGTTCACTGGGAATTTCGACCGTGCCTCCCAATTCTTTGAGCGAGGATGAAATGCAATTCTATTTCCACCAAAGCACTGCTGCTGACTTGTGTTGTCGCACCGTGCGCGGTGCTGTGCGCACCTGGACCACCATGCAGTGAGTTTGGAATTGAGTGTCGCACCGGCCGCGGCAGTATCGACGACAGCATTTTGAACTTGACTGAAGTAGTGTGGGTTGGGCCAGAGTTCAAGCAAATTTTCGTTGGCAGTCCATCAATTTGGCGAATTCCGGGTTCTGGCGAATTGGTCGCCAGCCACGACTTCTTCTTCGAAACGTTGAACGACACCGTTCAAGTTTTCATTGACAGGACAGGAAAAGGTGATGCCGCTGCTGGAGCAGTGTGGGAGAATGCAGGTAACGTGTCAGGGATGTACTGGGCGAACTTGTTCAGCCCGCCAGCGGACACAACTTCAAAACCAAACACACAAGCACCACTCTACTTGCTGGGAGTTTCCGGCGCCGACAGGAGTAGCTCTCGCTCGATTGTCATCAGTCGCAGTGATGACAAAGGAATGTCATGGACTGATCCCAGTGTGTTGCTGCCGTTCACCGCTACGAACAACTACCACTGTGCCCCGACACCGACCTTGACAGGGTCAGATGGCAGATTGTATCGAGCATTTGAAAACGGTAGCAAGTACGACGCATTGATGATTTCCACAAAAGAGCCTTACACTTCGGATACCAATCTGTTGGACCCTGACACTTGGCAAGCGACGCCGTCCTTACCTTTCGATCAAGTAAGTCAATCATGATTTTCCCCTCAAGGTGGATGGAGCTCAAAAATGTCTCATGTTGCGTGTTATTCATCGCTGTTCACAGGCGTCGATGCTCCCACAGTCGTGGAACGGATCGTTTGGATGGCAGGAAGGAAACGCGATTGAGCGTATGGTTGTTCCTACAAATGGTTCGTGCATGTACAGCAAAATCACCAACAACAATCAATTTATGGTGCTAATGAACATGGAACGCGTCCCGTTCAGGTACGCAACCTGAGCCAGCAGGCTTTGTGAACATGCTTCGGCTCGACAATCAAAATACGGACGTTTTCAACAAAGTAAGCGACTTGAAGCGTCATCGTTGCACCTACTTTTTTTTTATGACGCAAATCGTATCTGTTGGAATATCGAAGGCGGTTATTCTGAAGTTGAATCAGAGTGCGGGCAGTGCCGGGACGATGGTTTTTGACCAGGTGACTGTTGTGTAGCTGAGACCAAGTCGACAGTTTTCGAAACTCCTTTGACTTGACAGCCGAGCTGTGACTGTTGCAAACCTGTAGGTCATTGATTTCCCCGCCACTGGCAGCAAGTTTGTTGTACGATACCACAAGCCGTCCGCAGCGTACTACTCTTTGACGACAGATGTCACAGCGGCTGCGGTCGCGCAGGATACAGTGTATGCCCGCAATCATCTTGTGCTTGCCACATCAAAGGATCTGTACAATTGGACAATCTGTGAAACAATCTTGGACGACGACACGGGTCTTCCTGATGCGGACAGTGCCCGGTTTACTGGATTCCATTATGTGGACTGGATCTTTGATGAGGCTGGTGGCGGTGGTAGGTTGACTGGTGATCCCGAGTCATGCCACGAAGTGAGCTGTCGCTCATCCTGGGCTCTGCGGTTCCACAGGAACAGACATTTTGTCGGCGGTGCGGACCGGCTATCGCGGAGCAAACAGTTACCACAACGCGAACCGTCTTTCGTTCAAGGTGAGCAAGTGCTTGCTGCATTCGTGCGACCGCGAGTTGACCATTCTCACCGTAAGCTGGGATGAATGTAACAGCGAGTCACGGACATCCAAAGCCGCTGCTCTGAGCCTCACGGCTTTCGTGCTGTCGGAAAGGGTTGGTGCCGGCCGGCGAACAAGTAAGTGACATGGCAAACGCATGAACTGCTCATACAAGTGTGTTGACTTGGCGTACGCATGTGCTTTGCGAAGCTACACCGCTGCAGGGTCTTTCTTGTCCAAAGAACAGTGCGCCCAGGTTCGCCATGATGTCGTGCAGTGTCTAGGTCACAAACTCGTGATTGATGCTTGGGTTCGCTTTGCTCGTTACTTTTTAACAGGCATGCACAGATGCAGGTGACGCGTGCAAGGGATTCGCAAACGGCTTCAAGACTGGATGTTCTTTGTTCGTTTGCCTCATGTTCCAAACTGTTCCCCTGACGAAAAATCGAAAATGGAGTCATTATCTGTGTGACGCTGCTGAATGCCTAGGTATCCGGAAACTCCAACCGCGTCGTCTAATGAAGAATGGTCCTTCAAGTGTCATGCGAAGTTACCGACTCAATAATTGATAATTGTAATATCGCCGCCACACGGTTCACCTGCAAGCAGGCGAACCAGGTCTCAACCTTAACGACCAACAGAATGGTGCAACATCACAGCAGCACAATGGCCAGTAAGAATTGAACCTGTCCATTCAGCCGCTTGTCACCTACATGCACGTCTACACCGCTGCCCACACAAAACGATGCAAATTACATAGGGCTGTAACAACATCGGCGTGATGCAAGTTGGTGGGACCTCCGTAACCAGATCGCTGAAGGACTTGCCTTTCGCATCATTCTTCGACACTTGTCATAATCGCAACGGAGTACCAGTTACGAACCACAGCATGTTCACGCCACGAGTGAAATGGGTCGACCACATGTAGTTGAAGCCGAGTCAGGCAATAAGCAAAGAATCGTGCAGACATGGGCTGCAATTAGAGCGGCCAGGAAAATAATACAGGACTGGTGCAAATCATGCAATCACGATGGCATAGGATCTCAAGGCGCCAATTTGTGCCTTGGACTTCATGAGGCTTTTAAAATAAACGAATCAGTGTCTCAGGAAGAACACGGCGCAAACAAGGAAGAACCAGTAACAACACACAAAAACGCGGCGGCAGCAAAACGTAATTTGCCTTGCCATGAATGAAGGCATAATAAAATTACGCACAATAGTTGACGTCGAAATATACAGTTTGTTCCTGGTTCTGTCCAGAATTGGTCGATTTCTCACAACAGAAGCGAAAGGATCAACAATTTTTTTCAACCAAGAACTTTGGTACGATTGATCAAGCGTCATACTCGATAGAGATCCCGGTTCTGTTCCAGGTTCTGCCGATAGCGCTTAACGTCCCGCTCTTCGATCAGGGCATCCAATTGGTCATTCAGCGCACAGCGTAGAACAAAAAGGGATCGATTGTAGCGCGCGTTTGAAAATACAGCTCCAATGCAGCTAACATACGCACACAGTGCCGCAATGCTTGTAAATAGAGGCCATTCCCAAGACAAATAACGTGTGTAGTCGCCCGTGTTGGTGCGACAATCCGCTAACGTCTGCTCGAAGGTCGTCTTGGCTCGCTGGCCTTCGATTGCGGCCACGACGATGTACAAAATAGTGCCACATATGGGAACAATCAGAGACAATATGTACACCCGGAATGGGAATCTCAGTGGTAGCAGCACTGTCGGAAATAATACGGCATACAGAAGCGGGAGAGCGAACGTGAAAGCCATAATGCCTCCCTCAGATATGCTGAAGTACATGCTTCCGCACAATTGCACTGAGCCATCAAAATCTCCTCCGGCACAATAGGTGTCGTTTGCAGGTGTGTATAATCCCGCCACAAACACAGTATCCGTCGGTGGGAACAACTGTCTGCTTTCTGCGAAGTAGGAAAAATCCGTTGATCTGTTGAGCCCATCCTCAAAAAAGGTGTAATCCCACACCGGTTGCACGATGGTCGCCACGGCTCCGATGACAACAACAAACCATGCTAGGTGGTGGTAATGCTGTCGCAACTTGGGTTTGTACACCATGACCATGCCAGTGGCAAAGAGACAAGCTGCAAGCGCCGGAGTGACAATGGTTATCATGAATGGTGTGTGCACTTGCCGCGGGGTTAACAACAGTAGGCCAAGCATGGACAAAAAGTTGACGAAACACAGCACGAACATGATGGGAAAGAACACTTTCCCAAATTTGAACGCTCTCGTCAGCTGAAAATCTTGAAAGCGCTCCTCCACTATTGGATCTTCGAAAGGGCGAAAACCACACCTGAGCCATTCAAAGTGAATGTGGGCGGTACTCCGGAGCATTTCGGAGTCGTCTTCAACCTCCTTCTCCACCTCAGCGGCCCCAAAAGTCTCAAAAGTTGTGCTATCGACAGTGATGGTTGTGTCCATCGAGATCGTCGACAGCGTCTGAGTTGAAAGCATCTCCAAGGAAGGCATGTCAGAGTCTGACGATCTGTTCGCCGATCGATTTTTTGTCCCAGAATACGCTGTCGTGACAGCCTTCACTAATGGCTTTGGTGCCGCTCGGTCGAGACGGGCGCCCGAAGGCGCAGCTGGCGGTGCCAAGCTTTGCTTGTTCGTGTTCTTGTGCTTGGTATCGACAACTGGGTGCATCAGACGGCTCAGGGTGTGCCGAGTTGTTCGGCGAACGAATATTTTCGACATCGTGCCGAAACTACATCGTTCACCTGGAGACACCCGAAGGCAGTCTTGTACCGCAGTGAATACAAATTTTGGGCACGGGGGTACGAGCATCGCAAGGGGTGGAGTTTCCCACACCTCCTTCAGGCACTCCAGAGCTGCATCCTCAATACTATTGAAGGACGATCCGTCTTGATTTAAGGATTGGCGCGCTGCTGTTCGCACATCACGCTGCACATCACGCTCATGCTGTTGGAATGACACCAACACCTTCATGGCTTCTTTGTTGGAGTCCACAAACAGTTCCCAAAGAATTATTCCGAACGCGTAAACATCAGCTTTTGTGGTCAAATCGTCGCGGCAACTGGAATTTGTGACAAGTCGTGCAAAGATTTCTGGTGCCATGTACTCGGGCGTTCCGAAGGCTCGAAACAGCGTCGTTCGGTTTGCAGTTGCTGTGCTGTTCTCCGCGGCCGAGCTGTCGGTATGAGATCCAGTCCCAAGTTCAATTGCATTCTGTTCGCTGAATTTGTTGTCTCCTTCCCGCACAAAGCTAATGCCGAAATCACATATTCGCAACTCGCCTTGAGACGTCAACAAGACATTCTCTGGCTTCAAGTCGCGGTGGATTATGCCGCGCTGATGCAGATACGCCATGCCGCTGGCCAAATCACAGGCGACTTTGAGTGCAGTCGTTCCGAGAAGCTGCTGTTTGACTTCTCGCACGAAATGAGATTCTTTCATGTACACCCGAAGGTTCCGCGAACACCACTCTTGAACAATGAAAACAGACAGGTGATCATCCTGTGGCTGGCAGCACAAACCGAGCATCTTGACGATACAGCGGTGGTCCAATTGTCCTAAAATTGCGATCTCATGTGCCAAGGGCTTCATTGCCGCTTTGCGGGCGCCAAATCCTGCGGCACGGGCGAGTCTGAGGGCAGTAATTTGCTTTGCTGCGACGCGTTTGCCGCGATACGTTGCAGAGTACACCATTCCTTGTGCCCCTGCTGCTATCTTTTTGCCCAACTGCACCTCACCTTCAGGAATGACCCACCACAAAGCGTTGTCACCACCATTCGAAGACCGCGGACTTGCGAGGCTCGCATCAACACTAGACGCGGCTGGGAGCGGCGAACCAACGACGCCCGCGTCGTCAGCGTGCATGGTCTGCAATGCAGGTGACTTTGGCGGCGGTGGGCGGCCACGGAAGGTTGAGGGCGAAGATTTGGGTGAGGCCGGGGCAGGACTCCTGGATTGTGACTGCACTGGACTGCGGAGAGGCTGCGCGTGTTGCGGCGGAGTGATGTTCCCGCGGTCACTGGTCCCGGACGTTGTCGCGGGTGTCTGCTCTTGCCTCCGCGAGTCTAGCCAGGCCTCGACAGCTTGGACGCGGAAAGGTTTGACCTCCTTCGTCACGGTGGCGATGTCCATGTTGAGCTTGCGGGTGAGCAAGAACAACTGCCGTCGTACACGTGATCGGGAAATAGTGTGGAATACTAAGGCGACGGTTGCTGTCGTCACGAAAAACATGACCTGAACAATCGTCGACCATACCTCGGCGCCGACTGAGCTGTCATGAAAAACTGTCTCCAAACACTCTGTCGTGTGCAGCACAGATCCGCTCCAGTCTGTGACGACATTTGTACTCATCACCAAAAGTGTATTGGTGAGCAAGAATACCCACGCCGTAGCAATGAGGAAGATATTGATTCGAGCTGGCAGGATGCAAAGAACTGCAATTGTTTGAATGATCATCCAACCAAGGACTAAATTCTCCATAACTTCTTCCCGCGTAAAGCCAAACATGCGAGATAAGAGCACCAGCTGGCCGTAAGTATTGCAGTCTCCACATTCACAATCTTGAGCCACCTTGAGAGTAGCCTCGTGGCAACTGGTTGCACCGTTGGAGCTGTGCAGCTGAAAAAACTTCGCCATGACTGCGTCAAAAATGCCAATCGATATTTGAGATCTCTCAACAGTGAACATGAGCGTCCACACGACAGTTAACGTGTAGAGAGCAGCGGGGACGACGTTGAATAATTTGTGGTGTCTTTTGATGCAAGCACATTTGCCAAGGCTGGCTGACAGCAGAACGCATGCTATGGTGGCCGTGCACAGAGCCACAATGGACCACGCGTTGACAACGTAATAATACCATGTACCGAAGTCGCAGAGCAAAAAGCCGCTGACGGTGGCGGTGGTATTGAGTTCTATTTTCTCAAAAATGTATTTCTCTAGGGTCAACCACACCGCGACAAATGACACGAAGGCGGCCACAGCTCGCATGAATCGGTTGTTGAGTGTGTTCTTCACAAAGTCGGCTTCAAGCTCATCATCTTCGAAACGGAGGAACTGGTCCACAAAGTACTTGCGTAGCTGTTGAAAGCAAGTGGTCTGGATAACCGGACAAAGCCAATTCAATTTTGCTCGTCCTTTCAATGTCGCCGGCCTATTTTGCTGTTGCCTGTCGCCTGGAGCGAGCAGGTCCGCCCCTGCATCTCCGGCGTCGATCATGGGTGTTGGTGGTGCTGCAACAGCTATGAACTGCGCCCCGCCATAGTCGCCCTGCGGGCACGACGGTGAAGGTGTTGCAACTTAAATGAAGAAGAATCCTTATTAAAGCTGCCAGGGTGCTTGTCTGTTTTTCAAGACCGCTGCGTTGTCGTGACGGTGGCCAACGCGAGATTTACGGTAGAGAAAAGTCGGTGGCGCGGTAGTTCAACACCCTGGTGTCAGCTGCATACAGTTCGGCGTTGAGTTGTGAGAGGTGAGGCTTTTGGCAGAGTCACAAGAGACAATCAGTTGACGTCGTCGTCGTTGTTGCCGTGACGTTCCGTCCCAACGGGCAACGAAGCAACCAGCCACAACAACCACTAAACAACTACTGACCTCTCTTTTGCTGCGTGTCAGGGACCTCCAACGACGACAGAATGACAACGCTTCCAACGCTACCAGCGATTCCAACGTTACCAGCGATTCCAACGACAACGCTACCAGCCAACGCTTCAAACGCTTCGAACGCTTCGAGCTCTTCCAACAACGACAACGAAGATGACAACACTACCAGCCAACGCTTCAAAGGCTACTAGCGCTTCGAACACTACCAGCGCTACCAGCGCTTCGATCATTCCAACAACGACGACAACAACGACGGCGAATACAAAGACGACGACGCTTCCAATTACGACGGAGCTTCCAACGACGACTCTGCCAACGACGACGACGACGACGACGGCACTTCCAACGACGACAACGCTTCCAACGACGACGACGCTTCCAACGACGCTCCCAACGACGACGACGACGACGACGACGACGACGACGACAACGCTTCCAACGACGACGACGACGACG
>ENA-OWNT01002793-OWNT01002793.1-seawater-metagenome-genome-assembly--contig:-NODE-2793-length-17519-cov-4.696594_pt1 | contig 17519 bp, 2 predicted proteins | sample MGYA00238136_ERZ651165 | MGnify/ENA primary metagenome ERZ651165 (study PRJEB26861, sample SAMN08777766) | seawater metagenome | isolation source: coastal seawater | place: USA: Florida | collected...
ACGACGAATGAACGAACGAACAAACGAACGAACGAACGAACGAACAAACGAACGAATCGAATCGAACGAACGAACGAACGAATCGAATCGAACGAACGAACGAACGAACGAACGAACGAACGAATCGAACGAATCGAATCGAATCGAATCGAACGAACGAACGAACGAACGAACGAAAGGATAAAGATCGAATCGTTGTTCGTTGTTCGTTGTTCGTTGTTCGTTGTTCGTTGTTCGTTGTTCGTTGTTCGTTGTTCGTTGTTCGTTCGTTCGTTGTTCATTGCTCGTTGTTCGTTCGTTCGTTGTTCATTGCTCGTTGTTCGTTGTTTGTTGTTCGTTGTTTGTTGTTCGTTGTTCGTTGTTCGTTGTTCGTTGTTCGTTGTTCGTTGTTTGTTCGTTCGTTGTTCATTTCTCGTTGTTCGTGTTGTCGTAGTTGGTGTCTGCCTCGTCTTCGTCTCGGCCTGTCCTCCTTGACGGTGGGTGGGTGGTGGTTGGAATTGTTTGTGAAAGAACGGACAACTTGTGGGCCAGCATATTTGTGCAGTGGGGGTTGTTGCAGAGAGTAATATTTGGAGCGCTTCTCTGCATATTTTTATCTCGATTTTTTTGTCGGGCATAACAGCAGGGCACGATCTCTGCATACTCCATTCAATTTATTTCGTAGAACAACTCACTTCACCCCAGTGCAGCGGTGCACGCCTCATAGTAGTGGCTGCCCAGTCACACAAGCCGCACCTCGCCGGGGCAGGCGCCACGGCTGATCACCACGATGGTCGACGCCGAAGTTAAAGAATGGTTCACGGACCGTTTGTCGTTGTTGTCGACGCATGTCGACGCCGCAGCCGCCATTGATGCTCACCAGGAAATCATTGACGACTTTTTGAGTCCATCGGAACTCGGCTCAGTCATCTACGCTTACGTGGAAGGAGGTGCCTTTCACTTTCTCAAAGGTCCTGTGAACTTCGACAAGGTCCATGCCCACGAAGACCGCATTATTTACTTCATCAATCATGGTGGTGACTCCGGGGCAAACGCGGACACACAAGAAATTCTCCGAGGTTTGGACTATGGCCTGAACGCTGGAAATCTCATCAACAGCATGGACCTCCTGTTCCACGAATTGTACTCGCCACAGATTGCGGGCGCCAGTCGACCTGCCGTCGACAACTCCATCGAGGGTTCCGGTGCCAGCTCCGGTGCCGCGGATCGTGTGCCCGTCAAGAATGAGTTCAAGAACAACATGGCCAAATTCACCAACCAGATCACTGAAGTCATCAACCATGTTAACGGCGACGTCACCATCACCATTCCGGACCTTGACCCGTCGAAAATGTCCATGGACGACTACGATGTCCAAGCGAAGTTCGAGGCAGCTCTGGACAATTGGATTGCAGCCATCACGGAAGCCATTGAAAGAGAGTCCACACGCCAACACCAAGGCCCCGGTCCACTCCACGAAATCGAATTTTGGCGCCAGCGAAATGCCGCTTTGTCACCGCTCTATGAGCTGCTGAGTTTGCAGCAAGTCAAGGAAGTGCAGCGGGTCATGACACGCATGGAGTTGCCGCGCATGAGCACCTTCAAATCGCAACTATCTGAAATCAAAAAGTTGTATGAGGAGGCGAAGGACAACGTCAAATTCCTGACCACTTTGGAACGCCACTTCAAGAATCTTGCGCGCGGCAACCTGTCGATTATTCTGGACACCATCCCCTCAATGATGGCGGGCATGAGAATGGTGTGGATTATCTCCCGAAACTACAACACGGACGAGCGTGTCGTTCCACTCATGGAACGAATTGCAACTGAAATATCTTCCAACGTCGCGTCCAAGATCCACATCCAGACCATTTTCTCGAAGCCCCCAGCCGAAATCCTGGACATCATTCGCTTGGCCAAGGATGTCCTGGAATCGTGGTTTTCCAACTACATGGACGTCCGTGAAAAGATTGAGAAAAGCGGAACAGATCACCGATGGGAGTTCGACAAGCGTCGGCTCTTCGATAAGACTCGATACATGGCCAAAATCTGTGACAACTTGTTCTCCATCGCCACGGCGCTGGACGAATTCTTCAAATTCTTGGGGCCAGAGCTCAAAGAAGTCACCGGCGAGGGCGAACGCGTTGACGAGCTTATTCAGCGTGTGAAAGGCCTGGTCCTTCCTTTGGAAGCCGCGCAGCGGAATTGCGACATTTTCAACCCAAAGTACCAAAGTGTTTGGGAATCGCTTGTGCTGGACTTCCGGCAGAAGGTTGAGGAAATTGAGTTGGAAACCACGGATTTCATTGATAAGTCGTTCCGCCAACTCCGCAGTGCCGAAGGAGCCTTCAACTTGCTTGAAAACTTCCAAAACATCAAATCGCGCCCCAGCATCAACAAGAAGATGATGCAAAAGTTCGACGACATTTTGCACCAGTATTCCAAAGAATTGTCGAAGATGCATGGGTTGTTCACTGCCCGCAAAGAGTCACCGCCGTTGTACAAGAACTACCCTCCTGTGGCTGGGGCTATTTCGTGGGCGGCATCCCTCTTCCGCATGGCCAAAAAACCGGTGATGCGGTTTGTCAGCATGCCTTCGTTGTTGGAAACTGAGACGGGCGAGAAAATCAAAACGGAGTACGTGGAATTTGCCAAGCAAGTCGATGAGTACATCGAGACAAAGTATGAAGCCTGGAGAGAGAGCGCTGTGTCCGTCGCCACCGATAACCTCCGCAAAAGTGTTCTCGGCCCACAGCCATCCCCGGGAGAGCCACTACCTCCTCCGCCTTTCAGTGTCAACTTTTCACCTGCATTGAAAACTTTGATTCGAGAAGGAAAGTATCTTGACCGACTCGGGTTCGAAGTTCCGGACATGGTCTTGAATATCACGCTGCAGGAGGACAAGTACCATGACTCCGTGCAGAGATGCACCAAAATGCTCAACCGCTACCACGGTTTATTGGACTCACTGAGCGAGAGCGAAAAAATGATGCTCACGCAACAGCTTCGTGACTTGACCAAGACCGTGACGCAAGGATTTGATCCCATCAACTGGAACAGTTTGCACATCCCAGCTTACATTGAAAAATGCAACAAAGCCATTGATCTCTTCCAAGCGATGCAAGAACTGATTCGCAGCAGCACCTCCAAAATTGAAGAGCGGCTCGCCTCGATCGCAGGAACGCGCCTCGTCTCTGAAACCGATTTTGAAGACACGTCGTACCAAATCAGCGAACTCACGGACCAGGTCGAAAACCGCTGTCGGAAGCGTGTTGCGGACCTTGTCAACAAGTATCACGAAATCGGGGGTATGTTGTTCAAGGTTGAGGAGACCGTGACGCAGAGTAACACTGGACGGTCACCGACATTGAAGCCGTACTACAATTACTGGGAGCGTCGCATGTACAATGCACTGAGCACAATGGTCATCACATCCCTTGTGTGCCTCCAATCTTTGCTGGGTCTCGACGCAACAGGTCAAGGCGCACCAACCAGCAGCCGCACCAAACCGCTGATCCATGTCACCGCGTCCATGAACTCCAGTGACATTTCGACAACTCCTTCGATGAACGACGTGTACAAGTTTATTCGCCGCGTCATCAAGAACATCATTGAGTCATCGGCGAACTTCTTTCGCTGGCAAAATGGGTCCTGCATCGAGTGTGAGCCTCAAGGCGGAGAGGATGAAGAAAAAGAGGAAGCCCGCTGGGTGCCCACTTTCCACGACGACATCTCCAGGAATCCTGGTGTAATCAACTTGCGTGTATCCCTCATTCAGTCGATTTCGACCGCCTTCCGCAAGGGTGAGAGGCACATTGACGGCTGGAATCAGTTCAACAAAATGTATCTTTTGTGGAATCCCAAGAAAGCTGCAATGTTCAAGGAGCTTTTGGAGAAGAGCATGCCTGCAACATTCTTCGATGCTCGACTGTCCGATTACACAATGGTCGCCCAGCAAGCATTGGAGCAACCTAAAGTCAAGGCCGTGGCTTTTCTGAACCTCGACTGCACACTCGTAGCACAGGCAATCGCCCGCCAGGCCGGGGTCTGGAAACGTGACTACGGCAACGTTTTGAGCGACACAGCGCAAAAGCAGCTCGCCACTGTGAAGAACACAATGGAGCAGCTTCGCTCAGAAGTCAATACTGTTCCTTCCGACATTGAAAAGATGAAATTTGTTCTCAAAGTAATTTCCCGCATTGAGCAAATGGACATGAGGCAGCAATTGAAGATTGCCCAGGTTCAAGAGTGCTTTTACACTCTGAAATTGTGGAATCTGGTTGAAGGCATCGAGGATGAAATTGCCGCATCTGAAACTCTCCAAGACGAGTGGAGGGAGTTGCTTCACTGGGGGCGCACTGTAGATTTGCGAATGGTGAAAGTGAAAGAAGACTTCACGGTTCAGACCTCAGAAAAAACCACCCAATTCGAAGAGTCGCTCAAAGAGATGTTGAACGACTTTGAAGTGCGTGGCCCAACGTCTATTGGCGTGGGGCTGGATGAGGGACTTGACAAGCTTCAGGAATTCGAGAGCCGCTATGATGAAGCCTGTATCAAGCGCGAGGAACTCACCGAGGCACAAAAGCTGTTCAAGTTGGACATCCCGGCCTACAAAGAAATGACTGAGGTGTTGAATGGTATTGCAAAACTTCGTCGAATTTTCAACTTGTACGTGAAATTCAAAGATTTTGAGGAAGAGCAATCGCAGGAGCTGTGGTCCAGCCTTGACACTCTCAAGCTGACCAAGGGGATTGAAGTCATCCACAAAGAAGTCCGCAAACTTCCCAAGGACCTCAAAGAGCTCCCCGTGTACAAATCAGTTGAGGAGGTCGTCGTGCAGTTTAAGGATGGAATTCCTTTGATTTCGTTGCTGAAGAATGATGCCATGAAGCCACGCCACTGGAAAAAGCTTGGCGAAGTCACAAACATTACATTTGACGCCAACTCGACCACATTCACACTGCGGTCAATTTTTGAGATGAAGTTGTATCGATTCCAGGACGACATTGAGGATATTGTCAATGAGGCTGTTCAAGAACTCAAATTAGAGAATGCTTTGCGCAACCTGGACGAGTCTTGGAAATCGAAGCGCTTCACCGTGCGAAAATACATGAAGGGTTCTCAATTGCGTGGCCACGTCCTCGGTGCAGCTGACGAAATCGTTCTCGAACTCGAAGACAATCTGTTGTTGCTGCAGTCGATGTTGTCATCACGTTTCGTGGGTATCTTCCTGGATCAAGTCAAGAGTTGGGAGAAACAGTTGATGACCATGTCTGATTGCATTGACATGTGGTTCCGAGTCCAATCCAAATGGATGTATTTGGAGTCTATTTTTGTCGGCTCCGCTGATATTCGACTTCAATTGCCGGACGTCGCGAAGAATTTTGACAAGATTGACAAAGGCTTCAAGGATATCATGACCAGCTGTGTTAAGAACTCATTGTGTACAGCCGCCTGTACCACCGACAACCGACTGGGAACTTTGATCAATCTGTCTGAAAGATTGGAAGGTTGCCAAAAGTCACTGTCCGAATATCTCGAAACCAAGCGAAACGCTTTCCCGCGATTCTTTTTCATTTCCGATGATGAGCTGTTGAGCGTTCTTGGCACCTCGGACCCTGAGTCGATTCAGCAACATCTTTTGAAGTTGTTCACGAACTGCGAACGTTACAAATTCGTCCGTGGGAAGCGGGGCGTTGGTGGCATGATCTCTTCGGAAGGCGAGAGCTATGATTTTGATAATGTGGCTCCAGTCGAAGGAGCTGTGGAAACGTGGATGACCGGGGTTGACGCAGAGATGCATTCTTCACTTTGGACAATCTGCAAAAATGGCGTCTTCCAGTATGCCAAGACGGATCGCCTGTCGTGGGTTGAAGAACAACTGGGAATGGTGACATGCTGCGGGTCGCAAACGTGGTGGACTTGGCAGGTCGAAGATGTATTCAGGAAAGTACGGAAAGGTGACAAGTACGCAATGCAAACGTTCGCAGTTGAGCAAACTGAGCAGCTGAATACCATGGTTGCGCGCGTTCGTTTGCCGATGAAAAAGCAACTGCGAAAAAAAATCAACTGTTTGCTGATCCTCGATGTCCACGCCCGCGACATTGTAGACACGTTCGTTCGCGACTCTATTCTGGACGAACGCGAATTCGCGTGGGAGTCTCAGCTGCGCTTTTACTGGGACAAGCAAATTGACGACCTTCTGATCAGGCAGTGTACGGGCAAGTTCCGCTATGGTTATGAATACCAAGGTTTGAACGGTCGATTGGTCATCACGCCGCTGACGGATCGATGCTACATGACAATCACCCAAGCACTTACTTTCAAACTTGGTTGCTCCCCTGCTGGTCCGGCCGGAACGGGCAAAACTGAGACTGTGAAAGATTTGGCCAAAGGTATGGCCATTCCATGTTTTGTTACTTGCTGTGGCGAAGGTCTCGACTACCAGGCAATGGGTGCAATTTTTGCCGGCCTTGTACAAATTGGCGCTTGGGGTTGCTTTGATGAATTCAACCGCATCAACATCGAGGTCATTTCGGTCGTATCTGCCCAGCTTCGTTCCATTCAAAATGCTTTGAATTTGAACCGTGTCACTGTGGACATCGGCATTGGGTATGAGATCAAGATCAACGACAAGACGGGTATTTTCATCACTATGAATCCCGGTTACGCTGGTCGTACTGAACTGCCAGATTCAATCAAGAGTCTCTTCCGCCCTGTCACCATGATCAGGCCCGATTTGCTTCAAATCTGTGAAATTTGGCTGTTCTCAGAAGGTTTTGAGGGCGCTCGTGTGTTGGCAAAGAAAATGACGACGTTGTACTCCCTTGGCGAAGGACAGCTGTCCAAACAGTATCACTATGATTTCGGCCTTCGTGCGCTGAAATCTGTGTTGGTCATGGCAGGTTCTTTAAAGCGTGAATTTGCTGATCTCGGAGAAGACATGGTTCTGATGCGAGCCCTGCGAGACGCGAACATGCCGAAATTCGTCTTTGAAGATGTTCCATTGTTTTTGGACTTAATTCAGGACTTATTCCCCGGCCTTGATTGTCCCCGCGTCGCTTATGAGGAGCTCGCAACCAACATCGTGGAATACATGGACTCGAAAAATTTCCATCACGATGAACAGGAGAAGTTTGCGCAGCAGGTTGACAAAACTGTGCAGTTGTACGAAACCATGTTGGTCCGCCACACTTCGATTGTGGTAGGACCAACCGGTGGCGGTAAAACGGTTGTCCTAAATGCTTTGGCACGTGGTATGTTCTTGACCTTTGGCAACAATGTCAAGATGTACACATTGAACCCGAAAGCGCAAACGGTCTTGCAGCTGTATGGTTTCTTGGACCCGGTCACTCGTGACTGGACTGATGGTGCACTCTCCAAGTTGTTCCGTTCCATGAATCAACCGCTGACTCCTGGGCACGAGAAAGACTTAAAATGGCTGATTTATGATGGCGACGTAGATGCCCTGTGGATCGAGAACATGAACTCTGTCATGGACGACAACCGTACACTCACACTTCCGAATGGTGAGCGTATTCGTTTGTTAGGCCATGCTTGCATGGTCGTGGAAACATTCGACCTTCAGTATGCGTCCCCTGCAACCATTTCACGTTGTGGTGTCGTGTGGGTGGATCCCAAAGATCTTGGTTGCCGCCCCTTCTTCCTCCGTTGGGTCAAGGACCGTTGCGTGTTGGCTGAACGCACAGAGGAAATGGAAATTTTCTTGGAACTGTACGAGCGTTACATCCCTCAACTGCTGTCCTTCGTACTTGAAGGCATCGTCGACGGCGAGATCGTGCGGAAGCGGCTCGGACAGGTTATTCCCATGCCAGACATTCAATTGGTATCGCAGCTCTGTAGCATGATTGACGCAAATTTGCCTGCGGTTGACGAGAATGAAAATCCCATTGCCCCAGTGGACCGAGACACAATGGAAGGACTGTTCGTGTACGCTGCCATTTGGTCGATTGGAGCCGTCCTAGATGAGGAGTCACGGCTAGTTTTTGATGAATTCTTCAAATCCATTGCATCATGTGCGATGCCCGGCGGCTCCGTATATCGCAGCTTCTTCGACATCAAAAATTCGATGTGGGTTGAATGGAGCACCCAGGTGACAAAGTACGAGGCTCCCTCTCCATTTTTGTTTTACAAGGTCATGGTCCCTACAGTTGACAACGTGATTTACACTGACCTCCTCGCCAAAATGACACGTGTTGCCAAGCCGACACTGTTCGTTGGTGAATCTGGAACAGCCAAAACGGTCACCATCAACAATTATCTGGAAAAACTGAACCCTGACACCTCACTGCTGCTGACACTCAACTTCTCCTCCAAGACAAACGCTCAAGATGTCTACGTGTCCATCGATGATGCGACTGACAAGCGCACAGCGCGTGTGTACGGCCCGCCGACAGGCAAAAAGCTCTACGTCTTCATTGACGACATGAGTATGCCGCGTATTGACGAGTACGGTACACAGCAGCCGGTCGCTTTCCTGTTGTTTTTGATTGCGCACAACTCCATGTACTCCAGAGATCCCGACTTAGAACTCCGAACATTCAAGGATGTTGTATACTACGCTGCTATGGCACCTCCTGGAGGAGGCCGAAACGCCATCGATCCGCGTATGGCAATGCAGTTTGCAATTTACAATTTGACCAGTCCAACGCCGGATGTGCTTCACGCCATCTACAGCGCCATCATTGAAACACACACCGCCGACGACTTCGCCCAATCGGTTCAAGATGTCTCAAAGAAAGTGACCGCAGCGACATTGGAAATGTACAACTACTTGCTGAGCACTCTCCCTCCAACGCCTTCGAAGTTCCATTACATCTTCAACTTGCGTGATTTGGGACGAATATTTGAAGGATTGTGTCTATCTACCCCCGATGTCGTCACAGACTCAAAGCAGTTCATCCGCATGTGGGTGAATGAGATGATGCGCATTTTCCGTGATCGTCTGATTAGTACTGACGACCAAAAGGTGTTCGACGATAAGCTGGCCACGATCCTGAGTGCTGAGTTTGCCAATGAAAAAACTACCGCTGAGGTTCGCCCCATCATCTACGGTGATTTTGCCGACTGCGTTGGTCGACTATCGGAGGAGCGAGAAGATCTTCGATTGTACCAGGAACTCGGTGACTACAAGGGCATTCGTGTCATTCTCGATGAGGTGCTACAGCTGTACAACGAGGACAACAAGACAATGAATCTTGTACTCTTCGAGGATGCCCTAGAGCACTTGACTCGTCTCCACCGCGTAATTCGTAATCCACGCGGAAACGCTTTGTTGGTTGGTGTTGGTGGTTCCGGCAAGCAGTCGTTGACCTATCTTGCAACATTTTGCGCGGGTTACGAACTGTTTACAGTGAATTTGTGCCGTGGATATGGCGACACCGAGTTCAGGGAGGATCTCAAGTTGTTGTTCGGCCAATTGGGGCAGAAACCCACGACCTTCTTGTTCACCGATGCCCACGTCGTGGAAGAAGGATTTTTGGAATCTGTTAACAACATGCTCACAACTGGCATGGTTCCCGCTCTTTTCGAAACGGACGAGAAGGACGCAATTATCAACGGAATCAGGTCTGAAGTCAAGTCCAAAGGAATTGTGGACACGTCTTTGAACTGTTGGAAGTATTATGTTGAAAAGTGCCGCGACAATCTTCACATTGTGTTGGCCATGTCTCCGTCTGGCGAAACTCTGCGTCAGCGATGCCGTAACTTCCCTGGTCTGGTCAGTGCGTGTGTTGTCGACTGGTTTTTCTCGTGGCCCCGAGACGCATTGGAGCAAGTTGCGACCCATTTCCTTGCAGAAACTTCCATTCCCGATGCCATCCGACCTCAAATTTACCAGCACATGGTTATGGTTCAACTTGATGTTGTGGATGCAGCCAAACGCTTCCAAGACGAGCTTCGACGCCACTACTATGTGACCCCGAAGAACTATCTGGATTACATCATGAACTATGACAAACAGCTGACATTGAATCGTAAGCGAATTGCTCGATCAGAGAAGCGTCTTGAAGGTGGTTTAACGAAACTCATTGGCGCAGCCACAGCAGTGGAGAAAATGTCTGCGGAGTTGGAAAAGAAGAAGGTGATTGTGGACGCCAAAACCAAGGATGTTCAAGGAATGATTAGTGAAATCACAGTCAAGAAAGCTAATGCCAGTGAACAGCAAGAAGCTGCCACGAAGAAGGAGGAGGAACTCAAGGTTGCCGGCGCAATTATCGCTGAGGAAAACGGCAAAGCTCAAGCCGCGTTGTCTGAGGCCATCCCCGCGCTTGATGCCGCTGCTAAGGCATTGGATAACTTGGACAAAAAGGACATTACTGAGGTCAAGGGCTTCTCCAAGCCGCCTCCTGGCGTGCAGGCTGTCATGCTCTGTGTCCTGATTCTGAAGCCGTATCCTGGACCAAAATTGAGTCAAGATTGGAAAGGTTGCAAAACCATGCTTAGCAATATCGCCTTCTTGCAACAATTGATCGACTTTGACAAAGACAACATCAAGGACACACAGATTAAGGCAGTTGCCAAGCAGCTCAAACATCCTGACATGAACATGGAACGAATGTCGAGCATTTCTGTTGCCGGCGCTGGTTTGTTGATGTGGGTTCTGGCTATTTACAAGTACCATGGTGTCGCAAAGAATGTGGAGCCTCTTAGAATCAAAGTGAAAGAAATGATGCGACAACAAGTACAGTCAGAGAAAGAACTCACTGCCATCAAGAAGCTGCTCGCTAAGCTCTCCTCTGAAATTGACAAGTTGCAAACGGACTTAGATTTCAATCAAGCGCAACTGAATGAGTTAAAAGCAGAGGCTTCGTCGATGGAAAAGCGCCTCAATGCTGCGTCAAGGCTCATTGCTGGACTGGGAGGAGAGCGAGTTCGATGGACGAACGACAAGGCGCTGCTGGGCAAGCAGATGAACTACCTTATCGGCGATGCGCTAATGGCAGCTTCCTTTTTGAGTTACTTGGGTGCTTTCACAAGTGGATACCGAGAGGACCTCCTTTCACGCTGGCAAGCCGACCTTCTGGAACGCAAAGTACCTTTGTCGCAACCAGTGGAACTGAAAAACCTTTTGAGTTCGGACGCCGAAATCCAGCAGTGGGTTGGTCAAGGTCTTCCCGCTGACAACCAATCCGTTCAAAACGGTATGCTGACTGGTCAATCTTCCCGTTTCCCGCTGTGCGTGGACCCTCAAGAGCAGGCGGTCAACTGGATCAAAAACAAGGAAGGCGCAGAGTTAGTGGTTCAAAACTTCTCCAACCCCAACTTCATTCGTCACTTGGAATTGGCCATTCAGTATGGTAAACCTTACCTTTTCGAGGACGTCGATGAGGAGATTGACCCCATGATCGACCCAATCCTCGAGCGTTTGACATTCATCGAGAACAACCAAGAAATGGTGAAATTAGGAGACAGTACTATTCCGTGGGACAAGTCATTCCGATTGTTTATGACGACGAAGTTGGCAAACCCACACTACAGTCCAGAGATTATGGGAAAGACAATGATCATCAATTATTCCGTAACTCAGCTAGGTCTGCAAAATCAGTTGCTGAACGTTGTCGTTGGTCACGAGCGCCCTGATCTGGAGAAGACCTACAAGGAGCTGGTCACTGCGATGTCGGAAAACACGCAGATTCTCGTTAAGCTTGAGGATTCGCTGTTGCACAATCTGGCCAACTCCACCGGCGATATCTTGAGTGACACTAAACTGATCGCAACGTTAGAGGAGACAAAGACGAAGTCACTCGAGGTCAGTGCCAAACTTGACCAAGCCAAATTCACCGCAATTGAGATCGACAACACTCGAAAGTCGTATACGTCAGCTGCAAAGCGTGGATCCATTTTGTTCTTCGCACTATCGGGACTGAGCACCATCAACAAGATGTACGAAACGTCGCTTGCGTCTTTTTTGGTCGTTTTCGTGCAATCCCTCGAAAGGGCCAAAAAGGACAACATGGTCGAACAGCGTTTGATCAACATCATTACAAAGGCAACTGACATGGTGTACGATTACGCGTGCACGGGAGTTTTTGAGAAACACAAACTCATGTTCTCGTTCCAAATGACCTGCATGATCATGGAGGGAGAGGGCGAACTCGATCGCACTGCCCTAAACTTCTTTTTGAAGGGCGACACGTCACTTGAACAACCTGAACAAGCGAAACCATTTGACTGGTTGTCGGATGGCGGCTGGAAAGACTTATTGAAATTGCAGACTCTCAACGAGTCATTCGATAGCATTGTCACAGATGTCACGTCCAATGGCGACGAATGGCGCGCGTGGTATGACCTTGAAGCTCCAGAAACTGTGGAAATGCCGATGGGCTACTCAAAGAAGCTCGGCCAATTTGAGCAACTGCTAATCTATCGATGCTTCCGGCAGGACCGAACTTACAATGCCGTGAAACGTTTCGTTATTTGGAGACTCAATGAGAAGTACGTGCAGCCACCTGTACTTGACTACGAAAAGATCTATCAGCAGTCGACTGCGTCAGTTCCAGTCGTGTTCATCCTCAGCCCGGGTGCTGATCCAGATAGCGCCATCCAGCGCTTGGCTGTGGACCACGGAATGACCGGCTTGAAATTCAAGTTCATGGCCCTTGGTCAAGGGCAAGGCCCCTTGGCCGCCAACATGCTGGACACCGGTATTCAACGTGGCCACTGGGTCCTCCTTCAAAATTGTCACTTGCTTTTGTCGTGGTTGAGTTCATTGGAGACGATTCTCATCAACATGAAGAACCCGCACAAGGACTTCCGCCTGTGGCTGACCACTGACCCAACAGACAAGTTTCCCATGGGTATTTTGCAACGATCTTTGAAGGTTGTGACGGAGCCTCCTGATGGACTGAAGCAAAACATGCGTAATACGTTCAGCAAAATTGATGACCAGATGCTGGAGGAGAATCCTCACCCTGCGTACGCACCGTTGGTGTACGTTCTTGCCTTCTTGCACGCTGTTGTGATCGAACGCCGAAAGTATGGCAAGATTGGTTGGAATGTCGCTTATGACTACAATATGTCCGACTTCAACATTTCCCGCCGTCTGCTTGGACTGTATCTCGAGAAGGCTTACGTCAATGGCGATGAGCAAATTCCTTGGGGTTCAATCAAGTACCTCATTGGCGACGCTATGTACGGTGGTCGCGTCTCAGATGACTACGATCGGCGCGTTCTGCAAACGTACATGCACGAGTACTTTGGAGACTTTATTTTTGACGACTTCCAGCAATTTTTCTTTAGTGAAGTTGGTTTCCCGTACAAGATGCCTGATCCCAAGCTGGGGCAAAAGGCCAAGGTGTACCAGAGCGAAATCGAAACACTGCCACTCACGAACTCCCCCGCTGTGTTCGGTCTCCACTCGAACGCTGAAATTGGGTACTTCACGTTGGCTGTGAAAGAGATGTGGCGCAATTTGAACGAACTGCAGCCACGAACTGCTGCAGGAGGTACTGGTGTCTCTAGGTCGGACTACATCGCCGGCATTGCTGAAGATATCATTTCGAAAATCCCGGAGCAAATCGACTTGCTGGTCGAGCGTAAGAAGTACGGCAAACCAACCCCGCTGCAAATCGTCCTGTTGCAGGAGCTGGAGCGATGGAATATTTTGAATTCTGTGATGATGACTTCGTTGATCGATCTCAAGCGTGCACTGGTTGGCGAGATCGGTATGTCTGAGTCGCTGGATTTGTTGGGTGTTTCACTGTACAACGGTTACCTACCATCGATGTGGGCACGCAAAGCCCCAAAAACAGAGAAGCCTCTTGGTTCCTGGATGCTGCACTACCAGCATCGCCAGCGACAGTTCGATGCTTGGATGGCCGACGGCGAGCCCATCGTCATGTGGCTGGCTGGTCTTCATATTCCCGAGTCATATTTGGCTGCTCTGGTGCAAGTTACCTGCCGAGCTCGCAACTGGTCACTAGACAAATCGGTGATGTACACCAACGTCAGTGTTTTCACAGAAGCATCTGAGATCGAGTCTCCGATGGCCTACGGCACCTACGTGTCTGGTTTATACCTCGAGGGCGCTGCCTGGGACATGGAAAACCAATGCTTGAAGGAACAGGATCCCAAGGTGCTGGTCGTACAGTTGCCAATCCTCCAGGTGATCCCAATTGAACAACGTGCTCTGAAGTTGCAGGGAACCTTCAAAACGCCCGTGTATGTTACCCAAGATCGCCGTAACGCCATGGGCGTCGGCTTGGTGTTCGACGCGGACATTCGCAGCACACGACACAGCAGTCATTGGGTTCTCCAGGGTGTTGCTCTGTGTCTGAACATCGACTCTTAAAGTGCGGTCAACCTTCAAACGCAATGTGTGCGTCGTTGCACGCCAAACAATAGATAGAATAGCCGTCTGGCGACGTTTTGAAAAACAAAACCGGACAAAGTAATCATTTAGAATAGAATAGAATCATTTTTGCAAGTTCTTGTCTCGTTCATTTTCTGTTCAAACTGTGTCTCCGAGAGAAATTTTTGTTGCGCGATCAAAGCACTCTTGTGCCCCATCATGATTGTCGATTGTTTGAAATATCACGCCCTTGCGATACCAGGCCTTCGAATTACTGGGGTTGATTTTGATGCATTGGGTCACTGATTTCAGAGCCTGCGTCGATGATAATAAAGAACGGTAAAAACATTAGTGTGAGCCCGCACGGCCCTGCAACATGAGATGCGATGATATGCTGTCCATCAACCCACCTTGCGTGGTTTACCAAGTTTGCAGTATGCACTCGTTCTCGCGAGTAGCATCTGCTGCTTTGTCTGCGTCACACGAGCAACGACATCGTGAGGAAGAGGGATCAACAAACTCAGGCGACGTGACGAAAACACACCGCAGAAGTAAGTGGTTCCAAACGTAGTGCAGCACAGTAGATCTTTACCGCCGCTTCGTAATTGTTCCGCCTGCGTAGCAACACCACACTCTTGTCACTGAAAGTCGCAACGCTGAGCACAACGACCAGCAAGTGACATACCCTTCGAAAGCATGTGCGACCAGCATCATGTTCTCAGCTTTGGCATGATCGTGATCGCAATCAATTTTTGCTTCGCGGTCGCCATCAATCTCATCGTCTTCAACCGGGTCGTCCAACAGCAAATAATTGCTACTCTGAGATCTAGTTAGCTCATGGCCGACGTTGTTTGGCGCAGTAGCATCTCCCGGATCGTTGTGGGCAACAATGGCAGTTTCCTCGTCACCACTCGTGCGCCGTGTCAAGAGCTTGGATTGGCGTCGCTTCTCAGCAGCATATTTGTCTGAGTACGCGTACAGCTTGGCTCGATTTCGAAATGGTTCCTTTCCGGCTTGCTCTCGCCGGGACCGCTGACGGCGAGCGATTTCACGTATTGGAGCATGCCGCATGTACAATCTTTCGTGAGCAGGAAGTTGAGATGCTTTGGCCTTCACTTTCAATTTGTAGGGATCTTCGCCACTAGTGCCGTATCTGTATGAAATGCAATCACGAACGAAATCATAGTCAGTGGCGTGAGATCGATGCGTCGAGACTTCGCGCCAGACGGATAGGACGGATAGGACAACGCACACGTCGCGATACAGCTCAATTGCGTCTTTTTTAATTTTGTCCATCGCTGTTGTATCCGGATTCGTGATCGTGTATCTGTACAGGAATTCGTGTGGGGTATGCAGTTGAATGAATGCAAGAAAGAAGAAGTTGACAGACAGCTTGCTGAACACAACGTACTTCGGCCCCGGAATCTGCTTTGCTCGGTGTATCCTCCACTCCACGTCACTCTTTGGTCGAGCAGTAGAAAACAGTCCTCCGCTCTTTGCTAGCGTTGATTGAACTTCAGTGTTCCCACCGGGTCCGGGAACCGCTTTAGAACGTTCAATGTTGTCTTCATAAAATCGTTTCATGCGTGCTTTGCCAACGGGCGCGCCACGCAATTTGAGCGATGACTTGAGAATGCCGTCGGCGTAAGTTCCTGGACTCGGTCCTTCTCTGGCTATACGCAGTTGATCTTTGAAGAGTGGCGGAATACGTGACTCGCTTATTACTCCTCCACTGCGCCGAAGCGTATTGGGAACATCATATTCGCCTGGGCCAGGCAGCTCCTTCGCTCGGCGTTGCATGACATCAACGTCGGATTGTGGTCTTGCCTCACTGATTTTACCACCTCCAACGTTGAATCCAACTCTATCTTGTTTGGGCGAATATTGACCAGGACCCGGGATGGTCTTTCCGTGTGCTTCCGCGAGATCCATTGACCGAGGTGGCACAGCTGTGCTGATTATCCCGCCTCGAATGTCGGATCCGATTTGGGGTAGGGTGTACGTGTCAGGCGCTGGAAGTTCCAAACTACGCTCCATCGCCAAGTCAAACTCGTTTTTGCCCCTCATCGACGAGCTCATCACTGGCCCGACTTTGACTTTGGAGATGTCACCAGATATGAAGTACCGGCCAGGACCTGGCATTGACTTTTGGTGCTTGTGCCGAGCGACCTCGGCTGAGCTCATCTTGGAACGAGGGAGTGGCAGAGAGTGCGAACTGAGGGAGGACTTCGTATGGTTGTACTTCCCAACGGATGGAAGTGAGGCCGAATGGCGCACCTCGGCTCCCCACAGGTCGCGGTCGGGGGCGCCATTTCCCAAAAGACCTTGTGATCGACCGTTGGCCGAGCTGCGCTTCTTATGTAGCTCATACGCGCCGACGCCAGGGACAAACGCTTTCTTATCTTTGGCCTCGTCGAAGTAGGATGGAGGGTTGTGCGTTGAGATGAAGCCGCCCGATTTATCGAGCGTGTCTAGAAAATCTATGTCGTGTTCAAGTCGAGTACTCTTTTCAAGTTTGCGAGCCGCTTTGCATCGCGCCTTGTCCTGTAGAAACTCCCAATACTCAATGTCAGCGCCACTTGCCACCACCACTCCGTCTTCATCAGAGCTACCACTGTCGGTGCTTTCTTCGTCCGGGTATGGCGACGAAGGATCGTACTTCGCAATTTGCGTTTCATCGTACTGCGCGGATTGCATCTCTGCACTCGCACGGGGATACCCACGCACCGCCTGCGGTCAACACGCACTACATGTGGCGCCACGCGCGCTCAGCATATGCGCAAATTCAGCATCTTCCCAGCCGTGAAAAAGTCTGAACTTTTTTTAGCACTTGAAGGGAGTTTGTCATGATTGCGAAGAAGATTGATTCCACTTCTGTGACACAGCAGACACCACCTCCACAACCACCACGACCAAAGACAATAGCAACAACGATTTCCCACACCAACCCCACTTCAAAGCACCGCAACATGAAACCACTTCAGCTCACGGTCACCGCCGCTGAACACTGACCACAGCAACTCCTCCTGCCACATTTTCGAACTTCTTCAACGACCGTACCTCACGTCTGCCACAACGAACGACGACAACCGGCAAGACACAGCAACACCGCAACACCGCAACGCCGCAACAACGACAACAACGACAACAACGACAACAACGACAGCGACTCAAACCAAAAGCGAACGACGAACGACGAACGACGAACGACGAACGACGAACGACGAAC
>ENA-OWNT01002795-OWNT01002795.1-seawater-metagenome-genome-assembly--contig:-NODE-2795-length-17517-cov-14.599083_pt1 | contig 17517 bp, 10 predicted proteins | sample MGYA00238136_ERZ651165 | MGnify/ENA primary metagenome ERZ651165 (study PRJEB26861, sample SAMN08777766) | seawater metagenome | isolation source: coastal seawater | place: USA: Florida | collected...
CGCATGATCACGGCCTCGAGCGCGGGCGGGAAGCTGGGATTGACGAAGGTGGGCGGTGGAACGTCGCCCTCGAGCACGCGGCGCATCACGTCTTCGCGCTGGCCCCGGAACAACCGCCGGCCCAGGCAAAGCTCGTACATCACGACGCCGAGCGGAAAGACGTCGGCGCGGGCGTCGACCCCCCGGGTGTCCTCCAGCTGCTCCGGGGCCATGAAGCCCAGGGTGCCGAACACATCGCCCGTGCGGGTCATGCGCTGCGTGTCGTCCTGGGCGATGCCGAAGTCGGCGAGCTTGCACACCCCGTCGGCGGTGATGAGCACGTTGCTGGACATGGTAGAGTCCCCATTGTTGACTGTTCAGTCTAGTTCGCCAGAGGTGGCGACGGCACAACGGTGGACACCCCCGCGCGACAGGCAAGGGGCCGGTGTCGGATTTCCCGGGGGATCAGCCCTGGAGCGGCACCGAGCGGGCGTGCAGGATGGCCAGGGCGTCGGGGATGCGGGCGAGGATCACCGAGGCGTCGTTCTGGGCCTTGGCCAGGAGCGTGGCCCCCTCGAGCAGGGCGATGAGGCTCACCGCGGTGGATCGCGGATCCTCGATCACACGACCGCCCTCGGGTCGCGCCAGGGCGGCGGTCAGGCGGTCGGTCCAGGCGGTCCACAACCCCTGCAGCTCGGCGCGCACGCCCTCGTCCTGGTCGGCGAGCTCCTGGGTGAGGGAGGCCACCACGCAGCCCTGCACCGCGCCGCAGTCGGTGACGCTGGCCCGCTGGGTCGCGTAGAAGCGCTGGAAGAGCTGCTCGACCTGGCTCGCGGGGCCCAGGGCGGGGTCGAACACCTGGTCCAGCAGCTCGCAGTGCCGCTCGCGCAGGTCGCCGACCGTGGCCAGGATCAGGTCCCGCTTGGACGGGAAGAAATGGTAGAAGCTACCTTTTTGAACGCCCGCAGCGCGGCACACGTCGGCCACGCTCACCCCCTGGGTGCCGTCGCGTTCGAACAGCGCGGCGGCCTGGGTGAGGATGCGCTCGCGGGCGTCGCTGGGGCGTCCCATGGGGCTCCTCCGGTTCTGGACGGATCGGTCAAATCTACCGCACGTCTTCGACCGCGACAAGGCACACCGGTCCGATCCAGGGTGACGAACGGCCCGGAGTGTGCTTCGATGCGCGGACGGGGCCGCGTGCTCCACGGAGGATTCGAGCGATGCGCCTCGTGCTGGGAGTGGACCTGAGGGTCGACGGCCACGGCTGGCTGGTGCGGCAGGTCAGCACCCTGGCCCGCCGGCTCGACGGCACGGTGGATCTGTTGTTCGCCAGTGGTGGGCGCGGCGATGCGTCCGAGCACCAGCAGCGGCTGCAGGCCCTCGCCGGTGACCGCGCTGCAGAGGGCGCCGTCCAGCCGGGCCTGCAGGTCGGAAATCCGGACGCTGCGGTCGCCGGGGTCTCCGGGCAGGTGTGCCGGCAGCAGAGGCTGGGCGGTGGCCAGCAGCGACCGGATCCGGACCGTTCTGCCGTACAGGCCGGTCCAGCCGGGACCGGCGAAGGTGACCGGGGTACCCGGTTCGGCTTCCTGGGACTCCAGGACCGCGCGGCGCAGCCTGGCATGGTCGGCGCCGGCCACGTCCAGCACGGTGCTCAGCGCACCGAGTCCGGTCCGGTCAGCGCTGAGCACGAACGCACGGCCCTCGCCCTCCTCAGCGGCGCCCTCCCGGCCGGGGCCCCGCCCGCCCTCATGCCCTCCGCCCAGCACTCCGGACAGGGTCCAGCCGGCCGCCGGCCCGAGCAGGCGCGCCACCCAGGCCTCCACAGCCGGCTGCAACGATCCGAGCGGGTCCTGGGGCCAGCCCGTCAGACCGGCCGGTTCGGCGGACAGTACTGCGGCGACCCGGTGGGTCAGCGCGCGGGCCCGGTGCGGCGTGTTCAGCACGCCGAATCTGTCCGGCACGTCTTCGCCCCGGCCCAGTGTGTCAGCGGCCAGCCCGGCCCGGATCGGGTTGCCTCCGACGAGCTGGTGGACGCTCTCGGCCAGCACCAGGTCGCCCACGGCATCCAGGGCATCGGCGAGGTCCTGCAACAGCTCAGCGACTGGCTCCCGGTCGTCCGCCGGCACCACCGGCGCGCCGTCCATGACGCTGGGCAGGCCGGGCGCGCCTACGCCGGCCCGCACCAGGGCCATCCCGTCGACCACATTGCGGGCCGCGACTGCCTCCGTGCTGCGTGCCCACAAATCCCCGTCGGCCCCGTCCCCCTCAGGCTCGGACACGAGCGGAAGGGGGAACTGGCGGCGGAACCGTTCGATGAGGTGGTCCAGCTCGGCGTCGTGCAGTGCCCGCTCGAAGCGGTAGCCCAGCAGCGAGCCCAGGTTCTGCCCCTGGCGCACGGCGCCGAGCAGCCAGCGGGCGATCCGTGCCCGCCGCGAGTTCAGGTTGACGGCGTAGGCGCCGTCGCCGGGATGGCCGATGAAACCTGAGCGCAGTACGGCTGCAGTCGCCGCATGCTGGAGCGATGGTGCATGGATGTAGCCGTCCTGTTCGGACACGGTGGCCGTGGTCTCCCCGTCGTCCAGCTCGATCTCGACCTCGTCCCTGGGCACCGGGGGACGCAGGTCCTCCACCCAGCCGTAGCAGCCGTACCGGACACCGTCGACCCCGGAAGCCCGCAGCTCGGCCAGGCGCCGGGACGCAAGTGAGGTGACCCAGGCGTCCAGGCGATGGGAATAGATGTCAATGACCTCCAGCAGCAGCTCTGGCAACCGGGTGACCGGGACCGTGGCGAGCGTCCGCAGCGCCTGCTCCAGCCGGGGCAGCCCGCCCGCGGCGCGGGCGGCGGCCGCGACCCGTTCCTCGTGGTCGTGCTCGTTCAGCCCCTCCAGCTCGTCGGCGACCAGCTGGTCAGCCTCGCCGGTGATGGCCAGCGCCTGGCGCAGGGGGTCGTCCTCGCCGTCGTCACCATTCATGAAGGCCCAGTTGGGAAGGAATATCAGGGCATCGAGCAGGCCGCTGGCGTCCGGGGGTTCCTCACCACCTTCGCCCGGTTCCTCGCCCTCGCCCGGCTCCTCGCCCTCGCCCGGTGTGCCGCCTTCACCCGGTGTGCCGCCGGCAACGGCGGGGAGCTCGAAAAACGTGCTCGGCCGGGGCGGGGTCTCCCGCCCTGAGGACAGCTCCACCGGCCAGTCCCGGTCATACGTTGCGGCGTCCAGCTCACCGGCGAGGTAGGCCCGAACCGTGCGCAGATAGTCGGCGGTTGCCAGTGCCCGGGCCGGGAAGCTGTCCGGATCCGGGGTGAGCCGGGGTACGAACGCGGGAACGCCGGTCGCATCGTCCAGGCCCCAGCCGAGATCGGTCCACCCGTCGGAACGGGTGGTCCAGCGCAGCACTCCGTCCGGCGAAAGACCGGGCAGGCCCGGCTCGGAGGGCGGCTGATCCCGGGGCGTCTTGGGCACGGCGAACCCCGGGCCGTCAAGGCGGCGCATGGCCAGGCCGGTCGCCACCGGCAGCCGCTGCAGCGCGTCCACCGCTTCCTGGTCAACCGGCTCCCCGGGACGTACCCGGGGGATGGGGTCGTCGGCGTCCACTACGGCCCGCCAGCGTTCCCGCAGCCGCAACAACCAGGGCGCGAGCAGCGCGTCCACGTCGCGGGCCCGTTCGGTGCGCCAATCGCCGAGCGCCGTCGCGGGCAGCACCCCGTAAGGCTGCCGGCCAACCCGCAGCATCGGCAGCGGCCCGCGGCCCCGCACGTGCTCGGCGAGGTGGTCCCGGACTGCTCGCCACGGCCGGGCCGGATCGGTGGCCCGGACATCCCGGGTGCCCAGATCCAAGTGGGACACGGCCGCCTCCGCGAAACCCTTGCCGAGGGTCGGCCAGGTGAGCAGCGATAACGCCGCGACGGCCGACGGCTCCGGGTCCGCGGCGCCGGGGGAGCCGCGCAGGAATCCGGCATCCGGCAGGCTAAGGGCGGCTGCCAGCGCGTCCGCCACCGGCCGCTCGCCGGCCGACGGCTCCGGGTCCGGCCCGGGGTAGGCCGGGGCTGACGACCAGCCGGAGCGGGCGCGCGGGGTGTTGTTGGTCGGTGTGCCAGCTGGCAAAAGGCCCAGTCCGCCACTGAACGTGTGGCCGAGCAGCAAGTCGCGCAGCCGGGCGGCACCGTCCACCGCCGAACCGTCACGCACCCCGACGACCAGCAGCTCGTCGAGGCGGTCGGTGCCTTCGGGGAAGCTCAGTTCGACCGCCATGCCCGCTTTGAGCGCCTCGAACCAGTTGGTCTCCCACCCCTCCTCATCGGTGCGCAGCAGGCCGATGGGCAACGGGTCCGGCACTGTACGGCCCAACCTGTCCACCACCACCTGGCCATCGAGCAGGCCCAGGAACCGCCAGCGTCTCGGCATCGCCACTGTGCGCTGCCGGCGTTCCTGCTGATTGTCCGGACGCACCACCGGCGCTGCGCCGCCGGGGCGGCAGGCACGGACCGCCCAGGCGGCGCGTGCCGGCCGCAGCCGGGCGAGTACCTCCCGCCAGGCGTCCGGGCCCGGCGCCTGCCAGTACGCGGTGCCGGCGGCGGCCTCGGCGGGAGTGAGCTCCGGGTCGAACGGGGCCAGCAGGATGTCGTCCGGATAGACCCGGACCCGCAGCTTGCCGGGCTCCCACCAGATGGTCTCCACCCGCACCGGCAGCAGCGCGATCGGGTCGGTGTTGTTGTCGGGGAACAGCTTGGTGCCGGCGTCGAGGGCCTGCTCCAGCTCGTCCTCGGCGCTGTCCACGAAGCCTTGTAGCTGTTCGGCGTCCCGTTGGAGCCCCGTGAGTATTTCGGACGCTGCGGTGAGCTGCTCCGGGGCGGCTCCGCCGTCGCCGGCACGGAGAGCGTCCTGCAGCCGCCGCACGACGGCCTGCTGTTCGGCCGCGCGGGCCTGCGCCCTGCCAGCCTCAGCGCGCGCCCGGTCCAGCTGCGCCCGGGCGGCATACGGATCGGTCATCCGTCGGTGCTCCTCTCCTCTGCGCGGTGGTCAGTTGTGCGGTGGCCAGCTGCGCGGTGGTCAGTTGTGCAGCATCGTGGCGGCCCGGAAGGCCAGCTGGAACGGCTGTTGGAAGGCTATCCGGGCCATGGTGGCGGGATCCCGGCCCCAGACCGGGGGATCGCCGGGCGGTAGCCCGTCGGGAGTGGCAGGTGTTGGGGTTAGCCGGACGAACCTGCCGGCATCCAAGGAGACGCCGCTCCACGTGAGATCCGCCCACGTGGCCATGGAGGCGGGCTGGTGGCCGGAGTCGAAGCCGAACTGGGTGCCGCGCATCGGTTCGCGGAACACGAAGAACCAGTCCTCGTCCAGCGCTCGCTGTTTGCCGATGCCCGAGAACAGGTAGAGAACCGTGGACCCGTCCAGCGCCAGCGGGGTACCCGGGACCCCGCCGAACGCTACGGGCAGCTTGCCGCCGTCGCCGCGCACCGCGAGCAGGGCCGTGCCCGGGAACCGGCTCAGCAGCTCACCGCGCACCAGCAGAGCCAGGTTTCCTTCCCCGCCCGTGCGCAGTTGGCTGCCCAGCGGGGCGTCAAGCGGCCAGCGGGCGATTTCGTCGACGCCCGGGCCGTCGGTGGGCCAGAACCGGGCGAACGGAGTGCCGCGCTGGTCGGTGGGGTACTCCCGCCACAGCAGCTCGCGGTTGAACTCGTGGTTGAGCCCGACCAGCAAGGCGGCGACGAACTCCGGATTCGTCTCCAGCAATGTCACCGAGTCCGGCGGCAGCGCCCCGATGCCCGGGATCGCCCACTCCGGCCATCGGGCCAGCAGCTCCTCGGCGAGCGGCACGGTGAACTTGGGGTGCGCCATGATCGGCCGGAGCGGACGGGCCTCGGCACCGTTGCGCCGGGCCCAGGACTCGGCCGGGATCCGGTCAATCATCCGCTGCAGCTGGAGCGGATAAGGGCTGATCCCGGTGCGCAGCTCGCCGGGCAGGCCAGCGTCAGGCATGTTTTCGTCAGCCACGCCCATCTCTGCCAGGCCCCTCAGGATCACCGAGCCAGTCCCGACGTTTCCGCCATCGTTTGGAGCGCCCGCGCGTGTAAGCCGGGCGGCCCGCCGGGCGAGCGCGCCGCCCCGGCGGGTCAGACGGGTGAACGATGAGCTGGCGGCCCCGGTCGGCACCGGAGACGCTGCCAGTGCGGTGCTCAGGGTGGTCGGGGCGTTGACCGGGCCGGCGACGGCAGCAGACAGCCGCATCCGGTTGCCAGCGGGCGCCATCGTGCTGACGAGGTCGGCCACGTCCAAGGAGCCGAGGTGCTTGTGCTGGGCATATTCCGCGGCCGCCGCGGCAAGCTCGGTGACGGCCAGCAGCCGGTTCGCCTGTCGGATCTCGCCGGCTTGTTCCCAGGCCCGGGCCATGAGGAACTCCTGTTCCAGCTGAACGTACCGTGCGCCGAGCGCCGCGGCCACCCGGCGGCGGACTTCGAGGTTCAGTGTGCTCATCCAGCTGTCCGGGTCATCGGGCACGGTCTGCTGGCCCGTGTGGTGCCCGCCATAGAGCGGGGGAGCCACTGCTGTGGTGTCCGGGGCATCGTCCGGTCCGGCCACGGTGCGGCGCCGGGCCGGGCTGTCCAGGCGTTCCCGGACCAGAGACCGGAACCGTTCCTGGGCAGCGGGGTCGGACCACGCCTCGGGCGCCGCCGACCCGGGCACCCGCAGGGCCCCGTCCAGTGCCACGGTGGCCGGCGCGTCCTGTGGCTCCGCGGGCCAGGGGCGGCTGACATCGACGGTCCGGGTGCCGAGTCCGGCGTCGCCGGCCGGCTGAAAGTGCAGGCGGCGGGCCAGTTCCTCGAAGGTCCCTGCCGGCCCGGTGCGGAACCTCCACCAGTGGTAAACGGGCACGTCGACGGAGTCGCCGGCGCCGGCCGTCCACGCATCCGCCGTGCCGGGACCGACCGGGTTCGCGTTCAGGCCGGCGGCCCGGCCGGCCTCGGTGGCCGGCACGACGGCGGCGATCCAGCCCCTGTCCGGCTCAAGTTTGCGCGGGCACAGCAGCCGTCCCACGACGGCGGCCGAGTGGTTGCGTACGCCTTGCCCGGCGAGCCGACGCGCGGTGCCGATGTCGGTGACAGTGTCGTCGAGGCGGGCCTCCACATGCGCCCAGGCCCACCGTTCGGCCAGCGGGGGCAGCGCGGCGGCCGGGGCCGTGAGCACGGGCAGCGGATTGGCGTTCCGCGGCGGCGCGGCCTCGTCCTCGGCCAGGACGACGAGCACGATCCATGGCTGCGGCGTCGGCCCGGACGGTGTCATGGCCTGTCCCTGGGACAGCACCCAGGGCAGATCCGCATGCGCCAGCTCGACACTGGCCAGGACATTCTCCGCGGCCGGGGCTGAGCCGGGCGGCGGTTCCTCACGCAGGACAATGGTCCGGTCGAAGCCGAGCACGTCCCCGGGCCCGACGAGCGACAGCGCCGGTCCCTCTGCCGTCTCCGCTGTCCGCTGACCGTCCATCTCGCGGACAAACGTCACCGACGTGGGCAGCCCCTGGCCCGCCGCCGCCCTGGACGCGGACGCCCCGACCAGCGCCGAGGAGAAAAACCATCGAGTACTCATGCCTCAGCCCAGCTCCCACCGCTCAACCAGCTGGACCGCTGCCAGGGGGTCACTGAGCTGCTCGCGCACCGCCTGCCAGGCGGCGGTGGTGGCGCAGACCAGCGAGACGTCCTCGAGCATCGGGCTCATGTCGTTCGCGGCGGCCACGCTCAGGGTCGGCGGGCGCACCCGTACGATCACTTCCGCAGTACGCCAGCGCTCCAGCCGCTCGGCCGCGGTGACCGCGTAGACCGCCTCGCGGCTGAAGAGCCCCGCCCACGGGGAGAACTCCCGTGCCGGCAGGGGCGGCTCGTATCCCGTCTCGTAGCCGTCGTCGACGCGCTGCCCGGTGCCGAGCAGTACGCCGTCGGTACCCACGCGCACCCCGCCTGCGTAGCTGGCGAACGCCGGCTCGGTCAGTTGCTGGTCCTCGGTGAGATCGAAGAATTCGCCCGGGACGAACCGTTCGGGCAGCGGAGCGAGCATATCGGGGGTCTGCCGCGTACCGAGGATCACCGACTGGATGGTCCAGGTCTGCACCGGCACCGGCCGGCGCTCGAACCGCGAGATGGGCACGCCCAGCGGAACCACGTCCTGGACTACCCGCAACGTGGCATCCGGGTGAACGATCGTCCCCCGGGCCAGCTCCCCGGTCGCGTCCGGGGTGAAGGTGAGTGCTGAGCGCTCTGCCGCGGGCCGCTCCGCCGCCCAAGCCTTTGACCGGCCGATGGCGTCGCGCAACGGACCAAGGGGATCACGTCCTGACGGCTGCTTGAGCGCCGGCGGCGAGCCCCAGCGAATGTCGAAGTCCAGCTCGGCATCCCAGAACAGCACCGAGACACTGCCGGTCCCGAAGGCGTGCCACGGCGCCGGACCTTCCAACGTGAAGTCCAGGCCGACGCTGGCGAGCCGGGCACCGAAGGCCCGCACAGCCACGCCCGCGCGTACATGGACCGAAAACGCGAACACAGGGTCGAACACGAACAGCGCGTCCAGCCCGAGCCAGCCCTGCACCCCGCAGCCGGCGATCATCGCCTCCAGCTGCACCTGGCCGCCGAACATCACGGCATTGGAGGTGACCGCGAAGTACGCCTCCATGCGCAGCCCGAATCCTCCTCCCGGGGCCAGATCGACCTGTAGCCGGTGCAGCGCGGGCACCCCGGCGGGGCGGGTGTAGCGGGGGTGGAAGCCGCCGGTGGAAAGCACGAACTGCGGCTGGCTGCCACCGCGGACCAGCAGGTATATCTCGCCGCGTACGGCCAGGCCAACGATCCACGATCCGGCCAGCGACACCAGCAGCTCGACCACAGGAACGCCCGGGTCGATCCGGCCGAGCACACTGGCCTGCAACCGAACCAGGGGCAGCACCGGGTCGGGCAGGCTGACGAGCAGCCGCCCCAGCAGAACCGCACGCACGGGGGCGGGCAGTTCCAGGACCAGCGCGCCGGACAGCGACACCATCCGACCGCCCCAGTTGATGCGGACCATCGGCCCGACGAGCATCCGTCCGGTGGTCACCGGGAACACCAGCATCAGCGATCCGATGATCTCCGGGGCGCGTTCCACCGCATTCCCGGGGAACAGCACCCGGTCGGCATTGCCGTCGCTGACCAGCCGTTGCAGCTCGGTCACCTCAACGCTGCGGTTGATGCCGACCAGCCCGCCGACCGCGTCCAGCGCGAACCCCAGCCCGAGTTGGATGCCGGGGGTCGGAAACGCCGCCGAGAGGAGCACCAGGAAGCTGGTCGGGGCGCCGCCGCCCGGCGGCCGGAACAGGGCGATGGCTTGGAGCCGCAGCACGGCCAGATCGATTGAGATCAGCCCGGCGTAGCCTTGGTCTGCAGTGCGTCGGACTACGCCGCCGCCGGAGACGGGCGGCAGATTGAGCTCCGTTCCGATGCCTTCCGGAAACACCTCGCGCAGCCGGGTCGGGTCGAGGCCCGGCCGGGTTGCGGGGGACAGCACGACCGGCAGGTCCAGGCCGGCGCCGTCCAGCGAGATGTGCAGGGGCAGGCCGGGCAGGCCGGCGGCGATCGACACCGACAGGGCCAACCGAGGATCGACGCCGTCGGAGGTCAACTCCAGGGCCGCGCCACGGGATTGTATGCCCGCACCGTTCAGCTGCAGCGGCAGCGCGATGCGCTGCGCGCCGGTGCTGAACCGCAACCCACCGGCCCGGTCCGCCCGGATGGTGACGCTCACCGGCCCGGAACCACTGGCCATCGGGCCCGCCCCGGCGACGCCGACCAGCTCGGCCAGGGCCCTCGGCAGGATCGCGGCCGTGAGCCCGCGCAGCTCAAGCTCCACGTTCGGCGGCGTGCCGGGTGTCGCGGCGAGGGTGAGCGCGAGGCCCTCGACACTGAACCCGGGGCCGTCGGTCATGCCGGCCGCCATCCTGCCGGCGCGCTCCAACCGGACCGTCGCTGTGCCTCCCGGTGGCGCCGGCGGCAGGCCAGGACCGAACATGACGTCCCAGCCGTCCGGCGCCGAGATCGCCGCCTGGACGCTCCACGGTCCGGTGACTCTTGCAGGCATGGACATATTCGGCAGCGGTGTGACCACCAGATCGAAGACCGGTCCGGCCGGGGTCATGCCCAGCACGGCGCGCCCCGCCGGGTCGGTCAGGACCAGCGCGATCCCAAGTTGCGCCCCCGGTGCCCGCCGCCAGCCGTGCAGCCGCACCGGCGAGCCGGCATCCAGATCGCCGATGATCTCCCGCAGCAGTTCCACCAGCGAGTTCCCGGCGGGCATCCGGTCATGGACGGCGAGCAGCCGTCCGGCCAGCACGGTGCCAGCGGCCGACGGATCCTCGCCGAGCTCCGGCAACTGGCTGACCAGGCCGGCCAAGGCGTCCTCGGCCAGCGCGGACAGCCGCTCGGTGACCTGGCGCAGGAGCTCGTGCGGGTCCATGTCTCAGCCTATGGGGCCGGGTTCGCCGTTATCGATGAGCAGCGCGCGGCCCCAGCAGCCAAGTCCCAGCCAGCGCCCGTCGGGGCTGAACCCCATGGCCATCACCTCGTCCGTTGCCACCGCGTAGTGCTCCTTGCCGTCCAGGTTGAACAGGCGCACCACGTTGTCGATGGAGGCGCTGGCTGCCGCTTTGCCGTCCGGGCTGAACGCCACGTGCGTGACGGCGCCGAATCCCGGGTCCGGGAGCCCCGGGGCCAGCTTGGGCGCCCGTCCGCGCTCCACCCCGGACTCCGCTTCCAGGATGCGGGCGAATCCGTCCGAGCCGCCGACCACGGTCCACCGGCCCTTCGGGTCGAAAGCCACGCAGCTCGGTGCCGTCACCTCGTCGTCCACGTCACCCTCGGCCGGCCATAGCTGCGCCCCGCCCTCAGCCTCGAACATCCGGGTGGTGTCATCGGCAGCGCAGCACAGCACCAGGGAGCCGTCCGGGCTGAACGCGACCGCAAACACCGCGTTGTCCGGGGTCAGCCGCCCCAGCTCCGTGCCGGCGGCCAGATCCAGCACGCGGGCGGATCCGGCCAGCCGGTGGTCGCCGCCGTGGCGCTCATCGATGGCGAGCGCGACCCGCGCGCCGTCCCGGCTCAGGTCGAGGTCGGCGATGAGCGGCGTGTCGACAGTGATCCAGGGCAGGATCGGCGCCCCCGTGGCAGCGTCGAACCGCGCCACGACGGCGTCGGTGGCCGCCACCAACGTCCTCCCGTCCGGGGTGAACCGAACGGAGTTCACCGACGTGCCGGGGGCGACCGGTCCGTGCCACAGCGCCGACCCCGTCGAGCTGTTGCGGACCGAGACCTCCTCAAAGTCGGCCACCGCGAACGTGGCCCCGTCCGGACTGAACCCGATGCTGGAGACGAAGCCCGCGCTCGGCACATCCACTGCGGTTCCGGTGGCGGTGGTGCGCACCCGCAGTACCGAGTCGCTGCCGCCGCTGGCGAAGAGGGTGCTGTCCGGGCTGAAGGCGATCGCCTGGACTGTACCGTCGTGTTGTACATCAAGCGCCACAGTCCCCGGCTGGCTCACGATGCCCCATTCCTTCTCTCGAGTCCGGCCTAGACGATTGGCAGCGAAACGTCGAAGACCGTGCTCCCGCCGCGCACCGTGACAGTCACGGTCGCCGGGAGGAGATTGTCCGGGTTGTCGAACCGGAACAGGGCGTAGGCGTTGGTGCCGACAAGTTCAATGGCCGGCAGCGGACCGGGGGCGGGGGCTTCGGCAACGCCCAGGACCTGCCCGGAGGCGGCAAGTTCCACGGCGACGTCGGTGTCCTGGAGGTCGCCGGGCTGCTCCACGGCGATGGCCACGTTGACGCGCACCGATCCCGGAGAGCTGTCGTCGAGGGACGGACATACCCAAAAATCGCCGGCCTGCTGTGGGGTGTCCGGATTCATGAGACTCATCAGGGCACACTGCAATTCACGGTCCACTCCTGACTGAACAGTACGGTTCCGCCGTTGCAGACGTCGATGAGCTGTCCACGGAAATCAACATTGATGGTGAAAAACGTGCCGGCCGGTCCGACGCCTCCCGGCGTGTCCCTGCCGACGTATTCCGCTCCGGAGGCGCGCTTGATCAGATACATGTCATTACGGTTGGCATTTCCGATGGAGGCCTTGCGGTGGCCATAGTCCAGGTCTACATGGAACGGGTTGGCCGGGTTCTTCGCGGCCTGACCGTCCTCGATGAAGTTGTCATCGAGGGAACCCGGACCCGGCCGGGGGCGCATCAGCCGCGGCGTCGGCACGCCGTTCTCCTTGGTGATGAAGGGGACCGGCTGTCCGTTCACCTGAAGCTCGCCGCGGATGAACTGCCGGTATTCGCCGCACGCCGGGATCGACGGGATCGCGTCGGTGAACACGGCGTGCATGTCGAACTCGCCGCCGGCGCGTACGTCCGGTTGGGTCCGTTTGCTGCAGCTGACCAGTCTCGCCGGGATCTGCGCACTCGCGACGTCAGCCTGCGGCCACTCGATCACATCGTCCAAGGGGCCGGTGAAGCCGGCCCGCACCAGTTCCGGCCACTTTCCCGGTTCGGTGATCGGCAACGGGTAGCCTCCGCGCACAGCGTTGTTCTGAATGTCGTAGTTCAAGTAGTTGGGGCCCTTGAAAAAGTACGCCGACCCGTTTCCCCAGTTGACCGCAGCATCCACGCCGGCCTTGAACGCCGTCGGAAAGTCCGGCCAGCCCTCGCTGATGTCGCGGGGGTAGTTGTTGTGGTCGACAAAGTCCGTTTCGATGTCGTAGCGGACGTACTTCGGCCCCTTGAAGAAGAATGCCCGGCCATCTCCCCAGTTGATCGCGGCGTCAATCCCGGCGGCGAAGGACGCGGGAAGGGCAGGCCACTGTTCGGCCGTGTCGTGCGGATAGAAGCTCGCGTCGACGGTGTCGTTGGTGGCGTCCCAGCGGACGTATTTCGGGCCCTTGAAGAAGTAGACGGAACCGTCCGGCCAAGGCACCACGGCGTCAATGCCCTGGGCGAATGAAGCGGGCATCGCGGTCCACGCCTCAGCGATGCTGCGCGGGTAGAAATCGTGGTTGACCGTTTCCGCCCCGGTCGTCGGGTCGATCTCGTAGCGGACGTATTTGCCGCCGCGGAAAAAGAACACCGTCCGCGCCTGCGCCATTGTTGCTCCTTCCAACGGGCCGCCTGGCAATGCTGGCTATGCTGCGGGCGGCCACGGGAATGTCACGCGTAGCGATCAGTGTAGGTGAAGGAAGGCACGGACGATAGACCAAAAATATCCCGGATATTCCGGAGGGCCGGCCGCAGTGGATCGACGTTCGGCCAGGGGCGCCGTGGCCCTGACCGCGGGGCCAGGCCCTGTTCCATGCTGATATCCACCTGGGTTATCCACATAGCACACGCCGCCACTAACGCGGGCCCGCGCGGGCCACGAAGCTGGGCTTATGACAGCTCCCGATCACTTGAGAATTACCGGCCCCGAAGACATCCTTGGCTTCATCCCGCACTCCTTGGGCTACTGGCCGGAAAACAGCCTCGTCGCCATGACCATGCAAGGCAAACGGCTCGGAGCCACCCTGCGCGTCGACCTCCCCGCCCTCAGCGGTGCCCCCGGCGGGCGCCGCGGCGGCGGGGGAGGCGGTGGGGGAGGCGGTGGCTCCGCCGGAGGACCACGCGGCGGCGCCGGATCCACGCGCCGCTCCGGACCCGGCCGGGGGGACACGCTTGCCGGCTTTGCCCGGCACGTCGTGTCGTACCTGCAGGCGGACGACGCCGCCGACGGTTCGCTGCTGGCCTTCTTCACCGACACGGACATTGACCCGGACACTGACACGGACGCCGGCACCAAAGGGAACGGCGACGGCGACGGCACAGGATGGGCAGGACTGCTCAAAGAACTCGAACTGGCGCTAGAGGCGGCCGGAATGCCTTTGCGGGATGCCTGGATCATCGGAGCCGAGTTCTGGCGCAACGCATATTGCACTGAGCCAGGGTGCTGCGGGTCGACCGGCCGGCCCGTTGAGCAGATCAGGAACAGCAGGCTCAGCGCGGAGATGGTGTACCGCGGCAGCAGCGTAGGTACCGTCCCCGGCGCGCAAGGAACCACGAGGGTGTCCCGGTCAATTGATCCGGCGGTGCATGCGGCGGAGTCCGGCTGGGCGGCGCAATTCTCTCCGCGCCGGCGGGACCGGGCACAGTTTGCCCAGGTGCTCGATGTTTGGACGATGGTCCTGCAGGCCGCCACCGCCCGCGAGCATCCTTCGGGGCCCGCCCCAGGCACCCTCGTCCCGGACGGCATTGCTCCAGCCACCCGCGCCGCGGACAGCAAAGCGCCGAAATCCAAGGCCCCGAACGCCAAGCCCCAGGGAAAGCGCTCCTCGGGCACCCGTGATGCCGGCAATCTTGAACCCCAGTCCGCGGACCAGCCCCTTGAACTGACACCGGAGCTGACCGGCTACCTACGGGCAAGCCTCTGCATCCCGTCGTGGCGGGATGCCCTGCTCGTCATGGCGGCGGCCGGGCGGACAGCGGCCGAACGCGGTGCTGAGGACTTTGGCATCTTCGACCCTCAAACCGGGGCAGGCTCCCTGCCCGTTTCACGGCCCGGTCCGGTTCCTAGCCCATTGCCAGGGCCAATGCCAGGGCCAACGCCCGGTTCAACGTCCGGTTCAATGTCCGGCTCAATGCCTGGCCCCAGTCCGGACCCAAGTGCTGACGGCGTCCCCGGCTACGGGGAGGTCCTGCTCGGACTGGCGCCGTCGGTCCCGGACTGGGCCCTGATGCTCGGGCTCGAGCGGATCCTGGAATTGCTCGGCGGTCTCGGCGACGGTGAGCCAACGGCAGCCGCCGTGACGGCACGGGGCTGGATCGAATGGTGCCGCGGCCGGGGCTCGTACGCCGACGCCCTGTACCGGCAGGCTTTGGCAGACTATCCGGGGTACCGACTCGCGGAACTTCTCGCGGAACTTGGCCGGCACGGCACCCTGTGCGGATGGGCGGCCAGACGGGAGGCCGCGTGGCAGAAGTTTGCCCCGGACGCGGCGTGAGCAGCCGTCGCAATATGGTGGACGCGGCCCCACGAAAGGCGTCTGTGAAGAAAACCGTGAGACAATGGATGCCGAGACCCGGTTGGGTCCGTGTATCAAGTGCCGTAATGAACCTCGGAAACAGGGAACATTAAGGCCGCTCCAGCAGTTCTACTAAGTGGCTCTGCTGGTCGTGGTCGCACCTGATGTTGAACACGGACTTGACAGGGTCATAGTGGTGTTGCCCGTATGGCGATCCGCAGACCGCAGCTAGAAAGGTTTTCAGTGACCCCGTCTTCCGCGAAGAAGGAACCCGCCGACCAGGCCGAAATGTCCCCTGAGGAAAAGAAGGCGGCGACTAACGCCAAGCGCGCCGCCACGCGTGCAGCCAACAAGGCTGTCAAGGACGCCGCTTCCGCAGAGGGTGGCGACACCGTAACCGGGGTCGCCAAGCCTGAGCCCAAGAAGCGCGGGCCCAAGCCCGGCGCCAAAGCCGCGGCCGAGGCCGCCGGCAAATCAGCAAGTGATAGCGACGATGACGTCGACGTCGATGAGGACCTCGACGACATCACCCCCGATGCCGCCGAGCTCGGTGACGAAGTAGAGGGCGAAGAGGTTGCCGGCAAGGCCGCAGCGACCACCGGCTCCGGCTTCGTCTACTCCGACGCTGACGACGACGACGCCCCGGTGCAGCAGGTCATGTCCGCCGGTGCCACGGCCGACCCCGTCAAGGACTACCTGAAGCAGATCGGCAAGGTCGCCCTGCTGAACGCCGAGCAGGAAGTTGACCTGGCCCTGCGGATCGAAGCCGGTCTCTTTGCCGAGGAAAAGATCGCCGCCGACGACGGCACGATGGATCCGAAACTCAAGCGTGAGCTCGAATTCGTCATCCACGACGGCAAGCGTGCCAAGAACCACCTGCTGGAGGCCAACCTCCGCCTGGTCGTCTCGCTGGCCAAGCGCTACACCGGCCGCGGCATGCTGTTCCTGGACCTGATCCAGGAAGGCAACCTGGGCCTGATCCGTGCGGTCGAGAAGTTCGACTACACCAAGGGCTTCAAGTTCTCCACCTACGCCACGTGGTGGATCCGCCAGGCGATCACCCGTGCCATGGCCGACCAGGCCCGCACCATCCGCATCCCGGTGCACATGGTGGAAGTCATCAACAAGCTGGCCCGCGTCCAGCGCCAGATGCTGCAGGACCTGGGCCGCGAACCCACGCCGGAGGAGCTGGCTCTCGAACTCGACATGACCCCTGAGAAGGTTGTCGAGGTCCAGAAGTACGGCCGCGAACCCATCTCCCTGCACACCCCGCTTGGCGAGGACGGCGACTCCGAGTTCGGTGACCTCATCGAGGACTCCGAAGCCGTGGTTCCCGCGGATGCCGTGAGCTTCACCCTGTTGCAGGAACAGCTGCACTCGGTGCTGGACACGTTGTCCGAGCGCGAAGCCGGTGTGGTCGCGATGCGCTTCGGCCTCACCGACGGACAGCCGAAGACTTTAGACGAAATCGGCAAGGTCTACGGTGTCACGCGTGAGCGCATCCGCCAGATCGAATCCAAGACCATGTCCAAGCTGCGGCACCCGTCGCGCTCACAGGTCCTGCGCGACTACCTGGACTAATCCCGGTCCCATCGCGGACTGAACGCAGTTCACAACAACGCGGGGTCACTTCCCGCCCGTCCTCATCGGAGGAAACGGGCCGGAAGCGGCCCCGCGTTGTTGTTGCTTCAGCGGCCTGGTCCGGCAGGGCCTCGGAAAAACAGGGCCTCTGGAACCAGCCTCTGGAAACAGGTCCCGGAACCATGGCTTAGCGAACCAGCACCGGGCTTAACGAATCAGGGCCCCTCCGAGAGGGAGGGGCCCTGATGCAGTGGTCTCTGGTCGCTCGGAACCCGGTAAAGAGCCGGGCCGGAACCGATGAGGTCTAGTCGACCGGCACCGGAGCCTTCTGGTGAAGGCGGTCAGTCTCGTCATGCCAGTCTGAGCTGAGCGGCTTGAGTGTCGGCTCTACGGCGCGTGCGTGGTGGCCGCAGAAAAGAAGCTCACCGCCGGAGGCACCGAGAACAACCCGGACATATGCCTGTGCTCCGCAACGATCGCACCGGTCTGCGGCGGTCAGTGTGCGGTCCGCAACTGCTGTTGTCATGTTCGGCCTCCTTAGTAGATCGGTATACCTATATAACCAGCATTCGGGGCCAAACCATCGCACGGATGGCCCACTTTCGCTGTCCGCGTATCACGTCTCAGTAACGGCGGGCAGCCGATGAGTCCCCGCGGGGAGTGGCAAACCGGGGAGGACCCGGAGTCCGACTAACCTAGGAAGAGCGTCAAATACTGTGACTGCCCGCCTGCGCACGCTGCAGGGGCCGTCCCGATCCTGTAAGGAGTTCACAACCCGTGGCACCCAGTTCTGATTACACCGCCCGGCACCTCTCCGTGCTGGAGGGCCTCGAGGCCGTCCGCAAGCGCCCGGGCATGTACATCGGCTCCACGGATTCCCGCGGACTCATGCACTGCCTCTG
>ENA-OWNT01002796-OWNT01002796.1-seawater-metagenome-genome-assembly--contig:-NODE-2796-length-17512-cov-10.208489_pt1 | contig 17512 bp, 11 predicted proteins | sample MGYA00238136_ERZ651165 | MGnify/ENA primary metagenome ERZ651165 (study PRJEB26861, sample SAMN08777766) | seawater metagenome | isolation source: coastal seawater | place: USA: Florida | collected...
GTCATTAATCAAATGTTGGCGTTTACGCTCAATATACGGATGGGAAACCACGTCAGGCAGTTGTTCGAGCAGTGAGATTAGATTGTGACTCTGTTTACGATCTGACTGGACGTATTCAGATTGAATCTGAGACAGCTGCAGTAACTGCTCCACTTGCTGGCGATCACCAAAGAAGCGGCGAGCTTTACTCAATTGGTACTGTTCAAACTGGTGTAAGCCGAGGTCATCAAGAACAAACTGGCTCAGGTCCTGATGAGTGTTGGCAAAAAAAAGCGTTAACAGAACATCGATGACGTTTGGTTGGCGTAGCTCTATAAGCCGGTAGGGGAGTTGGCTAAACAGAGTGAAGCAGTTATCGCTTACTTCATCGACCATCTGCTCTTTACGCAGATTTTTATTTGAGATGCCAAATAGTTGCTGAGTCTCGCCTTTAGTTAACAGGTGAAGCGCAAGTTGCTTCTCGCTGATAACAGGATCGAGTGAAATAAATCCGCTCTCATTCAACAAATCGAGGGCTGAATCGATATCTGAGATTTCCTCATAACGCAGTTTATCTGAACGGAACCACTGACCTTTACGAGACAGTAATCTGACCAATAGACATTGAGCATCGCGACTAAGTTGTTCAAAGCCATGTAACCACCGCAGCTCACTGTCGGTGAGCAAATCTGGGTACCATTCTAACGCGTGTTCTGTGAGCTTGTGAAAGTTACTCAGGTAATAGTCTGCGGCGAGTTCTATAGGCTGGGACATGACGAATCAATACAAAAAAGGCTTAACCCTAAGGTTAAGCCTTTTTATCAGCAATTCAATCTATTAAGCGTGTTTTAGTTGAGCAATCTTTGCTTCAGACAGTGGCTTAGTGATGAATGAAAGTACGATACATACCGCCATCATTACTGTTGAGATAGTGTAAGCCAGAGTATAGCCTTCACCGTTAGTCATAGAGAAACCAACTACTGCTGCACCAATTGCGCCGCCGATACCCCATGCTGTGTAAAGAACACCGTAGTTAGTACCGTAGTTTTTCAGGCCGTAGAATTCTGCAGTCAGAGTAGGGAATACAGCTAGAAGTGTGCCGTAACCTACCGCAGCGATCGCTGTACCAATGATTAGCGTGAACTCTGTTTTGAATGTAGCAAACAGAACCATGTTGATGCCTTGCAATACAAACGCAAGAAGCAGAGTGCGAACACCACCAATTTTATCAGCAAGCATACCTGCAGCAACACGACCGCCTGAGTTAAATACCGCCAGGATAGAAGCCAGGTAAACTGCGTTTGGCAGGTTAGCCTGAACACTTGCGATAGTAGTAATGTTACCAATGATCATTAGGCCAACAGAAGCTGCGAAAGCGTACATGATCCAAAGAGAGTAGAACTGAGGCGTTTTCAGCATCGCTTTCCAAGTCAGATCATCAGACTTTTTCACTGCTTTAGGCGCTTGGCCTTCTTTTACTTTTGGTTCAGCTGGAGTGTAGTCAGCTGGTGGGTTGTTGATTGTTGCTGCTAGCGGTACCGCGATAGCAAGAATACCAACACCAAGAACCATGAAGCTGGTTTGGATGCCCATGCTGTCAATCAGCGCTGAAGTTACAGGAGCAAGGTAAATAGCTGCCAGACCAAAGCCAGCTGCGATGATGCCGTTAACCATACCTTTCTTAGATGAGTGGAACCACTTCATTGCTGAAGGAGAAAGACATGCGTAACCAAAGCCGATACCTGCACCAGTAATCACACCAAAGGTGATGTTTAGCATTAGCGGTGAATCAACGAAGCCAGACGCGATCATACCCAGGCCAGTCAGAACTGTACCAAGGATAAGGATAAGGCGTGGACCCATACGGTCTTGAAGAATACCTGCAACCAGAAGACAGATAGAGAAAGTGATGGTCGCTGTCGCGTAAGGTGCTGAAGCTTCAGCTGCGCTCCAACCAGATTCAGTCACTAGTGCTTTGTTGAATACACTCCAAGCATACAGGATGCCAAGACAAAGGTTGATACAGAATCCTGCTAGCAGGATGCGCATAGCTTTATCAATCTTGCTCATTTTTCTTCTCAGTTGTCCTCAAAAAAGAGGATCGGTTAACAGACTATTTTTTCAAATTAAGTTTGCGTTTATCAACATAAAGCGCAATGGGCGCGAATTATAACTGAATAAAATGTGATTGGAATCTCTTTTTCAACTTAATTTGATTATTTTTCAAATACGTTGAAAATTTGTTTCTAACTAGGTGTAAAGATTGAGCGCAAGATAGGTAAGAGGTGGGGGCAAGACCCGTTGATATGGATGTTGGTGATGAATAAATCGCCGATTCATTCCCATCTATAGGATGAGAAAAAAGGGGAGCGACCAGCGCTCCCCAAGGATTTAAGTCAGTTTTTAAACACTCGATTATTTTTGTTCTCTCAACGCTTCATCGATTAAGCGCGTTCGCTCGTTAGTACCACGGTTTCTTACTTCGTGCATGATGAAAGTCTTAACATCGCGAGTCCATGCCTGACCTGATTGAGCATCATAATCATGAGGAAGTTCGATACCGGCAGGTGCGTAGGCATCAATGCCAAAGTCTTTCGAGGTATTGATGGTACGCAGGCTGTGTTCGTAAAAGCCAACTACAACCGTTTTACCTAAGTCGCCGCCGGATAATTCGACCGCAGTTTCCGCAACACCTATAGTGCTGAGGTAAGTCAGAGAGCCATCCTTAGCAATAATTGGGTTAATCGAGTGAAGATCTTTGGCTGGAATGCGATCGCCAATAGATTGAGCGATTTCCCATTGTGCGTAGACAGGTTTACCGGTCTGTTGATAAATCTCGACCACAGTATCTGCTAAAGCTTCATTCATTGGCCCTGGGATCTGGTTACCATTTTCCAGTAGGCGGTTACCAAATGCGTAGGCCAGAATACTGTCGGCCTGATCGAGAGGCAGCTCTTCACCTTTCCAGGTCAGCAGGTTATTCATAATGAACTCCGCGGTGTATTCAGCGGCTTCTTTATTCTCTAACTGCACTTCCAGTTTTTTAGCCATTGCGTTTTGTAACTCGGCGTCACTCAATGCAAAAGCAGGGGAAGTGAAAAGGGCAGCAATCAAAGTAGGGAGTAGAACTTTTTTCATTATTGGATTTTCCGTTGTGTTTTCGGTCTGGGCCAAGAATTAGCAAACGAAGTAGGTAAATCAAGCTTAACCAGCCGCTTGATTTCTAAGCTGTGAGTTTGTGCCAGCTTCAACAATTTGAATTGGATAATCGTTGTTGAACTTGATAGTGGTCAATATATTTTCAGTGCTAATACACTGTTAATTAAGCATATTTATGGATAGAAAACCCAAGGCGTAATGGAGGGCGGATGGACTGTCTGAAATGTGTTGTTAACGATAACGACCGGCTATCGTTGGCGGTAAGTGTAAAGGGAACGCTATGTGTAGAGTTCAGTATTGATGGGGAAATTGAAAAGGCATAGACGAGAATTCATCTATGCCTTCCTATTAAAAAATTATTGACCGATTAGCGCAGGAATGCCCGGCAATTGACCAACAACAGCCAGTGAACCGACACAAACAATAAAGGCAGCACCCGGGATGAGATACTTATCTTTATTCGATAGTTCTTTAGCACGCTCATGGTCGCCAATAAGACCCATGTTATCCAGTAGCATAGTCGTCGCCCAGCCAAAAACAGGGTTAACGAATGCACAAGCAAAGATACAGATACCAGCACTCAGTGAGTCTTTGTGCTTATGAATCATCTGCATACCAGCTTCTAGCAGTGGCAGGAACACACCGACGATCAGAGCAACGCGTAGAACAGGTTCCCACATAGCAAGATCCATTGGGTAACCGATCACAGAGGCAGCGATACACATTAAGCCAGTTAGCAGTGCGCCACCTGGAATAGGGCGCTTAGCAATCGCGGCCGGAATCATATATGTACCCCAAGAAGAGGCCAGGTTACCACCACCAAGTAGTGCACCTACACCCTGACGAACAGACGCACCAACCATAGTGTCATCAACATCCATCAGTACGCCTTTCGCTTCTTTCGGATAGTTCAGCTCTTGGAATACGCGGTGGCCCAGGTAGTCCGGAGACCACATAGCAACGGCGAGCAGAGCAAACGGAGTAACCGCGATAAAGTGCTCTAGGTTAGGCCAGCCAAGTTGCCAACCTGTATCTTCACCCCACCAGTAGAACGGGCTGAAATGAGGTAAACCAGGTTCGGTAGTGAAGGCAAATTCAGCTCCCATTATGTAAGCAACAATACCCGCTAACGCAGAACATAATGGAATGGCTAACCAACGTTTGTTGATTTTAGCCAGGTAAGCATAAACCATTACCGTTACGCCGATCACCGCAAATGAGATGTAACCCTGATCCGTGCTTGCTGCCCAAGCTTCAGTCTTATTAATCTGACCGATCAATCCCACGGCACCCAGATAGATAAGCAATCCGCCCCGCACGCCGACACCGGTCAGGGTCATCAGTTTAGAGCCCCCTTTGGTAAAGGCGAGGATCAGACCAAATGCACACACCATCAAACCGAGTGCGAGAGGGTGTCCTCCGGCAGCGGCAATCAATGGGATCAACGGTATCATCGGGCCGTGAGTACCGGCCAGGTTAGCGTTAGGGTTTAGAATCGCGGAAAACAGGATAACGAACAGGGCACCCGCGATAAGCAGTTCATAACGAACGTTCTCTGCGACGAATTCAGGAGATAAACCAAACTGAGCAGCAAAAGCGGCAACCATAGCGGTTACCATAACCACCTTACCAATGGTGGCTGCTAATGCAGGTACCCAGTCTTCGATTTCAATACTGTAGTCGCGTGAAGGTAAGTGAATACCCCAGCGACGAAAGCTCATGATGGTGAGATCATGGTTAAGAAATTCTTCTCGGCTCTCAAATTCCTGCGCTTTTTTGCGCATATCCCTGTAAAAGGTTTTATTTGTGTTAGACATTGAGTCTTCCTTTGTTATGTTCCGAAGTTGAACCATGTCAATTAGGGCTCCGCTTTCGCTTGGTATACTGACCTTCGACCAGTACGAGACGACATCCCAGACGCTACCAGGCACCTTTATTGATGCAATAAAGAGGGAAACACGGGTTTACTTCGATAATGAAAACAAACTAACTGGTCAGTTAACTTGTCAAAAATTCAATCAAACATGGCGCCATACTAAGAAAGGGGTATTGGCTAAATATTGATTTGGGTTAATTAAGCAGGCAAAGCTATAAGGTGGAATATTGGAAGTTGGTAAAAATGCTACCTAGAGCACACTTTCAATTCACATATTTACTATGATATTAGGTTCACTAAAACTAAATGAAAATATCTGAACATGCTGACCGCACCGAACAGCTTCATGGTGTCCGCGCAGAAGACATTCATCGCTGGATAGATGGATTCTTTGATTACAATGGTGAAGAGCATTGCGACACTATGGCGAACGGAGTCGATTTCGATCCCTATTCCCATCGTCGTTTTCGCCATTGCAAAGAGGCGTTCGCTGAAGCGATAAACGAGTTTGGTGACAGATATACCCTTCAACAGATCAAGAACGTTTTAGAAACCCACATTCGCGATGATTATCATGGCTACCTGCCAACCCGGGCTGATTTCGAAAATGACTCATTTACGGCCAAATACCACGACACCAGCCACGATCAGGATCTGGCTGAAGTACTGGATGAAAATGAACTGGCAGATTATTTCGTTGGTTTAAGTACCCAGCAGAGTGAAAGCCAATCTTGGTTAAGTAATTTCAGTCTGCGTATTGTACTGCCAACTGTGGCGGCGATTGTGCTGTTTATTACCGCCATTATTTATCTGATTGTGCCGCTGGTGGAACAGTCGATGCTGAATCAGAAGCGACAGATGTTGAAGGAGCTCACTTCAACGGCAGTGAGTGTGGTGGATAGCTATGTTGCATTAGAGCAGCGTGGTGTGCTCAGTTTAGAGCAGGCACAGTTGAAAGCGGCGACCGAAATTCGAGCCATGCGATATGGCCCAGAAAACAAAGATTACTTCTTTATCACCGATATGCACCCAAATATGGTGATGCACCCTTACCGTAGTGATTTAACCAATCAGGATCTGACCAATTACTTCGAAAGTGAAAACAGTACCGGATTTCCGATCTTTGTTGAAATCGTCAAATTGGTTAAGGCCTCTCAGCAGGGCTACCTGGAGTATCAATGGCAATGGAAGGATGACCCGTCAATCACTGCACCTAAGATGACTTATGTAGAGGGTGTGGAAGAGTGGCAATGGATCATTGGTACTGGCGTCTATTTTGATGACGTAAAACAAGAACTGGACAAACTGGAAAGCACGCTGTTTCGGGTATTTGTTGCGATTACCTTAGGTTTGGTGGCGATCATGCTATGGGTGATCAGCCAGTCAAAAGCGATTGAGAGAAAGAAAAAACGCGCCGAAATCGCGCTGCATGAAGCGAAAAACCGTTACAAGGCGTTGGTCGAATCGTCCAATGAGGGCTATATACTTGAAGCGGACGGTAAGATCATCTTCTCCAATACACGTCTGCATCAGTTGCTTGGTTACACTGACACCGAGCTAAAGTCACAGACTATCTGGCAAGATCTGTTTTCTCAGCATCCTCAAAACTCGAAGGTCCTCGAACATCTGATGCAGCTGTTCCGCCACCAGAGTGAGCCGGCAGAATTTGAAGCGCAAATTGTCACCAAGAGTGGCCGAAGCATAGATATTATTTTGAGTACGTCACGGATATTCCTTTCAGAAAAACTTGGCCACGTTATTTCGTTTCGTCCGATTGTGCGTAAGGTCTATGGTGCGAGCTTTGGTGCCGTCTACCCGAGCTCCGATTATCGTAAAACCAGCGCGAGTATCATTACTGATATTGAAGGCAGCGACAGCCACAGTCATGTGGTTGAGTCGTTAAATCGATTGACTGACCTGATTCGAGAGATGATTGCCGCAGGAACGCGCTCCGATCACCTGCGTAGTTTAATTGGCTGTACCTATGATGCGGCGATTTGTCGATTTATTGAATTGACCATTAAAGAGATTGGCGAGCCTCCGGTACCGTTCTCGTTTCTATCTTTTGGCAGTAATGCGCGCCACGACATGACGCTATTTTCTGATCAGGATAATGCGATTGTCTTTGAAACACCGGATGATCAGGATTTAAAAGCAATTCGTCGTTACTTCCTTCATCTTGGTGAGAGAGTATGTGCGATGCTTAATCAGGCGGGATACAGTTATTGTGATGGTCTGATTATGGCGTCTAACCACCAATGGTGCCTGAGTAAAAAAGAGTGGCAGGACAACTTCTCCCAATGGATAGAACAGGCCTCTCCGGATACCATTCTTGAATTGAATGTATTTTTCGACATACGCGCAACTTATGGCGATTCATCGTTAGTGGATGATATTCAGACCCATATCCAGCAGGTGCTGACCTCTCATCCTGAGTTTATGACCATCTATGCGCAAAATTGTCTCGCTCATACGGTGCCGATGCCTAACGTGGATGACAGCGACCCTGACAGACAATTGGGTCGGGCATCGATTAACCTTAAAGAGTGTCTGAGACCAATGGAGATATTCTGTCGTCTCTATGCTTTGAAACATGATATCCGTGAAAGTAATACATTAGCGCGTCTACAAGCGTTAGTCGCTCAGCAGGAGATCGAAGATAAGACTTATCGAGAGATGGTATATATCTTCGACCATATCTGGCACCTGCGTTTCATCAATCAGATTGTCGAATACAGTGACCTGCGACAGGTCAATGACGTTCTGGCAGTGGGTGATCTTACACCGTTAGAGCTACAGAATCTGACTAATGTGCTCAAGCGAATTGCTATTTTCCACGACAAAGTATCCGCTGACTTCGAACTCACTTAACATCGTCATGGGCTACATTTCAGAATAGTTGGGGCCACCAGATTCGGGTGGCACCCAAGTGATGTTCTGTGATGGGTCCTTGATGTCGCAAGTTTTACAATGTAGGCAGTTAGCCGCGTTGATTTGCAACTTGCGTTGACCCTCGACTTCGATCACTTCATAGACTCCGGCCGGACAGTAGCGCTGGCTTGGCTCGTCAAATAGCGTCATATGGTGGGTGACAGGAATACGATTATCCGATACCAACAGGTGACACGGTTGATCTTCTTCATGAAAAGTAGAGGAGAGGTAGACCGACGATGGCTTGTCGAAACTCAACTTTCCATCGGGCTTTTGGTACTTAATAGGTTTGCATCGAGAGCGTTCATACAAAGCGACATAGTCTGCCTGAGTGTCGGTTATATCCCAACTCGATTTACCGCCAGTGAGTCTATGCCAGACATTTTGCTCGAACAGGGTAACAGCGCCGCCAAGTAGGGTGCCGTATTGATGAATGGCCCCGGGGAAATTGCGATACAGATTTAACTCATCATACAGCCATGAATTGACAAATAGCCCTGCGTAATCCGCTTCTTGTTGCTCGTCTGCTATGGCCTGGAAAACCGCTTCTGCCGCGAGTAAGCCTGATTTCATCGCAGTATGGCAGCCTTTTATCTTGGCTGAGTTAAGGGTACCCGCTTCACAACCCACTAATAAACCACCGGGGAACTGCTGCTTAGGTAAGGAAAGTAAGCCGCCTTTGGCAATTGCTCTGGCGCCGTAGGCAATGCGCTCAGCACCCTGAAGGTGTTGAGCAAATTGTGGGTGGTGCTTGAGGCGCTGAAACTCATCAAACGGACTCAGATAGGGGTTGGAGTAGTTGAGATCGGTAATCAGACCGACGGCGACCAGGTTCTCTTCGAGATGGTAAAGAAACCCGCCGCCGCTTGAATCCGACTCACTCAGCGGCCAGCCCGTAGAGTGAATGACCAGACCTGACTGAAAGCGCGAGTCATGCTCAGGCAAGCGCCAAACCTCTTTGATGCCTAACGCATAGTGCTGTGGCTGGCTGTCTTTATCCAACTTAAAGTGATTGATTAGTCCTTTGCCTAAGCTGCCTCTGGCACCTTCGGCAAAAATAGTCTGCTTGGCATTAAGCTGAATCCCGGCCTGAAAGGTACTTTTAGGTTGAGAGTGCTTATCAAGCCCCATATCCGCAGTGATTATTCCGGTGACGTTACCGTTTTGGTCGTAACAAACCTCTTTAGCCGGAAAACCGGGAAAGATCTCTACCCCTAGCTCCTCGGCTTGCGCGGCCAGCCAACGACACAGTTTGCTCAAACTAATTACATAGTTATTGCCATCATTACGCAATGAGATCGGCGTAAACAGTTGCGGCACTTTAATATGATTGGTCTCGGTAGTTAAGTAGACAAACTCGTCATGACTAACTTGAGTGGTGACAGGTGCACCTTGTTGCTGCCATTGAGGAAAAAGCTCATCAAGAGCACGGGGTTCAAAAACTGCACCAGAAAGAATATGCGCCCCAACTTCGGCGCCTTTTTCAACCACACAAATCGAGATAGTTTGCTGGTGTTGCTGTGCTAGCTGAGCAAGTTTACAGGCAGCGGAAAGACCGGCTGGCCCAGCGCCTACCACGACAACATCAAAGTCCATGCTTTCTCTTTCCATCTTGCTCAACCTTCATCACAAATGAATGCCATGGATTAAATATAGTTACAGTTGACGTAAACGTAAACTTTACTAAGCTCAACTTATCGCTTGGCCTTTCGGAGAATACGATGAAAGTTTTAGTAGCAATTAAGCGCGTGATAGATCCTTACGCTAAGGTACGCATTAAGTCTGACGGTTCGGGTGTCGAGACAGATAATGTAAAAATGGCAATCAATCCGTTTTGTGAAATCGCGGTTGAAGAAGCGATACGCTTAAAAGAGGCGGGTACAGCTGAAGAAATCATCGTTGTTTCACTCGGTGGCGATGAATGCCAGGAGCAATTGCGCTCGGCGTTAGCCTTAGGTGCAGACAGAGCGATTCACGTCAGTGTTACTCAAACCTGTCAGCCACTCAGTGTAGCAAAAGTGCTCAAAGCCTTAATGGAAAAAGAACAGGCGGGTATTGTGCTACTTGGTAAGCAATCCATTGATACCGACAACAATCAAGTGGCACAGATGTTAGCTGCCTTAACTGGTCGGCCACAAGCTACGTTCGCATCAAAGTTAACGGTTGATGGCGAATATATTGAGGTAGAGAGAGAGGTTGATGGTGGACTAGAGCGGCTTAAGCTGGCGTTGCCTGCGATTGTCAGCACCGATTTACGCCTTAACGAACCACGGTATGCCTCTTTGCCCAATATTATGAAAGCAAAACGTAAACCAATGGAAACCATGACTCCTGATGAGCTAAGCGTTGTCATCCGTGATTCACAAACGGTCATCGAAGTGATGGCTCCAGCGGTAAGAAGTGCCGGCGTGAAGGTCACGAGTGTTGATGAGCTGGTCGATAAACTGCGTAACGAAGCTAAAGTGATTGATTAGGGAGGTTTTATGAGTAATCGAATCCTTATTGTTGCCGAGCATGACGGCAAAACCTTGTCTTCAGGCACATTAGCGACCGTAGAGGCTGCGAGCCAAATATCTCGTCACGCTAACGATGCACCTTTAGATTTACTTTTGATTGGAGAGATATGTGATGGCCTTGTTCAATCAAGTGCGAACTTGGCACAACTTTCAAAAGTCGTGGTTATTTCAGATCCGAGACTAAGTACGCCATTAAGCGAGCGTCTTGCGCCTATGATCACTGCAATGGCGGAGGCTTATTCACATATCCTTGTTTCAGCAAGCTCATTTGGTAAAGATCTCTCGCCAAGAATTGCAGCGTTGCTCGATGTAGGGCAACTTTCAGATGTCATTGCGATAGAAGCGGCTGACACAGTGATTAGGCCAATATATGCAGGTAATGCCCTAGCCAGAGTCTCATCTCAAGATTCGATCATTGTCATGACGATTCGTGAATCCGCCTTTGACAAGGTGAGTGCTGACCAGCAAGCGAGTGTCTCTGTTGAAGCCATCGACGTTGATGTTCCCTCTATCTACACTGAAATGTTAGGCCAGGTGGTGACAGAAAGCGCTCGTCCGGACCTTTCTGCCGCTGACGTGGTCATTTCTGGAGGACGTGGCGTAGGCAGCAAAGAAAACTTTGCGATGGTCGAAGCGTTAGCGGATAAGTTAGGTGGTGCGATTGGTGCGTCGAGAGCCGCTGTTGACGCGGGCTTTGTGACTAATGACCTTCAAGTGGGTCAGACTGGTAAGATTGTTGCGCCACGTTTATACATCGCGATTGGTATCTCTGGTGCGATTCAGCATTTAGCAGGGATGAAAGATTCAAAAGTGATTGTCGCTATCAATAGTGATCCTGACGCGCCAATTTTCGAAATTGCAGATTACGGTTTAGTCGGGGACTTGTTTGAGGTTCTCCCCAAATTGATTGACTCCTTGTAACACGCCTCTTTCTTGGTGCAATGATTATAAATATTTTAGGTGCTCATTAAGTAAAGACTGCAGAGTGCCATTTTTTTTAATGATCTTTAATCCATGATTGAATTTTTCAACTAAAGAGAAGCTTTCGGGGTTAATGGTTGGTAGGAGCAAGTGGAGTGAGTTCTCAAAAAGGGGCTGGGGATGATAGGTAATATTTGCCTTTTCTGACTCAAGCCCTTGCTGTTTCATGATTAAGTTAAAATGTGTTTTATAGAGTGGAGCAATATCGACGTCTCCAGAAATGAGTTTTATTACATTATCGGTTTCATTATGGATGCGTTCAACTTCAATCAAATTAGCTTGCTCGGCGTTTTCAAAATTCTGTCCATAGTAGCCTCCTGCCATCGCACTTATCTTGTATCCTTGCAAATCTTTGGTTGTTTCCCAATCGAAATTTAATTCTTTTCTATGAAAAAAGTGTGCTTCAATTTTGTAAACAGAATCACTGATCACAAAACTGTTCTCGTGCTGAGGGTTGTATTCCCATAAGGCAGTCGCATCGAAATGACCTTGAGCGGCAGAATCTAAAGCTTCTTCCCAAGATGATAAGTGAACGTATCTAATGTCTATGTTGACCTCGGCAAATGCCGCAGTGACAATTTGGGCGTTGATCCCGTATCCAGGAAGCGCTTTGGAATGATATGGGGGATAATCATTACCAACTGAAATGGTAACGACTTGCTTCGCAGTCGAACAAACAGGAAGCAACACGAGTGCAACGAAAAGGAATGTGGTAACCGGATTGTAGAATCCTTTTATAAAGCTCATCTACACAACTCCACGATAGGTCAATAATCATAGGCATTGCTTTTTAACTAATGAAAGCTTAGGTCTTACAAGGGGCGGGCACAAGTCGAAGGTGGTGAGGTGTATCTTATTTGGGATGAGAGCACGACAAGGAAAGTCGTGCTCACTAGTGATTGAACTTTTAACTTTTGGCTTTCTGCAAATGTTCGACCAGCTTTTTGGTGAACCTTGCTGCTTCCCCCCCAGTACAGGCGCGATGGTCAAAAGTAATAGAAAGTGGCATTACCTTAACCGAAACCGGGTTGCCATCCTTCATTACCACGCGTTCGATTATCCGTCCGGCACCGACGATCGCTACTTGAGGGGGAGAGACCACTGGCGTTGCGAAAATCCCAGCGATTGCGCCGAAGTTAGACAGTGTGATCGTCGCGTTTTGCAGGCTATCTCGACCTATTTTTCGCTGCCTGATGCCCTGAACCGTTTCATTTAACCAATTGCGAATATCGCTATCTTCAAACGTCTCAGCGTGTTTGAGGACAGGCACGTACAGACCGTGACTACTATCGACGGCGATGCCTATGTTGACTCGGCTATGAACACAGCGGGTCATTGTTTCTGCGTCAAACCATGCATTAAGAGCAGGCTCCTCCTGACAGGCATAAACCACAGCACGGATAAGCCGGCCAGATATGTCCTCATTGGCTTGCCAGTTAGCTAAACTGGCCTCTTCAGTAATGGTTACCGCCGCGACATTATGATGGGACTCTGACATGGTCGATACCATAGTGCGTCGCGCACCTTTGAGTACCTCGGTTCCGGGACTCTGTTTACGCGCTTCGGCATAAATATCATTATCGGTAATCATGCCGTTTGGCCCGGTACCACTGACCGTTTTAAGCTCAACCCCGAGTTTTTTTGCCAGCAGGCGGGCAGATGGCAGGGCAGTAATCAATTCGTCTGCAGATGGGTTATGGGTGCTGCCAATCCAGAAATCATCGACATCAACCTGATGCGTGGTTTGTGACACATTGCCTACCACAGTTGCTGCGTCTTGTTGTTTGGCTTTTACTGCTCCCGTAGCGACGAGTTCAGGTTGTTCCTCTATTTCCAGTAACAAAGCGCCAATGTTAATCACATCTCCTGCCTCGCCATGACGACTAACGACGACACCAGAGTATGGAGCAGGAACTTCAACCACTGCTTTGGCGGTTTCGACCGTTAGGACTACCTGGTCGAGTTCAACGGAATCACCGACGTTAATGTGCCATTCGACAATCTCAGACTCGGCTAATCCTTCGCCAAGGTCAGGTAATAAGAACGTTTTCATTTCCAACCCTCCACAAGTTCTCGTGCTGCTAGGACGATGTCTTGTTCATGAATCATAAAGTAATCTTCATTTCGGTAGTAAGGCATGATGGTATCCATACCAGTGACACGTCGAGGTGGTGCCTTCAACAGACACATTGCTTTTTCTGCGGTGCGGGCAACAATCTCTGACCCGACACCACAAGTTCGGCTTGCCTCATGTACCACAAGCAGGCGACCCGTTTTCTCAAGTGACGCAATTATGGTGTCCATATCAATCGGTTTGATCGACGCGAGATCGATAACCTCGGCTTCTATGCCTTGTGATGATAGGGTCTGGGCGGCTTGCAGTGACTCGACCACACACGCGCCCCATGTCACCAGCGTAATGTCGCGACCTTTACGCAGAGTAAAACAGGTATCAAGAGGCAAAGCTTCCCCGCTATCGACCACTTCTGATTTAACCGTGCGGTAGATACGCTTAGGTTCGAAAAACATCACAGGATCATTGCTGCGAATTGCTGCAAGCAACAAGCCATAAGCTCTTTGTGGTGAAGAAGGTACGACAACTTTAAAGCCAGCGGTGTGAGCAAACAGGGCTTCTACGCTCTCTGAATGATGTTCCGGTGCGTGAATACCACCGCCAAATGGTGCGCGAAATACAGCAGGGCAGGTAAGGCGACCGCGGGTACGGTTTCTCATTCGGGCTGCATGACACATTAAATGTTCCAGTGCAGGGAAAACGAAGCCCTGAAACTGGAATTCAGCGACGGGACGTAATCCCTGACTTGCCATACCAACGGAAACCCCTCCGATAAGAGCCTCAGCTAAAGGAGTATCGATAACACGGCGCAAGCCAAACTTCTCTTTTAAGCCGACTGTAGCGCGAAATACACCGCCGTTATCACCGACGTCTTCGCCGAGAACCACCACGCTCGAATCCTTGCTCATCTCGTGATGCAGTGCCAGGTTAACTGCTTCGACTAACGTTATCTCAGCCATGTTTGCCTCCTTGCATACGCATCGCCTTGTTGATCAGTTCGTCGCGTTGTTGATTCAGTTCAGCGGGAGCATGTTCATAGAGAAAATCGAATGCACTTTCCGGTGCTTGTGGAGGGAGACTGAGGTAATGTTCGACAGCGGCTTCGACTTGCTGCTTGCAGCTGTTTAACCACTCCTCCTCTAACTGCTCGTTCCAGACTCCATTGGCAACCAAATAGGCTTTAAGGCGTTTGATCGGTTCGAACTGCCATGCCTGATTAAGTTCATCACTACTACGGTAACGGCTGGCATCATCTGCGGTAGTGTGGTCACTAAGTCGATAGCTGACTGCTTCGATCAATGTTGGTCCTTTGCCTTTGCGCGCTCGGTCTAGCGCCGCTAAAACGGTATCGTGTACAGCGACAACATCATTGCCATCAACGGTGACGCCGATGATTCCAGCGCCTTTGGCTTTATCAGAAAGAAATTCAGCGGCACATTGTAGTGCGCGCGGCACTGAGATAGCCCACTGGTTATTGTTAACCACAAACACTAATGGAAGATTCCACGCGCCTGCACAGTTGATGCTTTCTAAGAAGTCACCTTTTGATGTCGCACCATCACCACAAGTGACGAGTGCAGCATGATGCTGATTGTCTATTTTTAGCGCTGAGGCGACACCTACAGCATGAGTGCATTGAGTGGCGATAGGTACGCAGAAAGGAAGATCATGACAGGGTTCTGGTGAACCACCGTTACTTGGTGTGACATGAAAGTCGCTGCCTCGTTCATCACCGCCCCAGTATTGAAGGTTTTTCTCCATCGCTATGCCACGAACCCACATAGCAGGCATATCCCGGTAATAGGGAATAAAGACATCTCTGGGGTGCATTGCGTGTCCGATACCGACGCCAAATGCCTCTGAGCCCAGATGGGAAGGATAGGTACCTAGTTTACCCGTTCGTTGTAATGCGACAGCTTTATTGTCATACGTTCGGGTCAGAACCATATCGCGGTAAAAAGCGGTCAAGGTCGCTAAGTCTGCCCATGCGGGAAGTTGATTCACCGAGTGACCATCGTGGTCGATGAAACGTAACATGGGTAGTGTCTGAACATTCATTACTATCTCCTTTTTGTTACTCAGAGGTGGATCGCACTTATGAGTAACCTTGTCTGACTCCCAACCATGTTTCGGTATTTCGGAGTCCAGATAGATACTTAAATTTCATACAACTTATCGGTAACGGTTAAAACAACCTGCTGATGAAAGCGCTAGCTACGTACTTTTAAGCTACAAACTCAAAGGAAAATAGCGATCAATTTCAACCATTACTCATTAAGGTAAGTGTAACAAAGATGTTAAAACTCGCATGTTGAGAGTGATTATCATGTAGTAAAGCAGGGCTTACAGTTTGCAATTTGATGGGGAAAAATAGCGTCTGTTAACAAAGTAGGGGGCAAAAACTGGACTTTTATACTTGTGATTGAATCGGCTGTAGGAGATTGGTTTGCAAGTTTAGATAAAGAAATAATTTGATTTTATGGCCAGATAAACGAAAAACAGCAGGCCTGAGCCTGCTGTTTTAGACAGAAATGGCAGTTAAAGCATGCCTTGCCACAACATCCCAACCGCCACAACCGCAAACTTTTAATTACACAACCAACCATTCTCAAATCTTTGTCAAACTGTTGTTCCAAACGATTTCTCATTCCATTCTTCTCCTCCCATTTCAGTTGTTTAATTTTCAAAAACAACAAAACGTACTTTCTGTCGCCAGTCATCGATCATGCTTGGGAACGTGCAGCCGTATGAGGCCATTGGTAGACCTTGAGAATCCGTAAAGGTTTGGGAGTCACCAGTATTGGCTTCTCCTTGATACCAAATGGCGCCTGCACAAGAAACAAAAAATGTTAACGATTACACCACCATCTTAGTCGTCAACAACAGCAGTGGTGGTTTCAACAAGATTGTGAAGATGAATGAGAAGAAGGATGAACAACAAACAGTGGTGATCAAGGTTGAACGTCAATGTTTAACCACAAGCAGATATCTTCAACTGCGATGTCGAGCCCTCTATCTATGGCACATTCAAGTTGATTGCTGTGCGATGATAATGGCAACAAAAACTTCTTTTCAGCGATCCGACTCACCGTAAATCGTCATGTTCAGTAGTGGTTTGATCATGCCGTTGTAAGCACCTCCGGCCGCAACCGGCGACTCTGAACATGGCTTGTGGGCATCTGAGCTCATCCAAAATTCCACGGGCGTGCCCTGTCATCGAACATTTGCAGAGCAATGATATCCTGGGTGTGAATGTGTATTTATTTAAAGGACCGACGGCGGGGAGCGCACTAACGATGACATGCAACTTCGACCCGACTCACAAACACTCAAAATAAATCAGCAAGATAATGACCCGGAATCCATTCCAGGTCAGTACTACCACTGCCGGCATGGGCATACGCACACACTGTACATACAACTTACCCCCCAGTTGGTGTTCACCATGCCAACAGGCTTCCCCGTGTGTGCGTGAATGCGTTGGGCATAGAGGTAACATACTGCGGACATGTAGAGCCAGTCGTCGTCATTCGAACCACTGCTTCGGTGCATGGAAACAGCAGATGGACTGCTGACTGCCCACGCCTACATACATAAACATGATTGTACAGTGAAAAGAGTGAGTTTGATAAACAGTAATAACAGCATCGAGGTGATTTTCAGCTTCAAATTACAAACGTCAATCCAGCAAACAAGGTTCGACGGTTCAATTGGTGAAAGTTTACCTCTTCGATTTCTGGCTGTTCCAAAAGCGGTGTTTTGCTACTGATCTTCTTGGACGTGAACATGCGCAGCAGTGGGTAGTTCGACGATGCATTGACGAGTTCAGAACCGTTGAATGCATTTTCCAAAAGAAATGCCACTGTTGTGAAAATGACATGGAAAGTATCGTGGACGTCATAATCATCGATTAACCAGTTTCATCATCATCATCATCATCATCATCATCATCATCATCATCATCATCATCATCATCATCATCATCATCATCATCAT
>ENA-OWNT01002797-OWNT01002797.1-seawater-metagenome-genome-assembly--contig:-NODE-2797-length-17500-cov-4.088102_pt1 | contig 17500 bp, 15 predicted proteins | sample MGYA00238136_ERZ651165 | MGnify/ENA primary metagenome ERZ651165 (study PRJEB26861, sample SAMN08777766) | seawater metagenome | isolation source: coastal seawater | place: USA: Florida | collected...
CTCGGCATGCGCCCGACGCGGCTGCCCTGGGAGATGGCCGTCGGCGCGGCGCTCGGCGCGGGCGGCGTCTACGCGCTGATCCTCTATTCGGTCCTGGTCGACTATCCGATCAATGTGGGCGGGCGGTCGCTCCACGCCTGGCCGGCCTTCGTCGTGCTGGCGTTCGAGGCCGGGATCCTGGGCGCCGCGATTGCGGGCTTTGTCGGGTTCATCGTGGCCAACCGGCTGCCCCAGTACTACCACCCGGTCTTCAACGCAGAGCGCTTCACCTACGCCCGTGGCGGCAAGTTCTATCTGCTCCTGCACGCCGACGACCCGAGCTACGAGCCTGGGGCGGCGGCCGACGCGTTGTCTGCGCTCGGCGCCGAGGCGGTCGAGGAGGTCCCGCTATGACCGCCCGCCCGACCGCCCACGCCATCCTCGGCCTTGCGGCGCTCCTGCTCGTCGCCTGCGACCAGGACATGGCGGACATGCCCCGGCGCGAGCCGATGGAGGAGAGCGGCGTCTTCGCCGACGGCATGTCGGCCAGGACGCCCGTGCCCGGGACCGTCGCGCGCGACGCAGACCTCTCAACCGTCCCATCGGAACAGCCGTTCGAGCTGACGCCGGCCTTGCTCGAACGCGGGCAGGAACGCTTCCGCATCTACTGCGCCCCGTGCCACGGCGCTGGCGGCGACGGCGACGGCATGGTCGTGCGGCGCGGTTTCCCGGCCCCGCCGACCTATCACGCGCCCGCGCTTCGCGCCGCCCCGGACCGGCACTTCTACGACGTCATCACCCACGGCTACGGCGCCATGTATTCCTATGCGGCGCGCGTCCGGCCGCGCGACCGCTGGGCGATCGTCGCCTATGTCCGCGCCCTTCAGCTTTCCCGCCATGCGCCCGTGGCGGCGCTGCCGGTCGACCTCCGTCGGCGGCTCGGAGCGGAGGCGGGCGGATGAGCGGGCGGCGCCATTCCCGCGCGGCCAATGCCGCGCTCCTCACGACCGTCGTCGGACTGTCGCTGTCGCTGGCCGCGCTCTGGCTGCAACCGGCGCGGCTGCTGGCGGCCTGGCTGCCGGCGGCCGAAGCCCTCGGGTCGGCCGAGGTCGACGCCTTGATGGTCCACCTCGACGAGGTCCACCCGGCGGTGCTGGGGGTGATGCAGCGGCAAGACCTCCGGCTGCGGGGCACGGGCCGGCGGGAGCTGCCCACCGCGCGGCAGGAGGCGCTGCGCGACGAGTACACCCCCTCCAGCGTGGTGGTTCATGCCCTCGACTACCATCCAGCCCTGTCGTCGTGGTGGCGGCTTCTGTGGATGGCCATCATCTGGTGGCTGCTGTCCGACATCAGCGAGCGGCTCTGGCCGGCGGCGCTCTTGTCCATCATCGTCGGCGAGCTGGTCAACGTGGTCATCCGGTTCGGCCTGCGGAACGTCTGGTTCGGGCCGCGTCTCGAGCGACTCCACGACGGCGACATCGAGGCCCTCGTGCACGAGGCACGTGCGGCGGGCCTGTGGGCCCACGAGGTAGCGGATGGCCTGCGAGGGGAGATCGCGCCCCAGGTGACGGGGGCCGCCTACCAGCCCGGTCACCGCCTCCTCGCCCTCCGTCAGGACGTCGGCGTCACCTTCAAGCTCCTCACCCCGGCCCACGTCGCTCGGCTCGAGGAGCAGGCCCGCGCGTCCGAAGCGGAGGCCTCCGATGCCTGAAGGGCTGGCCATCGGCATCGATCTCGGCACCACCCACTCGGTGGTCGCGGTCTGCGAGGGCGGCGTGCCCCGCGTCCTGGCCGACGCCGAGGGGCGCACCCTCTTCCCCAGCGTGGTGGCCGTCGATGCCAGCGGGGCCACGCTGGTGGGGGCAGCGGCGCGAGAGCGGGCCGTGGGCGCCGCCGCCGCCGCCCGGTTCAAGCCCGACATGGGGAGCGAGCGGAGGCACGACCTCGGCGCGCGCGCGCTCTCCCCGGTGGCCCTGTCGGCCCTGGTGCTGCGCCACGTGGTGGCCGTCGCGGAGGAGGCCCTCGGGGCACGGCCCACGCGGGCGGTGATCTCCGTGCCGGCCTGGTTCGGGGAGCCGCAGCGGCGGGCGACCCTCGACGCCGCCCAGCTGGCGGGGCTGGAGGTCCTGCGTCTGGTGAACGAGCCCACCGCGGCGGCCATCGCCCACGGGCTCCATGCCGACGACGAGCCCCGCACCATCGCGGTCCTCGACCTGGGCGGGGGCACCTTCGACGTGACCCTGCTGGAGTCCTTCGACGGTCTGCTCGACGTGGCCGCGAGCGTCGGCGACGTGCACCTGGGGGGCGAGGACGTCACGGATGCCGTGGTGAAGCTACTGTGCGAGGACGCCGGCATGGCCTTGCTCGACCCCTCCCTCGGCGGGCGGCTGCGGGTGCGGGCGGAGCGGGCCAAGCGGCAGCTGAGCACGGTGGACGTGGTCGAGGTGCCTCGTACGGAGCTCGACGGCGGCACCACCGAGCTCTCCCGGGACCGCCTGGAGCAGGCCTGCGCCCCGCTGGCCGTACGGGTCAAGCGGTGGGTGCGACAGGCCCTGATGCAGTCCGGGGTGCGCCCTGGGGAGGTCGACGAGGTGGTCCTGGTGGGGGGCGCCGCGCGCATGCCCTGGCTGGCTCGGGAGGCCGAGGCGCTGCTGGGGCAGGCCCCACGTCCGCTGGGGGATGTCGACCACCTGGTGGCGCTGGGGGCGGCGGTGCAGGCGGCGTTGGTGCTCGACCATGCGGCCGTGCGCGAGCGGGTGGTGACCGACGTGCTCACCCACTCCCTGGGGGTCGGGGTGGTGCAGCGGTGGGGCGACCAGGTCTTCGACGACCGCTTCGATCCGGTGCTGCCTCGCGGCACCACCCTCCCGGCGTCGCGGGTGGAGAGCTACCGCGCCGTCCATCCGGAGCAGACCCACATCCTGCTCGACATCTACGAGGGGGAGCACCGCGACGCCTCCGCCAACACCAAGCTGGGGGAGCTGCGCATCGAGGGCCTGCCCACCGGCGACGAGCGTGGGGCCTCGATCTCCGTGCGCTTCGCCCACGATGCCTCGGGCCTGCTGGAGGTGCGGGCCACCGTCGACGCCACCGGGAACGAAGCTCAGCTGGTGCTGGAGCGTGGTGGCACCCACTACCGCGACGAGGAGCGCGCCGAGGCGCTGCAGGCCTTGGAGCGGCTGGCCGTCTCCCCGCGGGAGCTCCTGCCCAACCGCTACCTGCTCGAACGCGCCACCTGGGTCGTCGAGCTGCTGGCCGGCCCTGCGCGCACCGAGCTCGACGATCTCCTCACCGGCTTCGAGGCCGCGCTGGCGTCGGAAGACCCGCAGCGCATCGAGCGCTGGCGCACGGCGCTGTCGGAGCGGGTCGAGGCGGTCGCAGCGGCCCATGGCCTGGACCTCCCCCAGTGACCACCTGGCTCGCCGCACTGGCCGCACGCCTCGGCGCTGCCCCCCGGGAGCCGTCGGAGGAGCTGCGTGAGGCCGCGCACCTCCCCGCCCTGCCGGAGTGGCTGGAGCCTCCGGACGCGCTCTATGCCGCCGTGACGCAGCACGACCTCTTGCTGGCCGAGGGGCGCCTCGCCCTGGGCTACCTCTTCATGGCCAACAGCGTGCTCTTCGAGCCAGGCGACAGCGACGCCCCCGCCGGCGCCGTGTACAGCTTCGACCCCGTGGTGCATCGCTTCCCCGACAAGCTCGAGCGCACCGGTGGACGCCTCTTCGCCTTCCACGGGGACACCGGCGCCCCGGTCGACGACCCCTGGCTCCGCGCCACCGAGGACTCCCTCCGCACGGGCTTCGAGCGCCCCATGCACGAGCGTGTGCCCCCGGAGATGGCCGATGGGCACGCCCTGTTCCACACCTCGGTGATGGTGTACCGCGATCACCTCCCGTCCGGTCAGCTCACCGATGGGCTGGTGCCGTTGCTGGTGGCGCCGCGAGGGACCGAGCCGCGAACCGCCATCATCGTGCCGGGGCCCCTCTGGCCGGCCCCGTGGCGGGCGCAGTGGGAGAAGGGAAGCGGTAGCTGAGCGGCATGGACACGGCGCCTGCTTTGTGGTGCCATCGCTGGAGGAGGTGGCTTCATGCCCCAGCGCCCGCCGTTCCTGCGCGACGACATCTGGGACCGGATGTACCCGGAAGAGCGCTCGGCGGTGGCCCTGCTCGTGCGCGACGAGCGGGTGGCCTCCGACCGCGTGGTGGAGCTGCTCGCCGAGGTCGAGAAGCATCGCAAGCTGGCCCGCAAGCTCGCTGAGCGCTCGAGGACCCTGCTCGACGAGCTCAAGGTCCTCCGCAGCACCGCAGCTGCCGACGACCAGGCCGTGAAGTCCCAGATGGACGACCTCGCCGCCACGGTGAAGAACATCGTGCGAACCGCCTCCCCCGACGACTCCGAGGAAGGCGAGCTGACCTACACGGCCCCTCCGGGCACCGAGCTGCCCGATCTGCGGGTGGACACCTACGTCGGCGACCTCACCCCCCTCGACTGATCTCCCCGACGGGAACGTCCATGTCCGTGCCGTACCCGCTGTTTCCGCACCACGCGACGCACCCGGATCATCTCCGGGCCCTGGGGCGCTGGATGGGGGTGCCCGTGGCAACCGAGGGGCCGGTGCGGGTGCTGGAGATCGGCGGTGCGGCCGGCGCCAACGTGCTCCCGATGGCGGTGCGGAACCCCGACTGGACCGTCGTGGGGGTCGACCTCGCGGCCCACGAGATCGCCCGCGGGCAGCGGCTCGCGGAGGCCGCGGGGGCGGGCAACCTCAGCCTCCGCTGTGCGGACGTGAGTCAAGTCGACGACCTCGGGACGTTCGATGTCATCGTGGGCCATGGCCTGCTCTCGTGGGTGCCTCCGGCGGTGGCCGAGGCCATCCTGGCCCTGCTGGGGACCTCCCTCGCCCCGGGGGGCGTGGCGTACCTGTCCTACAACGTGGCCCAGGGGTGGTCCCACCGGGGGCGGCTCCGGGACTGGCTCATGGCGCGGGTGCGGGGCATCGACGACGAGCAGGCCCGGGTGGACGAGGCGCGGCGATGGCTCCCGGAGGCCCCTGCCGAGGTGGCGGCCCTGGCGGCGGAGGTCGCCCAGGAGGCCGATGCCTACATCAGCCAGGACTACCTGGCGACCTTCAACGAGGCCTTTCACTACGAAGAGCTGGTGGGCCGTGCCCGGGGGCATGGGCTGGAGCCCCTCTGCGATGCCAACGCCCTGTCCCTGTCCCTCGGTGCGCCCTGGCTCCCCGCCGCCCGGGCGGCCGCGGAGGCGGTGGGCGATGACCCCGTGGCGCGCGCGGCGTGGTCGGATGCGCAGCAGGGCCGGGCCTTTCGCAGCACCGTGTTCGCACGGGCGGCCGACCGTGGGCCGCGGCGGGGCCCTGAGGGGTCGTGGCTCACCACGGAGCTGCGTCCCGTCGACGGCGCGCCGGTCGACCAGCCGGGGCCTACGACCTTCGCCCACGCCTGGGGGGCCCGGGCCACCATCGCCGACCCGAACGTCAAGGGGCTCCTCGGTCAGCTCGCCTCCGCCTGGCCCCAGGCCGTGCCCTTCGCGCAGCTCGCGCGGAGCCTGGGCGGGGCCGCGGAGCCCTTGGTGTCCGTGCTGGTCGGGTCGAACCTCGTCCACCCCCGCACCGGGCCCGGCTCGGCCGTGCGCCTCGGGTCCACACCGGAGGTGCCCCGCGACGTGCGGATCCTGGCGGCGGAGGGGGCCACCTGGGCCGCCGACGCGCACCACCGAGGACGGCGCCTCGACGACCGTGATCGCGCCTTGCTTCCCCTCCTGAACGGCCTCCGCTCGGCCGGGTCCATCGGCGATGAGCTGGGCTGGGACGAGGCCACCGTGACACGGGAGCTCACGTCCGCCGCCGACCGCGGCCTCCGGCTGCGCTGAGGCTGGTAGCATGGGCGCCATGCTCTGGTTCTCTCTCGCCGCCGCTGCCACCCTCCACGTGCCGGCGGAGTTCCCGACCGTCGGCGCCGCCTGGTCGGCGGCGGATGACGGCGACGAGATCGTCGTCGCCAAGGGCCGCCACGGCGGCGGGCCGATGTACAGCCTCACGGGCAAGAGCGTCACCCTTCGGGGGGAGCCTGGCGCCGTGCTCGTGCGGGAAGATCCGAGCCGCAGCTCGGTGCTGAACTTCGGGGAGTCGGCGCAGGTGTCGGTTCAGTCCATCACCCTCGATGGCGAGGGCATCACCCGTGGGCTGGCGGTCTTCGACGAGGCGGTGGTCGACCTCGTCGACGTCGAAATCACCAACGGGATCGGCGCGGCCGGTGGCATCTTCGCGACCCAATCGGCCGTGCTCACGATGACCGGCGGGAGCATCCGCGACTCCGAGAGCGACCATCTCTACGGCGGCGGGGCGCTGCACAGCACCGACACCGCCTCCGTGCTGCTGACCGACGTGGTCGTGGAGGGAAACGAGGGCAACGAAGCCGGCGCCGTTCGGTGCGCGGGGAGCAGCACCTGCACCATCGTGCGGAGTCAGTTGCTCTTCAACCGGGCCGAGGTGGCCGACGGCGGGGCCATCCACGTGGTGGATTCGGGCCGCGTGGTGGTGCGCGACAGCCTGCTGTGCGGCAACAGCGCGGCGGGCAACGGCGGCGCGGTGGCCGCACGGGGCGGCACCAACCTGTTCAGCGATGGCAATGTCTACCTGTACAACATGGCAGAGCAGGGCGGCGCCCTCGACCTCGCCGGGGTGGCCACGGTCACCGACGACACCCTGTACGGCAACGCGGCGTCGCTCGGCGCGGCCTTCTCGGCGGTGTCCGGTGTGGTCGTCGACCACAGCCTGGTGGTGGCCCACGCCACGGAGCCCGTCTTCCTCGGTGAGGCCACCCTGACCTCGACCGTGTTGTTCTGGGACAATGTGTCGGCGTACCCGGCCTACCTCACCGGCGATCCGGACTTCATCGACCTACCCGCCGACTGTGTCTGGGACCCCCGGGTCCAGGCCGATGGCGCGGCCGTGACCTACGGCGATCCCACGCTCGACGGCGTGATCGGGGCCGGTGCCGCCTACGACCTCGACCTCGACGGCTACGGCGATGACGACTGCGACGACGACGACCCCGAGCGCCACCCCGGTCAGCAGGAGGTCTGCTCCGGCAAGGACGACGACTGCGACGGCCAGATCGACGATGCCGACGACTCCTTGGAGGCGCCGCTCTTCTTCGCCGATCTCGACGAGGACGGCTACGGCACGGGGCCGGCCACGCCCCTGTGCCACCCCACGTCGGCCCACAGCCCCTACGACGGCGACTGCGACGACGACAACGCAGACGCGAGCCCCGGCCAGGTCGAGCTGTGCGCGACCCCCTTCGACGACGACTGCGACGGAAGCGGTGAGGCGGGGGCGGCGGATGGCCAGCCCCTGTACGCCGACGCCGATGCCGACGGCGTCGGTGGCGACGACCTCGGCGTGGTCTGCCCCGCCGAGGGTCGCGTCGAGGTCGGGGGGGACTGCGACGATGCCGATGCGGGCCGCACCCCGGGGGCCACCGAGGTGTGCGGCGATGGGGTCGACCAGGACTGCGACGAGATCGACGCGGTCTGCCCCGGCGACGGCACGGCGCCCGACACCGTGGGCTCCTCCGGGGCCGACGAGACCGAAGGCTTGGCCACAGCCTGTGGGTGCCAGGCTCAGCCGGGGGTCTCGACGCTGGCCTGGCTATTCGTGGCGCTCCTCGGGGTGCGGCGCCGCCAGGTAGACTAGGCACATGCTCTTCTGGCTCACGCTATCCCTGGCCTTTGCGGCCGATCGACACGTGCCCGGCACCTACGCCTCCATCGGGTCGGCCCTCGGCGCTGCCAACCCGGGCGACACCGTGGTGATCGCCGCGGGAACCTACTGCGAAGACGTGTCCATCAGCGTCGACGTGACCCTCCAGGGCGCCGGGCGTGACCTCACGACCATCGATGGGGCCTGCTCGACGGGCACCTCGGCGGTCTCCGTCCACAACGACGTGATCCTCCGCGATCTCACCGTCGACGGGGACTACCGGCACGTCGCGCTCAAGGTGTACTCGCAGGCCACCGTGGTGGCGGAGCGGGTCAGCCTGGTGCATGGGAACGCCGACTTCTACGGGGGCAAGGGCGGCGGGATCCTCGCCGCCGAGAACACCGACGTCACCTGCGACGAGTGCGTGCTGTGCGGCAACGAGTCCGTCGACGACGGCGGCGGGGTGTACTTCGACGGCGACCTGCTGACCCTGCGCCGGTCCGTCGTGGTGGCGAACCAGTCCGGTGATGCAGGCGGCGGCGTCTACGTCGACAGCAACAGCGATGCCGTGCTCGACCACACCACCTTCGTGGCGAACGCCGCGGCGACCCAGGGCCAGGGCCTCCGGGTGCGCGACTTCACGGCCGTGACCGTGACCAACAGCATCTTCGCCGAGCACTCGGCCGGCACCGCCATCGAGGTGGCCTCCTTCGGCTATGTGCAGGGCTCCCACAACCTGTTCTACGGCAACCAGGCCGACGCGACGAACACCGTGCTGAACACGTCCCTCACGGGCGACCCGATGTTCACCTCGACCACCCTCGCCTGCGACGCCCTCGACCTCACGCTCCAGCCGGGCTCGGCGGCCATGTGGGCCGCGGGGCCGGCTCAGCTCTTCGACGACATCGGTGCCTACGACTTCGACGACGACGTCGACGGGGATGGCTGGACCTTCGAGGAAGACTGCGACGACAACGACCCGGAGGTACACCCCGGGGCCTCCGAGGTGTGCGGCGGAGGCGACGAGGACTGCGACGGTCAGCTCGACGAGGATGACCCCAGCACCATCGACCTCGAGAGCTGGTTCGCCGACGACGACGGCGATGGCTACGGCGCAGGCCAGCAGGTCGTGGGGTGCGTCGTGCCCTACGCCTCGGCCGACATCGGCGGCGACTGCAACGACGCCGACGGCCGCATCCACCCCTACGCGGTGGAGCTCTGCGACCGGATCGACCAGAACTGCAGCGGTGTGCCCGATGAAGGCCTGCCCGACACCGACCTCGACGGCGTGTGCGACGACCTCGACCTGTGCACGGGGGACGACGCCGGCGGGGATGACGACGGCGACGGCTTCTGCGCCGACGTGGACTGCCACGACGGCGACGACCAGGTCTTTCCGGGGGCCGAGGAGCGATGCAACGGGGTCGACGACGACTGCGACACGGCCTCCGACGAGGCGGGCGCCATCGGGGAGCAGGAGTGGTTCCCCGACGCCGACCACGACGACTTCGGCGACCCCAGCCGAGGGGTGATCGCCTGCGATCCTGGCCCGGACTACGTGCTCGTGGCCGACGACTGCAACGACACCGACGCGACGGTCTACCCAGGGGCGGAAGAGTACTGCGACGCGGTGGACCGCGACTGCGACGGCACGGTGGGGCAGGACGAGCCCGACATCGAGACGGTCACCTGGTACCTGGACAGCGATCTCGACGGCTACGGCGACGAGGCGGTGTCCATCGAGGACTGCGCCTTCCTCGCCGGCTACGCCCGCTCGGCGGGGGACTGCGACGACGGCGCCGCGGAGGTGAACCCCGAGGCTGAGGAGATCTGCGGTGACGGCGTCGATCAGGACTGCTCGGGGGCGGATCTGGCCTGCCCGGACACGGGCCTGGGCGCCGGCGACACCGGTGACACCGGCGACACGAACACCACGGGCATCCCCGGCACCGGCACCGACACATCGACCGACACGGGCGCCGCGCCAGGCACCCTCGACACCGGCTCCACCACGGGCGGTGGCCCGTCCACCGAGCCCACCCCCACGGGCTCCGACACGACCCCCGCCGGAGGCACGGATGCCCCCTCTGCTACGCCCGCGTCGACGACCGGGGGGGTGAGCACCGAGGGGCTCGCGCCGGCGTGTGGCTGTCAGGGGGCCCCCGGGGGGGCGGGCCTCGCGTGGATCGCTGGGCTGGTGCTCGTCTGGCGGCGCCGCCGGGCCGCCGTGGGGAGCCGGCCATGATCTGGCTCTGGCTCACCCTCGCCTTCGCCACCGACCGGAACGTGCCGGCGGACTACCCCAGCATCAACGCAGCGCTCGACGCTGCCGACGCGGGCGACACCATCGTGCTGGCCGCCGGCGACTACTGCGAGGACGTGATCATCGATCTCGAGGTCACCATCCGCGGGGCCGGGCGTCGCGCCACGGTGATCGACGGCACCTGTGCCGAGGACTCCGCGGTGGTCGCGGTCATCCTCGGTGGGGGGATCGACGGCACGGTGCACCTGCAGGACCTCGCGATCGACGGCGTCGACGACTACATCCCGATGATCGTGAACGACAACGGGACCCTCGTGGCCGAGCGGGTCGACTTCGTCCGAGGGGCCGCCGATGGCGTGCAGTCCGTCCGCGATGGTGGCGGCGTGCTGGTGCAGGACGCCGGAGGCTTCGAGTGCACCGAGTGCCTCTTCTGCGCCAACCAGGCCGACATCGACGGCGGCGGGGTGTTCTTCACCGGCAGCCAGGTGATCATCCGGGAGTCGGTCTTCGTCGGCAACGGCGCGGTCGATGCCGGAGGGGCGCTGTACATCGACGCGGGCGCCGACGCGGTCGTCGAGCACAACACGTTCGTGGGCAATGCCTCCGGCAGCGTGGGGCAGGCCCTGCGTGTGCGGGACAACGCCTCCGCCATCGTGAACGACAACATCTTCGCGCTCCACGACGCGGGAACAGCGATCGATGTCGAAAACCAGGCGCCGGTGACCGGAGGCTTCAACCTCTTCTACCTGAACGGCGCCGATGTCTCCGGGGCCAGCCTGTCGAGCTCGGTCAGCGGCGACCCCATGTTCACCTCGTCGAGCCTCGACTGCGATGCCCTCGACCTCACGCTGCAGTACGGGTCGGCGGCCATCGGGCAGGCGTCGCCCAGTGGGGTCTTCGACGACATCGGTGCCTTCGACTTCGACGACGATGCGGACGACGACGGCTACCGCATCGGGGTGGACTGCGACGACAACGACCCCGCGGTGAACCCGGGGGCCGACGAGACCTGCACCCCCGGCGACGACGACTGCAACGGACTGGCCGACGACGACGACCCCGGGTTGGTCGGTGGGGTCACCTGGTACGGGGACCTCGACCAGGATGGCTACGGCGACGACAGCCCCGGGGTGCCGGCGTTCGTCGGCTGCCAGCCCCCCGATGGAGCGGCGATGCTGGGGGGAGACTGCGACGACGCCGATCCGCTGGTGAACCCCGCCGCTTCCGAGCAATGCGACGGCGAGGACAACGACTGCGACGGGGTCGCTGACGAGATCGATCCCAGCCAAGACCCGCTGCCGGATCAAGACGGCGACGGCGTGTGCGACGACCGAGACCGCTGCGTCGGTGACGATGCCCGGGGCGATGTCGATGGCGATCGGCTCTGCGGTGACCTCGACTGCGACGACAGCGACCCGAAGCTCACGGTCCCCACGGAGTGGTACGGCGACAGCGACGGCGACGGCGTGGGGGGCACCGACACGGTCGAGCTGGCCTGTGTGCCGCCGCCGGGCTTCGTCGGCAGCGCCGACGACTGCGACGACCACGACCCCAGCACCTACCCGGGGGCCCAGGAGTTCTGTGACACCGAGGACCGTGACTGCGACGGTGTCCCCGGGGTGATCGACGACAGCGTCGAGGAGGTCCGCTGGTACCTGGATGCCGACCAGGACGGCTTCGGCCTCGGGTCGGTCTCCCTGACGAGCTGCGAGATGCTCGCCGGCTATGCCCAAGAGGTGGGGGACTGCGACGACGCCGACCCCTCGGCCTATCCGGGCGCTCCGGAGACCTGCGACGACGGCATCGACCAGGACTGCGACGGCCTCGATCTGGCCTGCCCGGTGGACACCGGCGACACGGGGCAACCGCCGGGAACTCAGCCTACCGACACGGGCAGCCCGACCACGACCCCGACCACGACCCCGTCCACCCCCGCCACGACGCCCTCCACGCCGGCGACGACGGACACGGGGCCCGGCACGTCGTCCCCGACCGACGCGACGACGCTCCCGACGCCGGTGGCGAACACCGAGGGCTTGTCGCCCGCCTGCGGCTGCCAGGGGGGTGGCGCCGGTGGCGGGTGGCTCGCGCTGCTGCCTCTCCTGGCCGTGCGGAGGCGCCGGGCCGGGGTCTGAGCGTGTGGTCGCGCATAGAGGCCGGCGATCCTTTTCTTGCGCCGAAACGTTAACACCATTAACAAAACATACATGACTTCACCAAGCCAGCGCCGGCGTGCCCGCACCCTCGACCGCATCGCCACCGAAGCCTTCGCTCTCGTGGCCGAAGGAGGGCTCGAGGGGCTCACCATGGCGCGGCTGGCCGCCCGGGTGGACTACACGACCCCGGCCCTCTACCGCTACGTGCCGAGCAAGGGGGCGCTCATCGCCGAGCTGAACCGCCGCGTGCTGGTGGATCACCGGGCCCGTCTCTCGGTCGCCTGGGCGGAGGTCGAGGGCCCCCTCGAGGCCCTGCGAGTGGCCGCCGAGGTGCTGGTGGCTCACGCGGTGGAGCGCCCCGAGGCCTTCGGCCTGGTCGCCATCACCCTGGCAGACCCCCGCCGCCTGGTCGACGACGACCTCCCCGCCCATGTGCCCGAGCTCATCGGCCTGGTGGGGGAGCTGGAAGGCTGGCTCCAGGGGGCGGCCGATGCGGGCGCCCTGGCCCCTGGCGATGCCCAGGCCCGGGCCGTGCGCTGGCTCTTCGCCCTGTTCGGCACCCTGCAGCTGGCCAAGCTCGCCCGCTTCGACGAGCGCCTGCGCCCCGAGACCGTCACCCTGCCCCTGGCCCGCGACCTGCTGGCGGCCTGGGCGCCCCCTGGAGGCCCGACATGACCGCGTCCCTCACTGCCCTCTGCGCCCTGGGCTTCGCCTCGGGGGCCCTGGGCTGGACCCTCGCCGAGTACCTCATCCATCGCTTCGATGGGCACGGCATGAAGGGCAAGACCCCCTTCTCCAAGGAGCACCTGGCCCACCATCGCGACCCCTCCACCTTCGCCGCTACGTGGAAGAAGGTGGTGGTCGCTACCGTGGTGATCGCGGGGCTCGGGGGCCTCGGGCAGGCCCTGGTGGGCGCGCCAGGCGTGGCCTTCGCGGTGGGCTTCACCGCCATGTACGTGGCCTACGAGGTGCTCCACCGCCGCATCCACACCCACGCCCCCCTGAACCGCTACGCTGCCTGGGCGCGGCGCCATCACCTGGTCCACCACCACGTCGCCCCTCGGTGCAATCACGGCGTCACCACCTCCCTGTGGGACCACGTCTTCGGCACGTGGCAGGCCTCGGCCACGGTGCGGGTCCCACGGCGCCATGCCCCGGTCTGGCTCGTGGAGGATGGGCAGGTGCGGGCGCCGTTCGCCGCCGAATATCGGCTGGCCGGGCGGGCACGGCGGTAGCGTCTCGTAGACTGTCCTGCCGAGCGGAGGGCAGGAATGGGCGACGAGGTGCCGGTCATCCGGGTCGTGAGCGGCGAGATCCAGCGCGACGGCCGCTACCTGCTGGCCCAGCGGTCGGCCCACGCGGTGCTTCCGCTGCTGTGGGAGTTCCCGGGTGGGCGCGTGCGCGACGGCGAGACCGACGAGGAGGCCCTGGCGCGCTCGGTGCGGGAGCGGGTGGGGGTCGTGGCGACGGTCCTCGGTCAGGTGCTCGAGGTCGAGCACGACTACCCCGACTACCGGGTGGTGTTGGCGGTGTACCGGGTCGACATCGGCGAGGCCCTGCCCTTCGCGGTGGCCGTGAACGCCGTGGCCTGGGTCGCCCCGGATGCCTTCGGCGACTACCCCTTCCCCGGTGCCGACCGGAAGTCGATGCAGGCGTTGCTCTCCGACGCCTAGGCAGGCCGTTGACTAGCGACCGGGGATGTGGCGGTGTTCACCGGCCAACGCTGGTAGTCTCGGGACACGGAGGTGTCATGCTTCGCGCGTTCACGAGTCGTACCGAGTCCGATGTGGTCCCCGAGGCGGTGGAGGAGCTGCTGGCGCCGTTGGTGGAGGCCGGCGCGACCCCGCGTGGCGCCCTGCTCTTTGCTGCGGTCGACCACGATCACCAGGCATTGGTCGATGCCCTGATGGATCGGTTCCCCGACATGGCGCTCATCGGCTGCACCACCGATGGGGAGATGTGTGGCTGCGACGGGTTCGCCGAGGACTCCGCGACGCTCATCGCCTTCGACGCCGACGAGGTGGTCTTCGGGGCCGGGCTGGCCGAGGGGCTCTCCACGGACATCGCAGGGGCCATCGGTCGGGCGGTGGCGGAGGCCACGGCCTCGCTGGGGGGCGGGGCACCGTCCCTGTGCTTCACCACCCCCGAGAGCCTCACCGCCTCGGCGGTGCAGGTGCTCCAGGGCCTCCAGGCCGCCCTGGGGCCGGCGTTCCCGATCTTCGGGGGCACGGCCGCCGACGCGTGGGAGTTCCAGGGCACCAAGCAGTTCTGTGGGCGCCGGGTGGTCAGCTATGGCGTTCCCGTCCTGCTCATGGGCGGGTCGCTCCGCTACGCCTCCGGGATCCGCAGCGGCTGGAAGGCTCTGGGCATCCGGGCCGTGGCCACCGAGGTGGAGGGCAATGTGCTCCACCGGATCGACGACGACACCGCCACCGCCTACTACCAGCAGCACCTGGGGCCGGGCAGCGAGCCCACCGGCGAGTATCCGCTGGCCGTGTACCCGCCCGGCGGCGACCGGTTCTACCTCCGTGCGCCGCTCACCTTCGACTTCGAGGCCGGCACCATCACCCTCGCCGGCGACGTGCCCCAGGGGGCCACCATTCAGCTCACCCGGGCCACCCGCGACGAGATCTTGGGAGCGACCCGCGACGCCGTCGACGAGGCGCGCCGAGCCTGGGCGGAGAAGTACGGCGAGGCCCGGCCGGAGGCGGTGGTGGCGGTGAGCTGCGCCGCGCGCAAGCAGCTGCTCGGGACACGGGCACCGCTGGAGATCGACCTGCTGTCGGAGGGGCTCGACGGGGTGCCGATCGCCGGCTTCTATGCCTACGGCGAGATCGGTCCCTTCGACGGCGCCTCCCACTTTCACAACGAGACCATGGTGACGCTGTTGTTGGGGGAGGGGTGAGCGACGACGCCGGGCTGGATCCCCAGGCCCGCAAGCAGATCCGCCGTCTGGAGCGGAAGCTGGCCCGCAGCGAGCGCGCGCGGGAGCGAGTGGAGGTCCGCCTCGACCGCAACGAGAGGTTCACCAGCCACGTGATCTCGCAGCTCGAGGAGATGCGGTCGGTGGTGGAGGAACAGAACCGCGATCTGGAGGCCCGGGTGGCGGAGCGCACGGCGGAGCTGGCCGCAGCGCGTGACGCGGCCAACCACGCCAGCCAGGCGAAGACGGCCTTCCTCGCCCGCATGAGCCACGAGCTGCGCACGCCGGTGAACGTGATCGTCGGCTACTGTGAGCTGCTGCAAGAAGACGAGGAGTCCCCCGAGGTGCAGGCCGATCTGGAGCGCATTCATCGCTCGGCCGGGCACCTGCTGGAGCTCATCAACGATGTACTCGACGTAGCGAAGATCGAGTCCGGCCACCTGGCGGTGTCCCCCGAGCGCGTGACCCTCGCGCCCCTGCTGGAGCACCTCCGCGACGCCACCACCCGCCTGCTTCGCTCGGGCGTCACCTACCGCTGCGACACACCCGCCGAGCTCACCCATGTGGTGGTCGACGAGATGCGACTTCGCCAAGCGCTGCTCAATCTGCTGGCCAACGCGGCCAAGTTCACCCACGAGGGTGAGGTGCGGCTGGTGGTGCAGGTGCTGCCAGGGCCCGACCATGGCCTGGGGTTCGTGGTTCGCGACACGGGCATCGGCATCCCCGGCGACCGCCTGCCCCACCTCTTCGATGCCTTCGAGCAGGCCGACGGCAGCACCACCAGGGAGTACGGCGGCACGGGCCTCGGGCTGACCATCACCCGCGCCCTGGCCCGCATGATGGGCGGGGACTGCGTGGCGGAGAGCGAGGTGGGAGCGGGGTCGACCTTCCGCGTGCTGCTGCCCCTCAGCGCGCTTCCTGCGGCCTGAGCACTCTGGCGGGGGGCTCCTCGGGGGCGCTCCGCTGCCACAGGGCCCAGGTGGGGAGGGTCGTGGGCTCCACGAGCTCGAAGCGGGCCCGGCCAGCGGCCCAGTCGTACTCGGCGCGGACGCTGCCCAGCACGTCGAGGCCGAGGAAGACCTGCGCCGGGTCACCAAGGAACAATGAACGCCCGGCGCTGAGCTGCCGTCGGTAAGGCGGACGCCGGCGCCAAGCCCGCGACCTGTCCTGCACACTGTGGACAACCGGTCCGACGTCGGTGCCCCTGCCTAGGCTGAAGAGGTGTACCGGACTCCTCTATCCATTGCGCCGTGACCGCCTCGTGGCGCGATTACCGGCGCGCCCGGCGCCGGTCCCGCCAAGCCGGGGCCCTGCTTGCTGCGGCGTTGCTCGTATTGCTGGCGGGCCTCACCTGGTTCTTCACCGCCGGCCAGTTTGCCCTGGCGGAGCCGAGGATTGCGGGTCCCACCGAAGCTCCCGTGCTGGCTGCGGGGTGGATGAAACCGGTCGCACCCGTGCGGCCCGTGCCGCCCGGCCGCGCCGTGGACGTTTTGGAGGCGCTCCCGGTCAAGGGCCGCGCGGCAGGCGGCAATTATGACCGCAGCGCCTTCGGCCAGGCCTGGCTCGACGTTGACCGCAACGGCTGCGACACGCGGAACGACATCCTGCGCCGCGACCTGGCCGGCGCCCGCTTCACGGAGGGCTCCCGCTGCCGGATCGGATCAGGGAGTTTCCAGGAGCCCTACACCGGGCGGACTATCGCATTCCGACGCGGGGCGGAGTCCAGCAAGGCGGTGCAGATCGACCACGTCGTGGCGCTGGGCGACGCCTGGCAGAAGGGTGCCCAGTTGCTGACCCCCGTGCAGCGTCAGCACCTGGCCAACGACCCGCTGAACCTGATCGCCGCGGAGGGGCAGGCCAATCAGGACAAGAGCGCGTCCGACGCCGCCACCTGGCTGCCGCCGAACAGGGCCTTCCGCTGCCACTATGTCGCCCGGCAGATCTCCGTCAAGGCGGCCTACCGGTTGTGGGTCACCCCGGCCGAGAAGGACGCGATGACGCGGATCCTCGCCTCCTGCCCAGGGCAGCAGACGATTGTTCCCGGGTGACTTCCTAGATGACGAGCCGGACAGGGCCGGCGGTCCCCGGGCCGCCGCAGGCCTCGCTGCCGCCCACCCTGGTCCAGCCCAGCTCCACATCCCGCCTGGCCAGGACGCTGCCGTCCGCGGAGTACGCGGTGATGGTCGCTGTCGTCGGTGCCCGCATCATCAGGCTGACCTTCCAGGTGCGCTCGTCGACCCGCGCCACCGTGAAGGGGCTGTAGCTCGGCGCAGATGGAGCCGGGACGGTTGGGGCCGGCGCAGGGGTCACCGCCAGCATGGTGGACGGCGGCGGCACGGAACCCGGGCTGACCGACGTCTCAGGAACGCGGACCGGGCCGTCTGCGCGGACCGAACAGACGTCCTCCGCGCAGAACTCCACCCGGCTGACCTTCTCCGCGGCCCCGTCCAGGGACACGG
>ENA-OWNT01002798-OWNT01002798.1-seawater-metagenome-genome-assembly--contig:-NODE-2798-length-17499-cov-4.025887_pt1 | contig 17499 bp, 17 predicted proteins | sample MGYA00238136_ERZ651165 | MGnify/ENA primary metagenome ERZ651165 (study PRJEB26861, sample SAMN08777766) | seawater metagenome | isolation source: coastal seawater | place: USA: Florida | collected...
GTTCAGCCATATCAACTACTTTATTGGCTAAAACTGAGATACTAGGACTTGGTGAAGTTAGCGACTTATCTTTTTTAGATCAAATAGGACTAACTTTTGTAATCCTATACCCACTTATGAAAATACGTCAGATTTTGACCACTAAAGTTAGTGAGTTTAATAAACGCTATCAATTGGCCATGTGCGCTAATGCTTTTAATCTAATTAATTTAAACGGTATTAAGTTAATTACTTTGTCGTTGGCTATACAGCTAATTATCCTAGTAGCAGGTTATGGAGAGCTAAGTGTAAACCTTGCGATAGCAGAACTTAGTAATGGTTTTATGGCGGATACTTTATCTGCTTTAACATGGGTTATTTGGGTGATCATTGCTGTGAGAGCATTTAAGTATTGCGGCAGAGGAAAAGAGGTAGAGAAATGAGATACTGGTTAGGGCCACTGTTACTTTCTCTTTGCTTTGCAAGTCATGGCAAAAACAGGTTACCAAGTGACTGCTCACACCTTCAGGAGATAACCGAGCTCGATTTTGTATTATTTAGCAAAAAGGAATTTATTGAGCTCGGAGAATGCCTGTCGATTAATGCTATCAAAACCAATTCACCTATTAATATTGTTGAAGCATGTAATGAAGTTGACGAAGATAGACGAAATATCCTAGGAATTTTTTCATTATCCAAATCTGAAGCTATTCGTATAGGGCAGTGCATAGGTGCGATAAACTATATATATCAACGCTACAATAACGAATCAGTAAGTCACTATAGCTATAAAACTTATCAATGTGCTAAAGGGTTCAGTGCTGTTGATACCATAAGAGCTGGTTTATTTGGTGATGTAAACAGAAAAAGTTTAAGAAATGCACTTTGTCATGAGAGGTAGCTATGTTGAATGAGATAGAGACTTTGTCATTTGTCGAAATCGCTCGCCGAGATATGGCAACATCTCAGCAGCTCCCTACCTCAATAAGAGATGCTCTAAACACTATTTTTACCAAACCATCTAATGCTCAACATTACCGAAAGAAGATAATTTGTCAGAAGAGTCCTGGTGAAAAGCAAAACAAGCACCCCATAATTAAAGGACGTCGGCACTGTGTTCGTAATATATTGATCATCTGGTATTTGCTCGGAGGTAATACTAAGAAGACGAAGTGTTTTTTACAGGACTATGCGCAGAAAAAAACTTTCGAGGAAACACTAACTGAGTTAGTTGACTTAACCACTAAGCAATATTTAGAGTTTTTTTGCTTTGGTGTGGTGAGAGATAAAGTTCAAGCAGTTATCGAATGTTTAAAATCACCAGAATTCGATTTGTTTACGCAAAAGCTTCCTACTCCATTTTCTGTCTCATCAGAGAGCTCCTCAGATATTTATCCCATACTCCAAATACACTCGCAAGATATTCCTTGGGAGTATTACATGCAGCAATATCAACTTGCTGAAAAACACGTTGAAGAAAGAACATTCGAACAAGCCAAAAATATCCTAAGTGATTTAGAGGCCGAAGCGATTATTAGGCTTCCTATTGTTGAGGCGTTAAACCGAAAAATTGCTGCTGAAGAAATAGAAGCAAAGGAAGCCTGGGATTATTTTCAGAAAATTTTAAATTAATTATTGTTTGTGCGCAGCACAATTTCATGATGGCTACACAACCTTAGGTGGAGCTATTTATGAAAACCATTAAATCACTTTTTAAACACTTCCCTTCGGAAAGTTGCCAAAGGCATTTTGATAAAGCAATTGCGATCGAGAAAAGCCTCAATTCTTCTGTTGACTATCAAAAGTTAGGTGGCAGAAAACTCACAATCGCTAAAGATCTAATTCGCTTTAAGCTTGGGCATTATCGACTGATATTTAAGCATACTAGTTCGGGCTTTATCGCAGAAGCACTTATCCCACGTAAAAGCCTTGAACGCTTCCTTAAACGAAGGTGATACACACTCGTATCACAACCATTAACCTTTAAGGAATTATATATGACTAAGAAAATTAAACCTATCGATAATAACTCGAACCAGAAAAACCCAAATAAAGGAACTTCTGGTACTAATCGCCAATACGATCAGGTTCATGGCAATCGTAGCAAGCAAAAGCAGCAGGGAGGAAATTAAAATGATGCAAACTAATCAAGTTAATCATAAGTCAGTTGTAAACGTCACTCATGAAACAACAGAGCTACATTCAACCAATGAGATAAGCCCTTTAGCTATGGCTCTTGATTTTGGGAAGCTCAAGTGGAAATTAACTAAGTCCTCGGAGGCTACATGGACTGAAGCTTTGTGCGAATTTGCAGAAATTGAGTATAAAAAGTTTTTAACACTCAAAATGCTTTATCCAAAAGTGTCTTTGGTTCCAAGCAAGTTAATAGATAAATTTTGGCATGAACATATTTTAGATACTAAGTCGTATGCTGCAGATTGCGATAAGTTGTTTGGACATTTCATCCATCATTACCCCTACTTTGGAATCTACGGTGATGAGGACCAGCAATCACTGCAAACGACCTTTGAGAAAACAATAGCACTATATGAAAGTCATTTTGGTAAATACCCGACTGACGAATTGTATAGCAATAAAGTTATCGAGGCAGCTCGTTGTGAAGACCACGCATGCCATGTTCCATCAACTTGCGCATGTAGAACTCCAAGCGCTTGTAAGTAGTCGATAAGCAACGGCTGCCCGCTGAAAATTTAAAGTAAGCGGGCAGTTGTTGGGATTTAACCAAATTAACCACTTTTATGTAATAGCTATGAAGTGTCCTGCCACGACTAGGTATGACAAATAAGCCATTAATACTGGCGTATCAAATTCCGTACTGTAGAGGGATGGAACTGCTTACCTGTTCGGCTTTTAAAGCCTAGTCGGTTTAGCTCGTCTGCAATGCCTTTGAGCGTCGTTTTGCCTGAGGCTCTCACATTTTCTATTACTGGTAGAATCGCCTCTCGGTATTTTTCCGTGTTTGCCATAAACTCTGAATGAGCGTTGCTGGTACAAGTATTTCGGACTTCGTTAAAGTTGGGGTTACCAAGTTGAATCCCCTTCTTTTTAGCTTCTGTTAAAGCTAATTTTGTTCTTGTGGAGATCGCTCTTCTTTCTTCTTCCGCTACTGCTGCTAGTACTTGCAACACCAATGGGCCTGAGTTGGGCTGGTCACAGCAGATGAACTTGATGTTGCTTTGCATCACCGAACTTAGAAAATGCAAATCACGAGACAATCTATCCAGCTTTGAAACTATCAATGTCGCGTTAGTTAGCTGGCAGTGTTGAAGTGCTTTGGCTAGTTCTGGGCGGTTGTTATTTTTCCCTGACTCCACTTCAGTGTATTGATGTAGCAAAGCACCTTCTTGCCTATTTATATAATCAGTCACCACTGATTGTTGAGATTCCAACCCAAGACCACTTTGACCTTGTCGTTGTGTCGAAACTCGGTAGTAAGCAATAAAATTCATCATATTCTCCAGAATTACAAAGGCGCAATACCTTCGTTTTGCGTGTTTGTATTTAGACTTACTAGATTGCCAGCTTGGGAAGATTCGTCAAAAAACCTCCGTTGTACTCAAATATTGAAAAGTAGTATTTATGGGCCTTCACTCGATTTTCTTTTGGCGCCATAATTGACTACAAAGCAAAACTATGGGGCCAACTAATGGACAACAAACATAGACTCGCAAGAGCAAAACGAATTAAAAGATATAAAAATAAATATCAGCCTGAAGATGTGGCTCAGTGGCGTGAATTTGCTTACAAAACTGCAATAGAAATGAACCGAGATTTACGCACAAATACTTGGTTTGATGAGAACTTATATACTTTGAAGATAGTTAGTATTGGCAGTGCAATGTTAACTGCCTTTTTGATTTTCACTTAACTAACTGAACGACTCACACACTCATAATCAATGTCAACGATATACACTCAAGAAAAAAGAGACATCGATTTAAACTGCTTTCGCTTTAAATTAATAATTAAAGGAAACAGTGTAAATGACACCAAGTATTTTGACAGACTATATTTACGACACCATTGAAGCGCTGCAGGATGGTATCTCAGTCAGTAATGCTTTCGAACAGGTATTAAACGAGTACCATGAACTCTTAGCGACAAAAAGCTTACCTACTCAAGATTCGATAGACGAGCTCTTAGAAGAGCTTGAAGACTACTTCGAGCTAGATGATAAATGTTACAGCTTAAAGCTTGATAACATTGATTGCCCTGATCTTCTATCTAGGGATATGTCTTGTGCAAAAGATTTGGTAGATGAACTTTACAAGGCTGTTTCAGCTTTATCTGAACAGCATTGTGAATAAGATTCAAACAGTAGAATAAATACGACCGGAATTATCGCAATAAAATGATTAACATAGAAAAACCTACCCCGTAGGTTTTTTCTTTCTGAATATCCATTGTCATTAAATAACCAGAGACAAAGACTCTGTTGGTACTCTAGAACTTTGCGTAATTGCTGTTAAGAAGGCCTGCTTTTTCTTAGCCCAACGTTGCTCAGACTTTGTATTGGTAAATGCTTCTAACAAAGCGCTGTGCAACTCATAGCTAGTAACATCATACCCTTTAGCTTGGTAAGAATTTATTACACCTTCGCTAAAGCCTTGCCCAGCGATAAATAGCTCTTCAACGAAAGCGTTGGCAACATCAGCTTCGGCGTCATTGTATGTTGCGATACAACCTTCAACATCGGTTGCATGATAGTTTCGGCAATTAAATGGACGAACTTCATAAACACTACATAGGTTATTTTCCAAGAAGATACAGTCGATATTTGAATTGTAAAAATCTTCGTTTGAAAGCGTAGTTAAGTGCCTAACTCTGTCTGTTAGCTTATGTATGAAATCTGTTAGCTGAGTAGTAGAAAGGCTTTTTTGAATGCTTTGCTTTAATAAGAACACTTCGGCTGGCGTAACAAACACTCGACAATACGAACAGCAATAACTGCAACCTTCCGTACAAGCTACTTGTTTATTGGTGGCTTGGCTCACTGTTTCAATAAGAGATTCATGTCGTCTAAGCGATGACTGCAATGTCGATATAGTGGTCTTCCGACTCAGTTTACTGTTTGCTTCTTTCTGAGCTTGCTTGGAAAAAGATTGCAGAAGGTAAAGTGGATTAGTTGAAGTCATGATAATTGCGCCTTGTTTATTAAGTTGCAATTAGTGTCGCCCAGCCCGTAAACCTGTCAAAAATCATAATTTACTTGGATCCTCATAGGCACTATGGGAAGGAACCCGGTTTGCTTCGATTTAGTTTTACGAGCTCCATTTTCTCGGTGAAGACATAAATAAGTGAAATTTAGAACTTCCCTAGAATTGATAGAAGTAAATTTTGTTATACCTACAAAAAACCCTGTTAAGCAAAATTGAGTAACAGGGCTAATTCAAGTTAATGAGGACGTCGGTTATGCTCTTTGGATTTTCTGATCGTGTTATGAAAGGAATTGATGAGTTCTTCAACTCGAGTCATAAGATCCTTTTCTTCCCTCTCCTCACAAAACCTAACTATAGGTGACTTCCCCAATAGGAATGTAGTGACAGCAAGTATCGGCTGCATAACTGCGTGAACAGTTAGCGCTTCATCTGCAACATCAACAATGTAATCAATTTCATCGTTAAGGACAGTTATGGCAGTCACTGCGTCATTAATTAGTTCTTGATAGTTCTTCTGGTTATGCTGATTCATCTGCTTAACCTTCAAGTCAATTAGCGACATAGCGAAAACGGCTTCTAAGCCACTATCGGTGATCATGAGATTGGATACCAGGGATTTGAACTCTGGTTCTGACATTAAATCATCTTGAAGGTTTGAAATTAAAGCTTGTTGATGCTGCTCAGCAGTCGGTAAGTAATATTCTTGCTTAAAGCTTAACATGGTGTTTTTCCGTTCTAATAAACTTGAACACCATATTCAGTTACTTCAACAACTTGTCAAAAAAACAAGTGTAAAAGTTAGGAGCTTAGCTTTTCAAAACAACTAACTGTCTTGTCACGACATAAATTGAATATAATTTAAAACTTAATCTTCAAAAATATCTCATGTGTACCTGTTCCGATATCTAATGCAAATCTGTATTTACGGAATAAAAAACGCTTTGTTATCTTTAATTACTAAGCCATTGCCAGTTTAGCAGCCTGTTTCCACATAAATGCGGGCATGGTATTACGCAACTTCCAAGTAATATTCATCGGTTGGCTACCTGTATGTGATACATAGTCAACTTCACCGAAATTAACAAACCCCATCGTTTTACCAAATTCATCTTTAGATTGCTCACGAACAAAGAGGAACACGCGTTTACCTCTTTCTTTGTGGGTTACATACTCTAACCCTTTGCCCCGCTCAGGCCTCGCTGAGTTTTGGCTTTGCCAATGGAAGAGGTCTTCATTTATCGCATAATCGTGATACATGGTAGTTGGTGAAAACTGTTTTTCATTTTTATTCAAAGTGACAAACAACAATTCAATATTTTGCTCTTTAATATTAAACACACCTTCTCTTGAATTTGGCTGCTTCTCAAATGTGGTAGCACCAAAACCAACGAGTATTTGCTCTCTGGCATATCTAGCATGAAGCTTTATCGGGTGGTTGCCCATCATTGGCATTGTTTCTTGTTTATGGTGTATACGGTCAATTAGCAAAGTGGTTAAACTTCCTAACTCCGCTTTTAACCACTGTTCTCCAAGTCGGTTTAAACTTTCGTTGATGTCTTGGAAGCCTAACTTTTCACCTGATTGTTGCCAGAAGTCATAATGCACCATGAGTTGGTGCAAATCTGAAGTTATCAAACCTTTAGTAGCGAAGCGTTTTAAGCTTTTAAGGTACTCATGATCATCGCACACTAACAACCTTGTCTTGACCATTCGAGCAAAGTTACGAACAAGCTCAGGATCCACATCGTTTAACAAACCCGCTTCTAAACAAAGCTCAGTCCAGCTAAGTCTTTTATACAAAGCTTCTATTTCAACTTGTGGATATACCTTGATGAAGTTTGCCAAGTTTATTTCTAAGGTGGAGTCTCGAGAAAAAGAATGTGCTAAACCTATTAACCGTTGTCTGCTTAAAGTCGCATTACGAATGTTCCTTAGCACAACATCTTGAGTTTGTTTAGATAGTTCTATTCGGCACCCAAGCGGCGCATGAGGAAAGCCATTTTTAATTTCATCACTAATGGCGCCATCGGTTTTCCCCACCAACGCTCGAAACTTATGGGCAAAATCGTAATCGGCATTGGCATTACCAACAAAATCCAACACAGTACAAACTTCTTTATCATCAGCTAAACGCAAACCACGTCCCAATTGCTGCAAAAAGATCGTCAAACTTTCTGTTGGTCTCAAAAACAACAGTGTATCTACCTCAGGTATATCAACACCCTCATTAAAAATATCAACAACGAATAAAATGCTGATTTCGCCACTTCGAAGGGCTTGCTGCTTTTGAGCTCGGTCTTGACTGTTATCACTAGTTAAATAGTCACACTTAATACCTTTGAGCAAAAACTGCTTACACATATATGCCGCATGCTCTTTGCTAACGCAGAAAGCCAAAGCTCGCATGTTACTTATTGAAGTAATTAGTTCATTTAGGGTTTGGTATATTTTGTCTACTCGTTGCTGGTTATGAGTATACAAGTTCGTAAGCTCTGCAATATCATAGCGCCCACGACTCCAACTGATATTCCGAAGGTCTGTATCATCATCGACACCAAAATACTGAAACGGGCATAAATGGCGACGATTAATCGCTTCAGGTAAACGTATTTCCGCAGCAATAACACCGCAAAAGTCATCAAGAATATTCGAACCGTCATGCCTTTCCGGCGTGGCCGTCAAGCCAAGTAAAATCTGCGGTTCAAATCTGGCTAAAATGCTTCGATAAGAACTGGCAGCGACGTGATGTACTTCATCTATAACAACATAGTCATAATAGTCTGCTGATAAGTTTAAATCGGGGAGTTGGTTATTCAGAGTTTGCACTGACGCAAACAGTTGTTCATATCGCTCTGGTTTATAATTACCTACCCATAATTCACCAAAGCTGGCGTTTTTTAACACGCCACGATAGGCCAACCTCGCTTGCTTTAAGATCTCTTCGCGATGAGCAACAAATAGAAATTTAGCGTTCGTCTTCTGTTTTAAATAGCGAGCAAAATCGAACGCCGATATTAACGTTTTTCCAGTGCCCGTAGCCGCGACCACTAGGTTTTTAAATCGCTTATGTAACGATCGCTCAACTTCAAGTTGTTCGAGGATCTCTTGTTGGTGAGTAAATGGTTTAATTTCAAAATAATGCGCCGATGGCTCGTTTATACCATCGCCAATACGTGCTTGTTTTAAAGCTGTTTTGAGCTTTTCTTTAGCTTCAACTTTGCCATCAAAAATTTCAAACTCGTTTGAATTCCAATAAGTTTCAAATGTATTTATGGATCGCTCAATAATATGAGGGATCTCTTGAGATGTGATCTTTAAATTCCACTCTAGACCACTCGTTAAGGCTGAATGAGATAAGTTGGAAGAGCCTATATAGCCTGTATTAAAGCCGGTATTTCGTAAAAACAAATAGCTTTTTGCATGTAGTCGTTCGCGCTTTGTATTGTAGCTAAGCTTAACTTCGGTATTTGGTAATGATGCTAAGAACTCAACAGCTTTTGAATCGGTAGCGCCCATATATGACGTGGTGATCACCTTTAACTTACGACCACTACGAGTAAACTCTTCAAGCTCGTTGCGGAAGATTCGAATGCCCGCCCACTTGATGAATGATACTAACCAATAAATTGTATCTGACGATAAGATCTCACGTTTTAATTCGCTCTCTAACGACAAGCCGGCATTACTGCCGCAAAACAACTCACTTTGGGTAAGTCCGGTTAACGGGAATATATCTTCAACATATTTCTTTAAATCAGCAGCAACGGGGTTTTCTATTTCGTATAAAGCGGTGAGTATTTTGCCCTGACCTTCAAGCAAATTTTCATCAAAAAACTCGTCATCCTGCAGTTTATCTTTAAGCCATAGAATTAGTTGATTCGACAACTCAATTTGACGCTGAAGTTGATCATCTCCGGATGGTAAGCAATTAACAGCATATTCAATAATTCTGCTCAAAAAACGAGACAACCAAATTGCCGCTTCAGATTGTTCCAAAACACGCTCACCAACATAAAACTTATCGTAATTTAGACGCCCTGAAATTAGGTTCGTGATAAGTTGTTCGTAAATTCCTGCTTGATTCATGCTGTGTCGTCTAGTCCCTGTTATGAATGATTATATTTACAGGATATAGTTATATATTCAATAACTTAGTGTAAACTCGAAATTGAACAAGACTGAATTAGGCAATGAATGCGGCTTCAACAAAAGACCTAATTTGAAATAACTACAACTCAACAACGAAGCAATGCACTTTTGAAACTCCTTCACTTCTACCTTTTTTCTTGTATGGGTGATCGTACATTAGGCCTGCCTTTATATTATTGTTAACTAAAAATAAGCAAGCTCCTATAGCCATAGGCTTTGTACCTATGGGAGCTATATTTATCAAAAAATCAGGTAGAGAGTCTGAGATTTCTGACAGTAAGTTATAAGTTGCAAAAGGGTTATTAGCTGAGGAAAATTCAGGCTTTTCACCACTTCGAGTAATTAAATCAATATTTTGATAAACACTATGTTTATCATAATAAGGCTTAAAACCTGGAACTCCAAATATTGGGGTAAAACTGTTTATATAAGCTCCCTCATCATTAGAAAGCAATTGACCAAGCCTTACTCGTTCAAAACCTAATAGTGCTAAAACGTGGCTTTTGTTCCGCCCATTAACAGCCCTTGTAAACCCAGGAAGAGCGATATAACCTCGAGAATCGTCTGATAAGCTAAACTGATGTTTCCCAAAATCAGATTGGGTATCTATTCTCGATGTGTAGTTTTCAGGTTCAGCATAAATTATCTTAAGAGTAATTTGGTTTTGGTGTTTTTTAACCCAACGAAATATATAAAGTAGTTCTGCTATCGATAAAGTAGTAGCGTCAATAGTTAATGCTCCTATTTCAACGCCGTTAAATATCTTATTCAAGAAACCTTCAAACTCTCTTAAGTTCACTTCTACTTGATTAACTGAAAAGCTCATTTTTTCCGGGTTGAAGAATAGCTCTACATATTTTTCTAATTGAATGTTTTTTAATGATCGAGTGACCTGACTCCCTCTATCATCTACAGGCACACCTGCAAAAACAATGTCGCTAGCATCCTCTACTAAATTTTCTAACGAAGTAATAAACTGCTTACTGAAAATCATCAAATAAACTACCTTGTAAATCTTCAATAGATTTAATATTTTTTAGCTGTTCTGAGTTTTTCTGTACGTATGGCTGGCATATAGACATGAATTCCTTTTGCGTACCACAGAATAATTTCTCCAGTTCTTCTGCACTAAACACATGCTTTCTAATTTTTCTATATGTAATCGAGAAGTTAGGAGAGAACACTGGGTGCAACATATATTCATTGGCAGTTATATCAAGCGGAGATTTTCTCTTAGTGTCCCCTTTAAATTCTATCAGGACCTGCCATAACTTTAGTTCTTCCAGCAAGACAAGTACCTTTTCAGGTAACTGATCTTCAGCAGATGATAGCCTAACTGAAAAGTGGATAATTTCAGGCTCACTTTGTGCTTTCCTTCGCTGTAAAAGTTGAAAAAATAGTCCAAGTCGGTTAACTATAAACCTCATGCTATTGCCATAGGTTCCTAGCTCAGCAACTTTTTCTACTTCAATTTCGCTATTTTTTCTCGCGGCTAAAGCTTGAGTTTCAATAGGAATAGCTAGCTGTTCAGATTCACCACTCTTTTGATGCTCAACAAGACATTGATGACATATTTCTAAAAAGTGCCTTATATTCAGTTGTGAGATTAAACATATTCGATCAAAGCCACTATAAATTGGAATTACCCGCCTTCCAACACTCAGATAAATCCAGAGTATGATGCCGACTAATAGATCTTTAAAAGGCTTATAGAATGGATTACTGCCATTCTGTTTCAGTTTTTCAAACTCAGCCAGCACATTAATTTCTTTTTGAGATTTTCTATTCAGCAATGCTCCGTTTATCAATGACTCAACAGGGAAATTCTTATCAATAAATTGTAGTGGGCTAAATTCGTCTGTATTAATTGCTGGCTTAATCAAAAAGTCTCTTAATCTTTTGCTCAATGTTGTATCAGCCAATATTTTTTGTGCGACACTCTCATAAGATTCAGATGGAAATAATCCTTTCGCGAACTGAAGTATGCTAGCTTTATATTTCTTTTCTCCTCGCACCACCAATGCACTTTCTTGACACAGGAGTTTCCTATATTCTTCTAAGATTCCTATATCAACATACTTTCCGATTTTTAAAATCAAAATTTCAGAAGCAAGAGCAGCAAAATCTTCCCTAGAAAAGTCCTCAATATCAATTTTTCGATAGTCATTCCTTAAAACAATTTGTTCATCGCCAAGAGTTGCACGTGTGATTCTTCCAAACTTTTTATAAGCAGCAGAGAAAACTAGCCCTTCGCTACCGTGTTTTATCCACGTATTAATAAGTAGCTGCTGCTCATGAGTTAGATTTTCAAATTCATCGATATATACATTAAAGCTAGTATTGCTTAATAGTTTGGACGAAGACTGAATTTTTCTTATTAGAGAACTAATCACACTGCGTGGTTCAGGAAATAGAGGTTTATCGAAACTAGAGTCATTTATCCAGTCAAGCAGATTATCAAGTGCATCTTCTGAAAACTCACTTAACTCCGAAAAAGAATCAATGTTTACGTTAAATCGTCTATTAAAATTTTGGGGTAAAGTTAAGTTTTCTAATCCATCAGAGTTCCAATCAATCACTTCCTCAAATTTGCAACTTAGTATATTCTTAATTAAAACTGAGAACTCTTTTAGGATATTTAGCAGTAAATAATTGCCAAAAACTTTAGGCCACTCTTCACCAAAAACAGATTCAGTTATAATTGTACAAAAGTGAGTATCTGGGCGAAAATATAAGCCTATTTTGTTTAATTCCGAAAGCGGCACATTTTCTCGTTTTGTACTAAAGCGGGTATCATGGCAATGAAATCGAATAAATGACGTTTTTCCTGAACCGCGCCCACCCTCTATCATCACAGCTTTTTCGTAATTGAAAAGGTTGATACTGTCATAATGTAAAGGTATTACATATTTGCCCCAAACATCTGCCGAAAATTCTTCAGCCCTATTCTTTGAAAACTCGCTGATTAAGCCCTTATCCATTACTGTCTCCTCACTAGCAAGTTTTTCCAACTGTTATCATTAGGGTTATGATATAAAAGCTTTATATTGTTATTTGGTGTTGAAAAATCAAAGCCAAATGTAAGCGCAAGCTCTCCCTTTCCAAGCAAGAAGCTGGTGTTAGCAAACCCTCGATTGGCACATAAGTTCAAATAGAATTCCTTAGCGGCTTCAACAGAGTTCTTTTTATCACCTTGAAAGTAACCGTTAATCGGAAAAAATAGACTATCTTCTTCCGTTAGTATCTCTACCGGATCAACTACGACATTAGGAAAGCTTTCTTGAATAAAACCAATGGCGCCTTTGTAAGCCGCTAGTGGAACGTATAGATATTCATATTTATCGAAGTTTTTCTTCTCCGATAATTTATTCATAAAGCTAACGAATTGTTCTCCAGTACCAGCAAAGTCATCTATAAGTACGATAGCCCTAACGTCTTTGTGCAGACTATCAAAATTTTCCAGCTTTTTTGTTAGATGCCGTGCCAAATGTAATCGTTCATCAACTCTTCTTGATAATACCGCTCCACTCTTACCCGCACGTTGGTCAACATCCTCGATAGCGATTATCCTGAAAGGGATAGCTTCGCCTTGCCTTAACCTAAGAAGCCATGATTTGATACAACAAACATCTTCAATTTTCTTTTCTTTTAGAAAGCTAGGGATTCTAGTAATAGCTATTTCGTCTATACTTGAATTAACCATTCTTCTACTGCGGTAAACAAGGGAATCTAGGATACATGCAGCTAAGTATTTTTCTTCTTTTGTTTTAAAATTAGTTAGCCAATTTCTTAAATGCCGAACTTCAATATCATCCCAATACCCTGAATGGATGTAAGTTTCACTTTTGGCACAAATATCATCATAAAATGATTCAGACCAATCTGGTGCTTCAAACATTAAGTAGAAAATCCTTTACTATTTGATGTGTTAAATATTTCGCGCTAACGCCAAGAGAAAGACGCTGCAATTGGGAGGCTGCATTCTTATCAGAGAGCCGGTACCACAAGTATTTTCTAATTTCATCATTGATAGCTCGAACAACTATCACGCAATCGGAAATAGGTACACTCCCACTTTCAATTAAGCAAGCTCTCCCTAAGCATCTACTACCAACTCTAGCAAGTAGAATGTCTCCTTTTACCGCGATTTTACCGTTAAACTGAATTTTAGATTCAAATTTTGCGATAGTTGGTTCTTCTCTCATTTTTGTCGTATGAACATATTCGGCAACCGAATCTCGTTTCAATTGCAAATGAGGGGTATTACCTCTGAAAATTTTAAAATCTGAGTTTATTAAAGTAGGAAACGAATCATCTTTATGGCTAATGTCAGAATAGAATGAATAGTCCATTCGTTGCGTCGCTTGCTCGTGATTGATGAATACATCTTTCTCTGAACCAGACGTAGCCAACTTTATCTTGTCATTTTTTAAAATAGTGTTCTTTTGGATAAAAAGTATAAACGCTTGAGCTTCCGTTTTTTGAAAAGACTTTGGGGGTAATTGAACGCAGCAGTTTATTTGAAAACTCTCAAGCAAATATTTTCTTAACTCTTTCCACTTTTCGCCAGAAATTAGGCCTGCAGGTAAAATAATACCAATCTCTCCACCGTCATTTAATAACCGGAGATTTTGAGCTAAGAAAACTAGTTCCGCAGGAATATTTTTTATATTAAAGCTTATGGCGTCATTCAAGCCAGATTCTTTTAATATAGAACGTATATTTTGATCCATATCCTTAGAAAAATAAGGCGGGTTACTAATTAAAAGATCTATAGTGCCATACTCATCTAAAAGGTACTTGGGAAGGTCTGGTAAAAAACCATCTAAATGTATAGCCTTAATACGATTGTTTAAGTTTGCTTCTACAACATTGTTTTCATCAATATCTACGCCATAGAGCTCTATGTCTTCCCATCTATTTTTAGCAGCGACTAACAAGTTTCCATCACCAAAACCCAAATCTAATGCACTTCTAGGGTTAGCATGCTCTAAGTTTTGGACGAGTACCTTGCTGTGCAGCTCGCTGGTATAATATTGTTGAAATTGATTCATTGTTATATTAATTATTTAAGAATAAAGTGGTATACGTAATTTATGTTGTTGCCTTGAAATCCATTCATCTATTTTATGACGCTTTTATACGCCACTATCACCCCCACTTTAAACACAGGTGGCTTCTTTTCAGTAGCCATTCTATACAGTACTTTCATTAACTTTTAGGTAATCCACTACCTCTTTTATAGTAAGATCCAGACCAAGCATGACTTTACATCTATAATTTAGCCTTTGTCAAAATTGTACAATATTAGCAAGGATTTGCGTAGTGTGGCTAACTAAGCCAGTTTGTCTTTTAGGAAACAAACTAACAAAAAGTGAAGACCCGTCCATGTTAAATATTAAAATGTGGAATAAATGAAAGAATGTACAAAATCATAACGCAAAGTTTAACGGATCATTAAATTCGCGTTTTAAGTTTCTTCTCTAACACCTTTCGAACATATCCAAGTGACACTGTTCATGACTAAGTTATATTTTTAACGAACCGACATTTAGGGAAACTTGAACATCCCCAAAACTGTTCACCAGCATGCGGGCCTTTCTTAGCTTTTCTCAGTAGTAAATTTGATCCACATTTAGGACAATTTCCATTAGCTTCTTTTGCAGATTCTAAACCGTCCCTATTAAATGAATGGTTCACATTCGACTGTATGGATTGGATCATTGGCATCAACATAGCACCATCTATGAGCTCAATATCTTTTCCTTGAGCAAATTTAATTGCATCCTTAGTGTAATTACAGGTCGTGACAATAATAACTTTTTCAGCTCTCCTAGCTTCTTTTATGCCAAACATTTCCCTTACTACAGAGACACCAACTGGCTTATTACGATACTGTTTACATTGGACCAGTGTTATCTGTGCACCTTTATTTAAAACAAGATCCACTCCGCCATCTGGGCCCGCATAAATATTTTCCGTCACAGAAAACCCTAAACGTCGATAATATTCAGCTATTAATTGCTCAAATTGTTGCCAGTTTAATTGTTTAATCGTATCTAAGCTTTGTTGGACTTCGAATCTTTGGCGTTTTCTTTTTGTATTAAAATAAGCGAAAGGGGCTGGCAATAGTAATATTGCAGAGATATAAATTGCGAAATTATCTAAAGCCTGCAGTAAAGGTTGGCTTATTGGGTTTGGGGTTACAACGATAGGAAGTACAAACTTAAAGATAAAATAGACAGCAACTGATAATACAACACTCACTTGCCAAGGTAGATGAGTTAAGTCTTCCAATAAACTACGTTTTGCCATTACATTCCTTGTTCAACTTGTTTCCATTATATAAGCAGCAAGGATAGCAATTAGCTCACTTCTCGGCAATTGTCGGGAAATCAGAGTCAAATAAAAATGGTAGCGCGAGTGGTAGTTCAGTGTTAATCTTCCCGAGACGGCATTGCTGGAAGGCTTGATTTTATTGGGCTTCAGAGGCGCTCTGGATATTGTTCTTCGTTGAGATCCAAAATATTGAATAACGCTGTAAGACTTTCAGCATATTACATAAAAGCCCAGATTATCTGGGCTTTTTTAGTTTTCTTCAGTTATGAATTAGTACTAATCGAAGCAAACTCGTTTTAAATCCTAAAACCTGGATTCTAGAAATTAATTTACGATGTCAATTAAAGTACTAAAACCAGTGTCTAAATCGTGACACTTAGTTGACCTCAACTCACCATTATCGATCTTAAAACGCACCGTCTCTTTATTTGCCATTGCAATATATGCTCGGCCTAGTAACTCATAACGGCGAGAGTGGTTTGCCTTTAATTTTGCGGTATCTTCATATTCAAACCAAATCCACACATCATTGTTTGGTTGAACTGTAATTGAGTCAATTTTATCTTCGCAAGTGACTACTTTTGCTTGTACAGAAGTTATAGAAACCAAGCATAGCGCTAAAGTTAATGCTAGTTTTTTCATTACTTTTATCCTTAAATTAAAAAAACATGCTGAAAATCAGCGCTGAATATACTCAATAACTTTAGTGACAAAACAACTAAAAATTTATTAAACAATATTCGCAGTTTTACTTAAGCTGAGTGACACATTTCATATTTTCTACAGATAAATGAAAGCGCTTTTTAGTCATTAAAACCTCTACCATCAGCAGATTTAAAACTAACCCAATTAAACGGTCGTAGTCGTGTAAAGCACTAATTGCTAGCTCTCCCACCGGGCTCGCAACATCGATAAACAAACTTAAAATTACTTCTAAAAATAGCGGTGTTACTACAGCTAAAGTCACTGCGACAGCGCGTGTCATCCATGCCTTATGGGCGGCGATGTTTTTCTTCATTGCAAGTACAATAGCTGTACTGAAGCTAATACAAATGGCGATAGTGACAAGCACCAGCGAGATAAATCGCGCACCTAAGTCTGTAGGTGAAAATACTAGGTGCATCCATACGCCAGATATTGCCATTAAGCACGCAGACACAACTGCCAAGCGCCCCATTACTCTGTGCATCTTAGGTCGAGTTATGCGTAATCGAGTTGAGAACTGAGTGGGTAATGAAAAGAAGAAAACAATGCCGCTTACACCATGCACCAAAATTGCAGCCGGGAGTTCAAAATAACGGGTATTGATCAAACTTGATGCCTCCGCGATTGCATCTGGGCCGAGTAAGACCAGTGCGACAATAAAAATTGCGGGTATAGCGGGTAAACCATTTAAAAAGAATAACAGGCTGACTACTTTCCAATTACTTGGACTTACTTTGTGAATACTTGTTTTGTGATTACTTTTTTTCTGACCACAGTGTTCTACCTTTGAATTACTTGATGATGACGCGGCCTCACAATTTGGGTCTACTAGCTGTGAGTCTCGTTGATTTTTATTTGCAGTGATTAAGTTCATAACATTGCCTTGTTTGTCGTTTTGCTTGAGACAATCTTGTAATATCAATGCTAGTGTGTCGTTCAGGCCTATTGATTAAGACCATTTTTGAACTTCGCCTAACCAATAGAACACCATAAGAATAAAACTAACCAACTGTAAGGTAAGGATAAAAAAGGATTACTATATGCCAGCCGCTGATTTAAATTTACTGGCAATTAATATTGCGACTTTGAGTGTTTTATTCTTTAGCGCTAACTTACTGGTTGTTCGAACCGACAAAAACCACACTTA
>ENA-OWNT01002801-OWNT01002801.1-seawater-metagenome-genome-assembly--contig:-NODE-2801-length-17495-cov-4.153290_pt1 | contig 17495 bp, 8 predicted proteins | sample MGYA00238136_ERZ651165 | MGnify/ENA primary metagenome ERZ651165 (study PRJEB26861, sample SAMN08777766) | seawater metagenome | isolation source: coastal seawater | place: USA: Florida | collected...
TTCGTTCGTTCGTTCCTTCCTTCGTTCCTTCGTTCCTTCGTTCCTTCGTTGACTTCGTTCCTTCGTTCCTTCGTTCCTTCGTTCCTTCGTTCCTTCGTTCCTTGTGTTCCGTTCGTCGTGGTATTCACGTGTTCGTTGACTTGTTTGTTGGCGTTCGTTTGTTTGCGTTCGTTTGTCGCGAGTCGAGGTTCGCTCTTCCTTGAGATGGGGTCCGTTCTTCCTTTTGGATGGGGTCGTCGTTTTGGGTGTTGGCTCTGCTGTGGTAAAACCCGTTCATTTGCTTGGATCGAACGAGTCTCTTGCGTCTCGCGTGTCTCGCGTGTACTGTCGAGACGGACGGGCAAGAGAAAGAGTGTGCGTGCGTGCGTCACATTTTTACGGAGAGTCCTCTTAAAGTCGATATTATTTTCTTGAGACGTTCCTCGTTGACGTTGATTCTTGTGTTGTCTCGTGGTCCCTTTCCATCCCGTTAGCCATGTGGCCGCCAGCCAAGGTGGCGGGCAGCCAACGTCGTCGCGGGCGGTCTGTCGACAAGCCGTGATCACTGCACAACCATGTCAGTCAGCCTCGTGAATGGGGCGGCGCAGGCTCCGACAGTGCCAGAACCCATCAATGTGTTTGTCGTGGAGCGACCCTACCTCATACAGGACGGCCGCACCCCGTCCCAGGATGTCATGCTGCACACAGATGGCAATGGGGACGAGGTGCAGTTGCTCTCCGTTGACATGACCAATTCTCTGGGCCAGACGTCGAAATTTCCTGTGTCAAAAATCTTCCCCAGCACCTCCAAGGTGGAGGAGGTATTCAACGCGTCAGTGCACCGCCTCATCGACAGTTTTGTGCTGGGCTACAATGGAGCCGCGCTGTGCGTCGGCGCCTCCGAGCACGGAAAAACTCAACTTTTCGGTGGAGCCGCTGGCTCTCCGTCCGACCCCAGTGCCACCAAAGGCATCGTCGGCCTCGGTATGTCAGACTTGTGGGATCTCCTCGAGTCTACCGCGGCTCAGTTCAAGCAGAACAAACGGCAGTATCAATACAAAGTGGAAGTATCCTGTTTCGAGCTCTATGACGAGAAAATTCGCGACCTTCTCATCGACGGAGGGATCGAGCTGCAAGTGGTCAACGACCCGGAGGTGGGATACTGCGTCGCGGGTCTCTCGAAACAGCAGGTGTCTTCCGCTGCAGCTGCCACCGATCTCTTCAGCCGCAGCAAACTCGTCCGACAGTCGAGCATGGGTGACTACGACACAGTGCCCCCTTCGCACGACGCCAGCTACTTCCTGCAACTTGTTCTGGAGCAGCAATTTGAACGGCCGTCCCAAGGAGCCGGGTTCGGTGGTGGCGTCGCGATGGTGCGCGAGACACTCAAGAGTCGGTTTTATTTCTGCGAGATTGCGGGCGCAGAAGTGCTGGTGAAGCAACGGCAGCGCAAAAAGACCCTGGCGCAGGGAGTTCGCAGCCTGAAGGCTGTGGCCGATCAAGTCGCAGCCGCGCCTCCGTCGGGGAGCCAGGTCTCGCGGGCGATAGTTCCAGCGCAGGGCGGTGCCGGGGCCAGCCCGCCACGACATCCATCGCAGGCTCAACACTGGGAGTCAGACTTCGCAAACTTCCCTCAAAGTGTCCTGACCAAACTACTGCAGCAAGCAATCGGGGGCAACTGCATGACGGTGTGCATCGGAACTTTGATGCAGGGCGGCGCAGAGTGCAACAACGGAACGATGCAGCTCATTGACAGTTTGCGTCGAGTGCACTGCAGCCCTGTGCCATACTCACCGCGACTCGCCATGTTGCTGCGGCGAATGCGCGTCAACATCCTGCGACTGCAAGAGCAGTTGGAAGCGTTCCGCCTTCTTGGAGACGCGGTGATCAGCAAAGGGGGCAAGGATGAAAGCGACATAACGAACATGCAGCTGGCCAAGTTGAAGGAAAAGTCTTTGGAGTTGCAAATCAAGCTGAAGGAGATGCAACAGAGCCGCGACGGTGTCCAGCAGGAGCTCGACCGCCTCCGGGTCCACTACGAGAAACTCGTCAAGAAGAAGAGCGACATGCAAGCCGACTTCATTCAAACAGAAGAGGAGAAACTGCGCGTTTCGAAAGCTCTTCTGGACCTTCAAATCGAGAACAACCAGCTCCGCGAGCGACTCGACCGCGGTCAGTACGATGTCGACTCGAAGATGCTCACCCTCGAGCACGAACTGATTGAGATGCAGGTCGAGAGGGACGCGCTCACGGAGAAGCAGCAGCACATGGAGTCGGACTTGAAGGAGGCAGCGGAGGAGCTGCGGGACCTGCAGGAGGAGTACATTACGCTGCGAACGAACTACATCAACCTCACGAAGGAGTTCAACGACACCAAGCAGAAAAACGAAAACATCAACGCTGAATTCCTTTCTTTGGTCAACAAAGTCAATCTCCTGGAGGAGAAGAACCACGAGCTCACCGTGGCGAAGCAGGACCTTCTTCGCGACACCGAGACCAGCAAACGTACCGCCAACGTGCTGGAGGTGGAGAACTCGAAGGCTGTTGATGAAGCCCGTGATTTGCGTGCAAAGGTCATTCAACTCGAGGCTCAGAAAATGAACTTGGAGGCGAAACTCAAGGAGCAGCAGGTAGAATTTGACGAGCAAAGGGTCCACTTGGAGCAGGATGCTGTCGGGAAGAGCCTCGCACAAGAAGGCGAGTTGCTCTCGCGCCAACGTGGCATGCAGAACGAGCAGAATCGGTTCGCCACCGAAATCAGCATGCTGCAACAAAATTTGGAGCAAACTCAATCACAGCTGCGGGCAAGCGAGCGCAAGCGTCGCACCGCAATCCAAGCTGCCGAGGACGCGGCGCTGGAGTGCGACGACTGGAAAGCGCGGTATCGTGCCAGCGAGACCGACCTGGCAGACAAAACCGCGGCTTTTCAGCGCCAGCTGGTCACGTATGTGATCGGCAACGACACCGAGAGCCAGTGGTTCAAGGAGGTCGGGCAGCACTTGTTTAAGACAGACACCGACCCCCTTCACGTGGGTGAGGGGGCTGTGAACACGCCGGTGGTCAATCCGGACGACAACGACGAAGCATCCATTCCCGGCAGGGCCGTGCACGAAATGGTGTTGGTGCATGACGAAACTATTCGGCGAATGCGCGAAAAGCTGCAGAAGGCGGAAGCGGAAGCCAGCCACTCCAAGCGCAATGCCGTCGCTCTTCGCCGCGCGTACGCCGAACTGCATTCGCAAGTTCAAGACCTCGCACCGTCGAGTGGGATTCAGTGTCCACCGTTGGATGAAACATTGGGCGCAACTGCGGCTGATAAAGCAGCTGTGGACCAAGAAATGGCAGAACTGGCCCAAGACCGTGAGACGCGGATTGAAAAGCTCACTCGTTCCTTGGAACGAGAGTGCGAGACGCGTGTCCGCGAGGCCGCGGGATTCGTGCGCGACAAATCGGTTCTCCAGGAGAAGATTCGAATTCTCGAAGCCAAGCTGGAGGAACGTGGCAGCGGCAGCGGCAGTGGCAAGGGTGAGGAGACGAAGCAGCCAGAAGATGTGTCGCCGCAGGTGGAAAAGTTGCTTGCCCTGCAGCAAGAGCTGTTGAAGAAGCTGGACGCGATGCAATCCGCGGCCGCTACGAAAGAACGGACAACGCCTGCCGAAGCAGAGACAAAGACCGGCGGTGACGAGGTCAAAGAAGCGGCTGTGGAGGAACCGCCGAAAAAGAAGAAAACCGAGGGGGGCAAGAAGAAAAAAAAGAAAAAGAAGAAAAAGAAAAAGACCAAAGGCGGCGCTTCGGACAAAAAGAAAGATGCTCAGATCGCAAAGCTGCAAAAGCAGCTCGAAGCCGAGAAGAAGAAGAACGCGGCCGGCGGCAGTGGCGGCGGTGGTGGCGGCGGCGGCGGCGGGGATGGGGACATTCCAGATCATGACCATTGGAAGTCGAAATGTGAGGGCTTGCAAGCAAAGCTGGACGCCCTTCACAAGGAGTACGACACACTTCTGGACCGCCTCGAAAACGGCCTCGTGCAGAATGGCAAGGAGGATTTGTCGCAGGCCATTCGCAGCGCAGAGTCACGCGCGGCTCACGGCATGACCAAGTCTACCATGGCGGAAGCTGAGCTCAAGAATTACAAGGATTTCATGGCCAAGACCATCAAGAACTACAACAAGAAGATCGCTGCCCTGAAGAAGAAGCTCAAAGGTTAGCAGCCGCGTTGCTGGCGGTTTTGACTGTGGTGGGCACTGCTCGATCGCGTCGCGAAACCTGGAGTTGCTGCGGTAATGTCCACGACGAATCGTGTACAATGCAGTTTTTTGATGACATGCACTTCCTTGTCCACGCATTGAAACGTGACAAAGACGCAGCTTCTTTGTGCGCTTTCTGACAGTATCATGTATGCCAATGACAATAAGAGCTAACCCGCCTGGCCACAGACCATCGACATACCTACCGTGCATCAATATCATGCCCACAAATCGTGCTGTACCCGGGTAAAAGCTAACAAAGCTCGTAATACATGACATACATCATTGTGACCACGGCCGTCCATCCATCCATCCATCCACCTACATATCAATCAAACCCACATCCATGCATTGAAACTTTGACAAGCTTCAATCAATTCTCCAATTGCCTCGTTTTTAGATTCGACATGAATTCTGGGTGTGGCAGTGATAATTATACAAATCGTGCTCTAGCTACAAAAAGCTAACTAGTTTGCTTACAAGCTATTGTTCGTAAGTAATAAAAATACATCATAGTGCGCACCTCCATCCATCCATCCATCCATCAATCAATCGATCCATGCATCAGTCAATCCATCAGTCAACCTAAACCACACCCAGTATGGCATAGATACCCAGGTACAGTGTACATCCTATTCTAGGATGGAATCTATTCCATACCGGGTGTAATGGGGTAAGCCGGGTGTAATCGTGTAAGCCGGATGTATTCGTGAAAGCTTTACCAATAAATTTGACTGTCATGACAGCAGAGAAAGAGTCGATCTATACTACATCTGAAAAACGGGGCTAAATCAGCGCTTGGTGGGTGTAATCGTGTAGTAAGCTTGACTAAAAAATAAACGTGACTGTCATGACAGCAGAGAAAGAGTCGGTTAGGGTCCGGTCGGTCCGGTCCATCCAATCAACAATCAATCAAAATGCTCACAACATCTTTCTATGAATCAAGTTGTGATCTTAGTTCAATCAGTGCCAACGTGCCAACCTATCTATGGTCTGATTGATGACATACCAACCAACCAACCCACCCACCCACCGACTGACAGACTGACAGACCAACTGCCTGACTGACTTGACTGCCTGTGTGTGCTTCCGCGACCCGCGACCTTGCTGACTACGAATGAATGAATGAATGAATGAAGGGAGGAATGGGTGAGTGATTTGAGTGATTGGTGAAAGTAATAAGTCATCAGTCAGTCGGTGAGTGCAGTGCAGTGCAGTGCAGTGAAGTGAAGTGAAGTGAAGTGAAGTGAAGTGAAGTGAAGTGAGTGAGTGGTCGTCGGTCTGACTTACTTCTTCTTCTTCCAAGCACTCACTCACTCACTTTCTGACTTCTTCGTCTTCGCTCACTCACTCCGTCGCTGTGTCGGTCAGTCGCTGCTGACTCAACCAACGAACGAACAAACCAACGAACTTCGTCGTTTGTTTGTTGGTTGGTTGGGTTGGTTGCACAGATGGTTCGTTGCACTGTTGGTTGGTTCGTTGGTTGGTTGTTGGTTGGATGTTGGTTTTTAGTTAGTGGCAGTGCGTAGTGGCAGTGGGTAGTCTAGTGGCAGTGCAGTGCAGTGTCGACTTTTTCCTTCGGCGTATCATAAGCATCCGGACGTCCGTGGTCGACTGTGTGTTTGTCCACCAATCTGCACGTCTGTGGCTTGCCTACTCCAGCGGTACGTTCTCTGTTCTCTGTTCTGGGTTCTCTGTTCTGGGTTCTGGGTTCTGGGTTCTGTTCGGCTGTCCGTGCTGTCTGTTTGTCCGTGCTGTCTGTTTGTCCGTCCTCCGTCTTCGGTGTGGTGGTTGAATCGTCTCTCTTCCGTCTTCCGTCGTGGTTAGTCCGTGCTCTGTGATGGTACGTCTTTCGTCTGTCGGTGTTGGCCCTTTCTTCCTTTGTTGTTAGTTGTGTGGTTGCGTCGTCTCTGTCTGTCTGTCTGTCTGTTTCGGTTCCCTTTGTTGAGGTCCTGGTGGTGGTTCGTGATTTTGTGTGACAGGAAAATACAGCACAAACGGTTGGAGCGTTCAAGGATATCTTCGCCACTGCCGAGGCGCTGAAGTGCCCGGCAGGAAGGGAGAGTACGCTGACTTGCTCCGTCGCCGACGTGATCGCCGCCCGCGGCACGGCGCCAACGATGCGTGGTTGAACGCTCAGCATTGAAGCTGCGCTGGCAGCGCATTCCCAGCATCCGGCTTGTCATTAGTCTACCACGCTCTTGTGTGGAAAATGGAAGGTGCCGGTCCAGAAACAAAGCATGAGGCGCGAGTGCACAATACGATGACTGAGGAAAAGATTGGCAGCCTTGCTGGGACCGAGGAGGCGGTGGACGGTTGGCAGAATACCGCTCAGGGTCTAGAACACGATCCAGATCAACGGTATGACGAAGACCTCGCCACACAGGCCGATGCGGACGAGCTGAGTCGCGGCGAGGCCGAAAGTGCGCCGCAGTCGGATTTCAGCGACGGCGGCGATGACGGCGACGATGACGGCGAAGACGAGGAAGCGGACGAAGACGAAATGATGTCGGAATTCCAAGGCGCTTTGGATGCGTTCGGCATGGAGTACTCTGTTCAAGACGTCATCGCTGCGTATATGGAGCAGTTTGGTGACGCGCCGCCGGAAGACATCTTGTTCCAACTCAAGCAGTACTGTGAGTCGGCCGAGGCCCAACTAGACGCCGATGAAAACACGGCGCCTCCGTCTGGCTTTTCTGATGATTCTGAAGAGGAGGGCCCCAGCGCAGGTGCCGGCGTTCCGTTTCCCGCCGCGGCGGAATCTCCGATTTCTGCGGCGCAGGCTTCGCCCTCGTCCTACCTCGCGTCTTCACTTGACTTGTCGGCTGCTGGACTGCCTTTGGGCGCCGCCCTCGAGTCGCCGATCGTTAACTCGCTGCAGGCCTCGTCCATGCACGTGAGGCGGCGGAGCGGCAGCAGGGTCAGCCGCCGCAGCAGCCGAGGCCACAGCCGCAGCCGCAGCCGCAGCCGCAGTCGAAGTCTCAGCCGCAGTCGTAGGCGTAGTTTGGACATCAGCGCGCGCATTTTGTCCACAGACCAGCAGCCCGAACTTTTGAATGAAAGCAGCAAACTGTACGCTTCGGAAGCACAACTTCGATCGTTTCAACAGGTGGCTTCTGTTCTCTACGCAGAAAATCAAGAACTCCACTACGTCGTGGATGAGAAAGTGCAACAATTGAACGAATACCGAGTCGCCCGTTCCCGCGCCAACGTCCAGGTGAAGGTGCTCCGTTCTCAGCTGTCCGAGATCGAGAGCCGCGCGGCGGAGAACGAGGAGCGGCTGCAAAAGGAGGTCAAGCAAAGGCAGGCGCAGGAGATGGAAATCAAGAGATTGCGTAGGATTGTGGCCAGAAAAATGCGCCCAGCCCGTGATGAACAGCAGTCGATGAACCACAGCGACGCGGACTCGTCGACCACCACTGATGACGATCTCAGTCCCAAGGCCGCGAATGGAAGCCTGCTTGTCCGGAAAAGCTCGTCCTCGGTGAATTCGGACAAGATTCGCGCCCACGTCGAAAACAGTCGGGCGATGTCGGGGCTGGCGGCCAAAGCCATAGAGCTTGAGCAGCAAGTCGAATCGCTGCGTCTTGAGCTGCAACGGTCCCGACAAGCGAATGAAAGCCTCGGCGCCGCCCTGTCCGAAAGTCGAAACATGTCCCGCATTTTAGAAGAGAATGTGCAGTCTTTGCAAACACAGCTCGAAGAAGCTTCACTCACGGCAACGCCGACACCACGCCACAAGAGGCGCACGAGCCACCTCGGCTCTGAGCTCGGATGGTCGCTGCAAGACAGCTTGTCCTTCGAACAGACTTCCAACATGCGGACAATGTTCGATGGTTCCTCCATCGAACACCAGCTATCGGCTTCTCCGTTCGATATGGTGGGCGCCACTCCCTCCCCGGCCCCAGCGCCGGGGCCGGCGCCGAGCTCTGCATCGCGCGGTGTCCAGATGCAAAACTTGAGCCCAGAGCTAAAGAAAGTTTTCATCAACTGGCACAGGCGCAAGGCATCAAGGGGGTCCCTCGATGTGTCGGTCGCCGCAGTGAAAAAGTGGAAGAGCTTCAGTGACAGGTCCAACGCGTCTTCCCGCGACACAAGCACCTCCAGTGCAACTCCGGCACGTGCCAGTGCCGCTTCCACGAAGCAGTCTGGAGGCAGCAGTGGCGATGCCACTGCCACTGCACACGCCGTCAACGCCTCTGCCGTCAACAATGGCGCAGGCTGTGCTCCCAACAGCTCCGTCAGCAACGATATTCAAGGTCCGCGAGAGGGCGATGCGTCAGGCACGACAGAAAGCAACCGTGAGCACGCGACAAGTGAACACAACCAGGAACATGAGCAGGTGTTGAACCTGGATCAGATCGAGGAAACCAACCGTCCGCCAACAGACGGGGATGCCGAGGCGAGCAACGATGCCGACGCAGGCAAAGCTCCCAATGTAAGTGATGTTGCCACAGAAAGTGATAGGGATAACGAGAAAAATACAGCTGCCGAGAGCGACTATGCTGCACACAGGAGTGCGGCCGCTGTCAACGCAAGTGAGGGTGCTGCTGCCAGTGGCGCTGCCACGGGTGGAGACAATACGACAGGAGGTGACACTTCTGCAGGCGCTGACGCTGTCAACGAAGACAATGCTGCGCAAAAAACGGGCACCATCACGCCAGCCGATACTGTCGAAGACAGTGAGGTGCCTACCGCGCAAAGTCAAATGACCGTATCAAGTGTTGAGAGCAATCATGGCGACCAGACGCAAGAAGTTCAAAACGCCGCCGGTAACGGAGGCGAACCCATCAACGGTGACATTCATGTCACGGAGTCAGCTTTGGCGGCTCAGTCAAGTGAACCAGGCGGTGAGGAAACGCGAAAGGCGAAGGCTGGTACGGACACTCATGTTGACTCTCCAATCGTGACTCATGACGGTGCTGCTGGTGGGGAGGTGCCAGCAAGTCATTTGGCGGACAAATCAGGGGTTGGAGGCACTGATGAGCACATTCACCAAGAGCGTGACGGTGATGCAACAAGCCATGTGGATTCGCGGCACCACGCCACGCAGAAACCGACACGAGGGGGCGGCCACATGACCACCGCCGGTGGTTCGCAGGAGGAGTTGGCACCTGTGGATGCTCCGACGGGAAAATCCTCGGCAATGGCGCGCATACACGGGGGGCATCCTCCACGACTGCCGCACCGCGGCGGCGCTCCAGACGAGGCCCAACACTCGCAGGGACCGAGGTCGCAGCGCAGTGCCAGTTTCAGCGGGAGTTTCGCGAAAGAGTCGAGGCAGTCACAGTCGTCGCGTGAACCAAAATCCAGGAGGCCCAGAAGCTCGAGCGCAAGAAGTTTGGCGCAAACGCGCCTGGTGGTGCAGCGCTCGGTAAGAAAGCTAGTTGAGGATCATAATGCACGGTCGCGACTGTCAGCCCCGACAAAAATGGACGCCGCCACTCTCGACCGAGCGCGGAGCGGGAAGCCGATTCCTGGCAGCATGGTCCAAGTGCTGCAGTTCCTTCATGCGTTGAACAAAAACAACAAGGCCAGAATTCAGCAATTTTGGAATAACAACGGGGCCACGGCCGCCAGCCACGGCCCGGCCGCAACCACCACCACAGAGAACCCCACTGCCGGAATCAATCCCCATGCTCGGGCCGAGGAAACTTCGAGTCACGACCCCGACAAGCTTGGGTCGATGAGCGGCGGCAGTGTCGCGATCGCGACGGACCACGCTGTTGAAAGCGCCGGCAACCGCGCCAACGCAAACGCTGGCAATCGCACGCCGAGCGGGTCCACGGATAGCGTGGACGTGGGCGTGGGGGTATTGAACGAGTCTTCGTTCATGAGTGAGGATGTTCCGGATTTTGATGAATGCTTCCCCACCGGAAACGGTGCCACCAACCCAGGGCTGGACACTAGCGTGCATGCATCAAATGAAGGTGATGGCGTTGTGGATCGCACTTCGGCCGACGATCCGGAGGCCGTGAGATCGAAACGGCGCCGGCGGAGGCGGCGTCGTGATGGCAAAAACGTCGGGTGTGTTGACACGGCATGTCAGTGCGTTATTTCGTGACCGAGCGTTGAGTCGGGCAACGGCTCATTCCGGCAGCACACAATAAAAAACACGGGGTCAGGTCGCAAATTCACTTTCTTCTGCCCTTTGGTACAAATCAACTAATAATACGTTACAAAAAAATGTGTGGAACCGACAATCATTTATTCGTCGCCTCACCCCATGCCAGCTGCATGAGCGGTCGACAACCTTGCGGTGCTGAGTCGTGCTGCTCGCACGGGCAGCGTGCTCCTGGCACGATGCACCAGGCCGCTACACCGTTGCGGTGTCGTCCTCTGTATCGGCCCGGTGCCTGTCGCTCTCAATGTCGCTGTGGTCGTCGTCGTCGTCTTCGTCGTCATTGTCGTCGTCCAAGCTTGCCTCGTCGACGTGACTGTGGATCTTCTCAAAGCCGTCGGCGTCTGGGTGCGAGGAATCTGATTTGCTCATTTGCAGGATGTGAATCCCGATGAACACGGTGAGGAATCCGCAGATCTGTGAGACGACGTTGGCTGGCTCCTGGTCCTTCCAATCTTTGAAGAGTATGACGGAGGCGACGATGACGAAGGTCGTGAAGAACACGTAGTAGATGGGGGTCACCCGCGCGGTATTGAAGAGGTCGAGCGACTTGTTGAGATAGTTCATCTGCGTCATGATGCACGAGGCGACGACGGCCACGAAGAACCAGGTCCCGACGCGATTGAACTGGTTGTGTCCGTTGAGCGTCAACCGAATGGCGATGCCGACGGCCTTGCACGACATGACGGACAGAGAGCCGAGCATGGAGCATATCAGCAGGTACACCAGGATATGCGTGGTGCCGTATTTCGGCGCGACGGACACTATCAAGAAAGCGGAGGCCGAGAGGATGATCGCGAGGTACGCCAAAAAGCTCGGGGTGAGGATGTTGTCCCAGATCTGGTCCACGGAGGTGACCTGGTGCTCTGCGGGGGCGTGGAAGACGATGACGGTGGACCCGATGAGGCACAGCGCGCAGCCGAGCTTGCCCATGGAGTCCAGGTGCTCCTGCAGCATCCAGGCCGCGAGAATGGCGCTGACGACCACGCTGAGCGCTCCCATGGGAGTCACCACTATGGCCGGCGCGAACGAGTAGGCCACAAAGTTGGCCACTTCGCCCACGATCATGAGGATCAGCCCCGTCCACCACAGGGGGTTCAGGAGGTAGGAGTGCCCACCGCCACCAGCGCTCGTCCCGGTGGAGGAGCGCAGGCCTTTCTTTTTGACGATGAACGACGTGCCGATAAACAAGCTGGAGCTCACGGCGAGACCCACGCCGACGTAGAAATCGGATCCATCGGACTGATCCATCGTGATGACGCGTTCTCGGACCGCGGACCTAACCTAACAAAGAGATGTCGCGTCGCGTCGCCACCGCCGTGTCCGCGTCCGCGTCCGCGTCCGCGTCCGAGGAGCTGGTGGCTGCAAGTCGGTGTGTGCCTCGCGCGCGTGCGAGAGTGAGAGACAGACGAGACGAGCGTGTCTCTCCACCTGCCACGACTGCGTGCGAGAATGTGCGGCAAACTGGGACCGCTGCTCTCCGCGCGCACGAGAAAAAAAGTGCAAGCAAACTAGAACGGCAGAAAGGAGGCGCACGAAAAAGGGAACGTTGTCGGGGCTTGGTGGCGAGTGCAGCGGTGGCAAGTGCAGGTGCACCCGGGTTTTGCCAAAGCACGCTTGCTTGGCCCTGTGAAATTTCGCCGCCGTCGGTCACAGCAAGGCGAGGCAGGCAGCGGGAGGTGAACACACGGCCAAGCAACCAGACTGCCTCATCGACCACCAAGTTTGTTGACGATAGGAGCCAAGGCAAAGTCTTTCGTTCTTTCCTCCTACTACCTCCTTCCAGCAGATGCGGCCAGGCTGGCCACCCAACGAAAACCAGCGTCCGGCCAACCGTCCGTCCGTACATCCACAGAACCCGCACGCACAACCCCTGCAACGCAGTACGAAGCAGCACAGAAGGAACTTTACGCGCATGCACGCACGGAAGTCACACAAGGCAGCCAGAGAGAAAGCGACAAACTGCTCGGAGTAGTATGGAGTAGTACTAAGTACTACGAGTATAGAGATGGACTGCCTACTCACTCCGAGATACCCAGCCAGCCAACAACGACAACGACGACAACGACGACAAACAAAGACGACAACAAACAACGACGACAACGACAACGACAACGACAACGACGACAAACAACGACAATGACGACGAGAGTGAGTGAGTGAGTGCGTGAGTGAGTGAGTGAGTGAATACGCGGTCGGTCGTAGTCTATTCATTGCTTTGTGCTTCGATAACTTTGATAAGTTTGACAACGACAAACGACAAACGACAAACAACGAACGACGACAACAACAACTATTCATTGCTTTGATAACTTTTACAACAACAACAACAACAACAACAACAACAACAACAAACGACAAACGACAAACGACAAACGGACGGACGGACGGACGGACGGACGGACGGACACACTGTGGAACTGACTGACTGACAGGGAACTGATCGGATTGCCGGACGGACATTCGCTGCGACTGACTGACTGTGGAACTGGCTGACTGACTTACTGTGGAACTGACTGACTGATCGATAGGAAGGAAGTTAGTTAGTTGTCATGCTGTCTGTCTGTGACGCTGTGACTGCCCTGATTGATTGATTGATTGACTCGACTTGCTTGCTTGCTTGCTTGCTTCACTTCATTCATTCATTCATGGGCTTGACTTACTTCATGGACTTGCTTGACTTCTCAACTTCTCATCATGGACTTGCTTGCTTGACTTACGTGCTTCGTTGTTGCTTGTCTTTGCTTGCTTCATGGCTTGCTTGCTTCATGGCTTGCTTGCTTGCTTCATGGCTTGCTTCATGGCTTGCTTGCTTCATGGCTTGCTTCATGGCTTGGATGATGACTGCGATGGATTGATTGCTGTTGACTGCTGTTGTTTGATTGCTATGGATTGCTATTGATTGCTGCTGTTGTGTGGCGTGGTGTGGAGACTGGAGAATGGTGCCGCGTCGTTCGCGGCATCGCTTCGTCGTTTACTTCATCGTTTTGTTCCTTCATCGCTGACTTGTTGCTACTCCATCGCTTGCTCTGTCTTGTCTTGACGGTAACTCTGAGTGATGGACTGCCTGACTCTTTGATGACGGAGTTGGGAGACAGACACAGACACGCGGAGAGACAAAACTGACATGGCACAGCTGAGTCGTGATGCGGTGGTTTGGGTTACTTGACTGCTATTGCGGCTCGCCACCTCCCCAAGTCCTTCGTGTCGACGTTCGTGCAACAGGCAAGGGGCAACGCCGGCCTGCGACTGCAACGGGCGGCGGAGTGAGCGGTGGTATCAATTTGGTGTCATTGTTGTTGCCACCGCCATGCTCAAACAGTGTGCGTTCGTTGACCTGTTGTTGTTTTTGTGTTTTGTTCTTTCTTTGTCCAAAGTTGCGGCACGGCAGCTGCTCGAAGGCACGCGAGCAGACACTCCTCGCATCGACGCGGACGCGCAGGGACGGCCCTAACTTGAACTCGCCCCCCGTCCGGCCCGCCGCCCGGCCCGCTGCCCGCTGCCCGCCGCCCGCAGTTGCGCTCCCTGCGAAATGGAACCGCCAGGAGTTGCTCGCCTGTCGGTGAACACTGATGCTGCGGCCACGCAAGAGGACGCCGGCGACAACGGCGGCGCTTCCGCGGGCGGCGCGTCGGGCGCGTCCCCTGCCCAGAGCTCCGCCTCGACGCCGCGCCAACCACCGGCCTCTCCTATCCGCTACGACAAGGAGTTCCCATGCCCGCACTGTGGATCCACGTTCGACGCGGCCCACGACCGGCAACAGCACGCCTTCCTGTGCGCCGCTGCCTCGCCCAAGGCCAAACTAGTCGCCAGAGTCCGCCAGAACCAACAGCCGCCCGCCATGCGACACCCGGATCAGCCGCACCGCGCTGCCGGCGCCGGTGCGGACTCCGGCTCGATGGGGCCGCCGCCGATCCCGCAGCGAGGCACCCCCAAGGCGTCCGTCCCCCACGACATCCAACGCATCCTGTCCTTGTGCACGCTCGGCGCCTCGCTGCCGACAGCCGCCGCCAGAAAGCAGGCGACAGCCCGCATGCCGGACAAAGCGAAGGCATCCGCAGGGACCTCGCCGTCGAGGCCTCCAGGGCGCGCGGCCCCGGCCACCCAGCGCGGCGCGCAGCAGCGCCAGCGAACCACCTCGCAAGCGGAGGCGTTCCGCGTGGACGACATCACGGTTGTGTACAAGAGCCTGAAACTAGGCGTTCGCTTCAGCAACTTCGCGGCGACGGCGACGTGGGACGTGGTCCGGCCCGACCGAGCCGCTGAGCTCCAGCGCAATGCCGCCCGGGAGGCACGGGAGGCTCGGGAGGCACGGGAGAGGGCAGGATCCGACGGCGGCGAATCTTCCGAGCCCGATATGGACTTCTCATGGGCCGACGGCCCCGATGCTCAAAAGCAGAATGACGGTGACGGCCACGACAGCGACAGCGAAGGTGCCGCGAAGGACCGGCCGGCGGTGGTGTACTTTTCTTGCGTGCAGTCGCTGAGACAGCAGCAGGGCGGCGACATCCGCTCCATGCTCCAAAGGGGCGACATCCTGTTCGCCATCAACGGGAACAACGTGGTGGGCATGCCCTTCGAGGAACTCACTCAGTACTTGGCCAAGATGGGCCGCCCTGTGTCCATGCTCTTCAAACGGCACAGCATCATGACCGAGCTGCTCAAGTCGCCCGACTTCAACAACAAGTTCGTGGACCAAAGTCCGCGAGCTCATGCCCGCCCAGCCCCAGTCGAACTGTCCACTCTCTCACAAAGCCGAGTGAGGTAGGCGGCCCGCATTTGTGTGCTGCTTGTGCTGCTTGTGCTGCTTGTGCTGCTTGTGCTGCTTGTGCTGCTTGTGCTCGCCGCACCCCTCGAAGGTTTTGGGCGGGTGTTTCACACCACTTGCTGCTGCTGCTGCTCATGCCCACGACACACCACGCTTACCTCGCCTTGCTACCTTTTTGCCTACCATTCCGCGACTGCAGACAAATTGCCAAAGCAATTTATTCGTTCTCGGCGTTCGGCGCCGCCCCGGGATCGCCTTCCACCGAATTGGGGAACCGGGCAGTCCGCGCCGCCGCTGGCGATGCCAGTGCGTTGGGAGATGGATCTATCGGTGCTGCTGGAGGCGCGCTGAGATCGGGCAGTGAGAGCGCATGGACAGAACGGCCGAGGTATGCAGTGACGAACAAGACTTCTGGGCGGCGACTGCTGCGCTACCTAGACCTCGGCCCGTCACTGCTCAGTATCGTCGACAGCGATGCAGTCACAGAAAAGCACAAGTATGCATACCGAGAGCTGAGGATCCGACTGGCCGACGTGAGGACGCTCGAAATCCATCGCGGTGCCGCCGGAATTTACATGTGCGTACTCGCGTGTACGCTCGTCTGTCTGACCGCGACTCCACGTGCCGTGTTGCTGACACTGCGTGCTGTCTTGCTTGTGTCAAAGCTGCGAACTCGACAACGCGGTACAGCTGTACGTGGATTTGTACAGGAGGTGGCGAGGGAAGCCTGCCATCCGCCGCGACTTCGACGAACTCAGCATCCTGCAGTGCACGCGGACGACGATAAACGACAAAGTCACGGCGGCGAGCACCACCACTGCAGACCTGTATGGCAGCCGAATGTTCTATTTCGTGCGCAGCAGACTGACCAAGAGCGCAGACCAAACGGACACGCCCGAGAACACTTCCAAGCGAAAGTTCGAAGCGATGTTTGCGAAAATCGCGGCTCTCATTCCGACCAAGTCCCCTCGGCGAGCGCGAAACTCGCCCCGCTCGCCGGCATCTCACCCTTTGATCAGCATTGCTGGCGAAGCAACCACCGAAGTTGCCGCTGTTCGCTCCCAGTCACCTCGAGACCGTGCGCGTTCGGAGGCCATGGAGTGGGACGACACCGACGGCGAGGCGGCACTCGCGGACAACGTGACGGTGAGCGGCCACAACGCCGATGCGTCCGTGCCTGGCTCCCCTCGCACGTCCAAAACGAAGTTTGAGCTTTCAGAACTGACGCAGGAATTCGTCTCAACTCTGGTTGCACACCTCACCAGCAAGATGAAGGAAAAGCCGTTCGTAGAGTTCGTGACCACTGACGAGCCAGGCAGCATGCAGAGTGCTGTTGGAGGCGGGGGCCGTGTGAAGTTGGTCTCGCTGCGCTCGCTAGACACGGAATTCTGCCAAATGCTCCTTCAAGATCCACGCGCGTATTCCAAGAAAAAGGCGCAGCAGGACGCACTTGACGAGGACGACTTCGACTGGTTGAGCGCGAACCCGGCACAGGCTGAAGCACAGGCGGTGCACTTTGCGGCTCTTTTGCGGTTGTGTGTCGAGGACATCTTGATTCGTCCACGGACGCGGCCGTTGTGGGCTGAAATGGCCGTGCAATATCAAGCTGAAGATGCTGAAATCGTAGCGGCGATGCACGCGAATCGCGGCAAGCCGCAGGCCTTTTGGGGCATTTCCCAACCGTCCGCCGCCAATTGGGCAAACTCCGTGGCGTTCTTGAACCGCGTGGAGGACACCCAACTGCCAACCGCAAAGCTGTTCTTCGTGCAGCAAGCGATCAACGCCATATTTGCCGAGATGCGCGGCGGACCCAACTCTCGCAGTCCCACGCGCCAGGTATTGTTGTCCGGCAGCGCTGCTGCAGCATGTGCTGGAGGCAGACGTCAAGTGTCGGGGCTATTACTGTGTGTTGCATTCTTCGTGGTTGGTGCGGCAGGTGCGAGCCAGGCGCCGTGGATCCGTTAGCGCGGATGATCTTCTGCCGGTAGCGTGCTACGTGTTCTGTAATTCGGCAATGAGCAGGCCCAGGCAAAACGTAGCGTACATTCAGGTTGCTTTTAGCTGTCCGCACACATGTGTGTTGTGTGTTTCCGCCACGCCAAACTCACTCACCGTCGTGTTGTGTCTGCCTCACCTACGCGCGGCAGTGTCTATGCGACAAGGAGGACGGTCTTGGCGGGAATGCAGGATACAGCGTCACGACTCTGCTGTCGGCAATGCAGTATGTAAAGAGTCGCGGTGTAAGGTGACAAGACGTGCGGAAGACGGCTGGAATCAGGCCATGACGACGCGCATTCCGTTGCCGAGTCGAACATGAGGACAGCGATAACAACACGAGTACAATGAGTAGTATAACTATAGTTTTATCCCTTTTGAATACGAC
>ENA-OWNT01002802-OWNT01002802.1-seawater-metagenome-genome-assembly--contig:-NODE-2802-length-17494-cov-6.471723_pt1 | contig 17494 bp, 16 predicted proteins | sample MGYA00238136_ERZ651165 | MGnify/ENA primary metagenome ERZ651165 (study PRJEB26861, sample SAMN08777766) | seawater metagenome | isolation source: coastal seawater | place: USA: Florida | collected...
AGGCCAGGTTGAGTCCTGCCACGGTCAGCAGGAACGATTGCGAGTGATTGCGACGCCATGCGATGCCCAGCATCACCACCACAACGGTGATGCTGGTGATCAGCAGCGGCGCCAGCGCAATAAAGTGTTGAATCGTCAGGTCCATAGCGCTCTTACCGGGCCGAAGCGAGTTGAGTGAAGGCGGTGCCGAGCCATTGCTGCACGCCATGCATGGTCGCCGAGGAAGTGTCCAGGATCGGCTGCGGGTAAATACCCAGCAGAACCAGCAACACGGCCAGGCCCAGCACCATGATCATTTCCCGTCCGTCCATGCCTTTGTAGACCGCATCGGTTTTGGCAGGACCGAAGTAGGCGCGATGGATCATGATCAGCGAGTAGACCGAACCGAACACAAGGCCCGATGTGGCGATGGCGGTGATCCACGGTGCGCTGACGAAGGTGCCGATCAGGATCAGGAACTCGCCAACGAAGTTACCGGTGCCTGGCAGGCCCAGCGACGCGGCCGCGAAGAACAGACTGATGGCCGGCAGGTAAGCGATCTTGTTCCACAGGCCGCCCATTTCGCGCATGTCACGGGTGTGCAGGCGCTCGTACAACTGGCCGCTGAGGATAAAGAGTGCGGCGGCCGACAGCCCGTGGGCCAGCATCTGCACCACGACGCCTTGCAGGGCTTGCTGGCTGCCGGAGTAGATACCGATCAGCACGAAGCCCATGTGCGAGACGCTGGAGAACGCGATCAGGCGCTTGATGTCGGTCTGGGCGAAGGCCAGGAAGGCACCGTAGAAGATCCCGATCAGGCCCAGGATCATCGCGATCGGGGCGAATTCCGCCGACGCGTTCGGGAACAGCGGCAGGGCGAAGCGCAGCAGACCATACGCAGCGGTCTTGAGCAGAATACCCGCCAGATCCACCGAACCTGCGGTCGGCGCCTGGGCGTGAGCGTCAGGCAGCCAGGAGTGCAATGGCACGATCGGCAGCTTCACCGCGAATGCGATGAAGAAGCCCAGCATCAGGATGTACTCGGTGCTGTGAGACAGCTTGGTCTTCAGCAGGTCGGCGTAAGCGAATGTGATCACGCCGGTCTGATTGAAGTGCACCAGCACCAGGCCCAGGATCGCCACCAGCATGATCAGGCCGCTGGCCTGAGTGAAGATGAAGAACTTGGTCGCTGCGTAGATCCGGGTCTTCTTGCCATCTGCCGAGCTGTGACCCCAGAGCGCGATGAGGAAGAACATCGGCACCAGCATCATTTCCCAGAAGAAGAAGAACATGAACAGGTCGATGGCGAGGAACACGCCGACGACGCCGCCCAGGATCCACATCAGGTTCAGGTGGAAGAAGCCGACGTTACGCTGGATCTCTTTCCACGAGCAGAGTACCGAGAGGATACCCAGCAGGCCGGTCAGCAGGATCATCAGCAGCGACAGACCGTCGAGCGCCAGATGCACGCTGATGCCGAAGCGCTGGATCCACTGGGCCTTGAATTCAACGGCCCAGCTAGGGTCGGCGCCAGGAACCGGCGCGTAAGTGTAGGTACCGGTCGTCCACAGCCACAGCGCCAGGGCGGTGAGCAGGGACATCGTAATCAGCGCAATCCAGCGCGGCAGGGTAGGGCCGAAGCGCTCACCTTGCCAGCACAGCAGGCCGCCGATAAAGGGGATCAGGATTAGCCAAGGCAGAATCATGACGGGCTCAATTCCTTTCGCAAAGTCGCAAGGTTCATGTCAGATCGACTCATCAGACCAGCACGATCGCGCCGAGTACCAGTACGGCACCTGCAGCGATCGAAGCGGCGTACCAGCGGAGCTGACCGGTTTCAGTACGGCTCATCAAGCCGTTACCGGCTTTGACCAGACGCGGGATCAGGCCGATTGTGTGGTCGAGCGGATCGCCACGCAGAATGCGGCTGATAGCCAGGTACGGTTTGACGAACAGCACGTCGTAAACCCAGTCGAAGCCCCATGCCGCAAACCACCAGGCAGACAGGAAACGGCCCGGTCCGCTGTTGGCGATGGCAGTGACCAGACGACGCTTGCCGAGGAACAGCAGCGCTGCCAGCAGGATCCCGGCCAGGGCGATGGCGCCCGAGGCGATTTCCAGGCTGTGCTTGGCTTCGCCGCCCGCATGACCCGCGCTTTCCGGCAGTACGCCGGCCAGTGGCGGATGAATCCAGGCGCCGATGAAAGTCGACAGCACGATCAGCACGCTCAGCGGCAACCAGTGGGAGATCCCGTGGCCGGCGTGAGCTTCGGTCTTCGCTTCGCCGTGGAAGGCGATGAAGATCAGGCGGAAGGTGTACAGCGAGGTCATGAACGCACCGACCAGACCTGCGTACAGCAGATACTGATGGCCGCTGGCGAAGGCTTCCCAGAGAATTTCATCTTTGGAGTAGAAGCCCGCAGTGACCAGAGGCAAGGCCGCCAGAGCCGCGCCGCCGACGATGAAGCTGGCGTAGGCCAGTGGCAGTTTTTTCCACAGGCCACCCATCTTGAAGATGTTCTGCTCGTGGTGGCAGGCAACGATCACCGCACCGGAAGCAAGGAACAGCAGGGCCTTGAAGAAGGCGTGGGTCATCAGGTGGAAGACGCCGATCGCGTAGGCACCGGCGCCCATGGCCACGAACATGAAGCCGAGCTGGCTCACGGTGGAGTAGGCCAGCACCTTCTTGATGTCGTTCTGGACGAGGCCGATGGTCGCCGCGAGCAGCGCGGTGGCCGCGCCCACCATCAGCACGATGCTGCTGGCGAACTCCGCGTGGAAGAACAGCACGTTCATCCGGGCGATCATGTAGACGCCGGCCGTCACCATCGTGGCGGCGTGGATGAGCGCGGAGACGGGCGTCGGGCCCGCCATGGCGTCCGGCAGCCAGATGTAGAGCGGGATCTGCGCGGACTTTCCGCACGCACCGATGAACAGCAGGATGGCCGCCGCCTCGATCCAGTTCGTGTCGAAGCCGTTGGGGTTCGCCGCGAGCTGCGCGTTGATGCCGCCGTCGCCGGCGGGGCTGAGCGTCCCGAAGACGACGAACAGGGCCATCATCCCGAGCGCGAAGCCGAAGTCACCGACGCGGTTGACGATGAACGCCTTCTTGCCCGCGACCGCGTTCTCCCGGTCCTCGAACCAGAACCCGATGAGCAGGTACGAGGCGAGGCCCACGCCCTCCCAGCCCAGGAACAGGACCAGCAGGTTCTTGCCCAGGACCAGGCAGAGCATCGCGAAGATGAACAGGTTCAGGTAGCTGAAGAACCGGTAGTAGCTGGCGTCCCCCTTCATGTACCCGACCGAGTACAGGTGGATGAGGGCGCCGATGTTCGTGATGATCAGCAGCATCACGGCGGACAGCGGGTCCAGCCACAGCGTGAAGTCGATCTGGAACGACCCCACGTGAATCCAGTTGAACAGCGTCTGCTCGAGCGCGCGGTTGTGGTGGTCCATCCCGGCGAGCTGGAAGAACAACACCCACGCGATGACCGCAGGGATGGCCACCGCCGCGATGGCGACGGTGTGGACGAGCTTGTCGTTCTTGAGCTTGCGCCCCGTCAGCCCGTTGAAGAGCGCACCCAGCGCCGGCAGGGCGATCAGCAGGAACAGCAGAGAGGAGTGCTCAGCATGCATCGTGCACCCCCTATCCGCGCATCGCGTCGAAGGAGTTCACGTCGATCGTGTCCTTCTGTCGGAACATGTTGACGACGATGGCCATGCCGATGGCCACTTCGACCGCCGCCACCACGTAGATCATCATCACCATGATGTGGGCGTCGTGACCGCCGATCATCCGCGCGACCCCGACGAAGGCGAGGTTCACGGCGTTCAGCATCAGCTCGACGCTCATCAGCATGACGAGCAGGTTCTTGCGGAGCACCACCCCGGCGCAGCCGAGGGAGAACAGCACGAACGAAAACAGCAGCAGGTGCTCGAGAGGCATCAGGCGTCCCCTCCCCGTCCGCCGGGCTGCAGCGTCGGCCCCGGTGCAGGCTGGATGGCCGGCGCCGCGAGCGTGTCGGCGTACTTCTTGGGACGCCGCGCCGTCAGCAGGATGGAGCCGGCGATGCCGGCCAGCAGCAGCACCGAGGCCACCTCGAAGGGCAGCACGAAGGGCCCGAGGAGCGTGACGCCCACGGCCCGCACCGTGCCGTAGCACAGCGTGTTGTCTGCGCAGTCCGTGTCGTTGCAGTCGGTGAAGCCGTCGCCGTCCGTGTCGACGTGGTCCTCGCAGCCGGACACCGCCTTCTCGGAGCCGTCGGGCTTCTTGACCTTGACCGCCATGGACTCGCAGTTCGTGCAGTCCTCGGCGCCCGTGATGAGCGGGTCGGGACCCGCCTCAGCGCCCAGGAAGGCCGGCGCGGCGATGATGGTCAGCACGAGCGCCAGGGGCACCCCGACCGCCACGCCCAGCTCGTAGATGGGCGAGCCCGCCTCGCGGCCCTGGTCGAGCAGCATGATGACGTAGACGATGAGGATGACGATGGCGCCGGCGTAGATGAGGATCTGCAGCGCCGCCAGCAGGTGCGCTTGCAGCATCGCGTAGGCGCCCCCCAACGCGAGCATGGAGAAGAGCAGGCTGATCGCCGCGTGCACTGGATTGCGCAGCGCGATCACCCCCGCTCCCCCTGCCAACGCAAGGAGACACAGCGCATAGAGCGCGAGGGTCGTGGGGTCCATGAACGTGATTCCTAGTCGTCGCGCGGAGCGCCGCCGGGGTAGACGTGCTCGTCCTCGACGTAGGTGGGGTTCCAGGTGAGCAGGTAGTCCTTGTCGTAGAGCATCCGCTCGCGCTGGTAGTCAGCCATGCGGGGCTCGGGCGTCAGGCGGATGGCATCGACGGGACAAGCCTCTTCGCAGTATCCGCAGAAGACGCACTTGTCGATCTCGATGTCGAACCGGACGGGGTACTTCTCGATGTTCGGATCGTCGTGCTCGCCGGCCACGATGTGGATGCAGAAGGCCGGGCAGGCCGTCGCGCACATGTAACAGGCGACACACTGGGGATCGCCGGACTTGCGCATCGTCAGGATGTGCTTGCCCCGGTTGATGGGGCTGTAGTCCGGCCGCTCCTCTTCGGGGTAGTAGATCGTGACGGCGCCCTTCGGCGCGTCCTTGCCCTTGCCCCGGATCCAGTAGGTGAACCACACAGCCCAGCGGGCCATGTTCCCCCAGAAGACCTTCGCCGTGACCATCAGGCCCTTGAGGACCTCCGGGAAGTACAGCTTCTCCGCGAGGGTCATCTCCTCGGGGTTGTAGTACTTGACGATCTCGCCTTCCGTGAACTCGCCCTGGTAGGCGGGCTGCGGCATGACGTGGCCGTCGATGATCTGGCGGAAGCCAACGTTGCGCCCCAAGCCAGTCGAGGTCTCGTCGGACATCTCAGCCTCCCAGAGCGAGCACGACGCCCGCGGTCACGATGAGGTTCACGATCGAAATCGGGAGCATGTACTTCCAGCCGAGCCGCATGACCTGGTCGTACCGGAACTTCGGGAGCGTCCAGCGAATCAGGATCTGCAGCCAGCAGAAGAAGACCACCTTGAGCAGGAACGCGCCCACGCGCGCGACGATGATCAGGGCGTGGGGAACTGCCATCCCGAAGATGGCGTTCGTCGGCATCAGGTCCGGGTGCTGCGCCCAGTACCAGTAGTCCGTCGCGGCCACGACTCCGGGGATGTGGTACGCGCCGAAGAAGAGCGTCGTGACGATGCCCGCGATGACGGCCACCTCGAGGAACTCCGTCATCATGAAGAGGCCCATCTTCATGCCGGTGTACTCGGTGAAGTACCCCGCCACGAGCTCGGACTCGGCCTCCGGCATGTCGAACGGAACGCGCTTGTTCTCGGCCATCAGCGCCGTCATGAAGATGAAGAACATGTGCGGCTGCAGGAACACGCCCCACTTCGGGATGCTGAGCGGACCCAGAGCCCAACTCTCGCCCTGCATCTGGGCGATCTCGTTCATGTCGACGGTGCCGTAGATGACGAGCAGGCCGAGGATGGCCATGCCCATGAAGACCTCGTACGAGATCATCTGGGAGCTGCTGCGCAGCGCCCCCATCAGGCTGAACTTGTTGTTCGAGGCCCAGCCGCCCAGCGCCGCGGAGAAGATCCCCGTGCTGCCGATGGCGAAGACGAAGAGCAGGCCCACGTTCAGGTTGGCCAGCTGCATGTGATAGACGCCGTCGCCGAAGAAGTCGTGCAGCGTCGTGGCCACGCCCGTGAGGCCGACCGTTCCGAAGATGTCGGCCATCATCACGCCGGGCTGGAACGGCCCCCCGAAGGGGATCACGGCGAAGGTGACGAGCACCGGCACCGCGCTGAACCAGACCGCGAGGTTGTAGACGGCCTTGTCGACGAAGGGCGGAGTGAAGTTCTCCTTCGTCAGCATCTTCACGCCGTCGTTGATGGCGTGGAACAGGCCCATGAGCGTGAACCGCTTGGTCCACTTGAAGCCGCCGGCGCCGTTCGGGTCCCGCCCCACCGGGAGCGGGATGTAGGCCCGGTTGGCGCCGATGCGGTTGGCCATCACCGCGCCCTGCTTGCGCTCCACCCAGGTCAGCAGACCGCCCAGGTTCAGCAGCAGACCCAGCACGAAGGCCAGGTTCATGAACGCGACGACGATGAATGCGACGTCCATCGTGCTCAGACCTCCGTCGCGCCGCCGTGGTGGCGGTAGAGCGACTGGTTCTTGAAGAAGCTGAACTCGCCGTCGCCGACGTCACGCACGTCGCTGTCGGGGTCCTGCTTGAGCTTCTTGCGGGCGTCCTTGAACGTCTTGACCGGCGGCTTGCCGCCCGCGGCGACGCACAGCTCCGAGAGCAGCTCGAAGCCGTCCCGTGAGCCGCCGTGGGGCCGCAGCGCCTTCTTGAAGCGGCTGTGGTGGCCGTCGACGTTCGTCCAGGTGCCGTTCCGCTCCGCCCAGTTGCGCGCGGGCAGCACCAGCGCCGCGAGCTCGGACAGCTCGTCCAGCGCATCCGTGATCTGGATGATGACGGGGACCGACGAGAGCGCCTCCACCATGGCCGCTGCGTCGCGGTCGTAGTGGTTGACGAGGCCCGGGCCCCACACCAGCAGCACCTCCACCTCACCGGCGGCGCAGGCCTCCAGGATGGCGGGCAGGTCCTTGCCGTCCTTCTTGCCCGGCACGCAGCCGGCCGCGATGACGCCGTTGCGGTTGGGGTTGTGGTCGTCGGTGTGCAGCAGGTCGTCGGCGGGGTAGCCATCGACCACGTCGTCCTTCACGTCCAGCCACTGGCCCTTGAGGACCTTGGTGACCAGGTGGGTGAAGACGAGCGCCTCCTCGTTGGTCATCCAGGGCGAGGCGATGGCCGCCAGCTTGCCGTTCTTCTTCTGGGGCGCGAGCTGCTCGCCGGCCCAGGCCAGGGCGGCGTCCCAGCCGGGTGCCGTGGCGAGCCCCTCCACCTTCGCGATGGGCGCGGACGTGCGGACCGCCTCCCCCAGCGTCTTGTAGAGGTCGCGGCCCTCGTTGCACATCCAGTGCTCGTTGATCTCGTCCCGCCGCCGCGGCATCACGCGGATGACCTCGGCGCGGTCGTGGTCGACCACCGTGTTGCAGTTGCGGGAGCAGCCGCCGCACACGCCGTCGGTGTGCTTGAGGAACCAGACGCGCTTCTTGAAGCGGAAGTCCTGCTTCGTCAGCGCGCCCACCGGGCAGATGTCGGCGACGTTGTCCGTGTAGGCGTGATCGAAGTCGCTGTCCTGCGCGAGCTCCACGATGGCCCGGTCACCGCGGTTGACGATGCCCAGGTCGAACGTCTTGCTGACGTGCGTGGTGAAGCGCGTGCAGCGGGAGCACAGGATGCAGCGCTCGCCGTTGTAGACGATGCGCTCGCCGAACTCGACGAGCCGCGGCTTGTGGACCTTCTCCTCACGCAGCTCCGACCGCTTCCGGTCGTGCCCCATGTAGTGGTCCTGCAGCATGCACTCGCCGGCCTTGTCGCAGATCGGGCAGTCGATCGGGTGGTTGATGAGCAGGAACTCCATCACCGTGGCCCGGGACTTCTTCACCTCCGGCGTGTCGGTGAAGACCTGCATGTTCTCTTCGGCGTCGGTCCAGCACGTCACCGCGGGGCGGCGCGCGGGGAAGTGCTTCTCCGCGCGGGCGTTCCACGTCCGCACGTCAGCGATGCACATGCGGCAGTTGCCATCCACCGGGAGGCCCGGGTGGTAGCAGAAGTGCGGGATCTCGACGCCAACCTCCTTCGCGGCGTCGATCACCTTGGTCCCCTTCGGGACGGTGACCTCCTTGCCGTCGATGGTCAGCGTGACCTGGTCGGACATGTCTGCAGCCTCCCTACGCGATGAACGCGTGCTCGGGGTCGGCGTGCCGCTGGGGCTTGCCTCCACCGCGCAGGTTGAGGTGATCGGGGAACTGGTTGTCGTACGGGCAGCAGCCCTTCTCGATGTGCGCCTCGAACTCCTCGCGGAACACGTCGATGAAGGACTTCGTGGGCCAGGCCGCGGCATCAGCGAGCGTGCAGATGGTGCGCAGCTCCATGTTGTCCGCGATGCGGTACAGCTCGTCGATGTCGCCGGGCTTGGCGTCGCCCACCTCGATGCGCTGGACGATCCGCTCGATCCAGCCCGTGCCCTCGCGGCAGGGCGTGCACTGCCCGCAGGACTCGTGGTGGTAGAAGCGCAGCAGCGTCATGAGGGCCCGGACCATGCAGGTCCCCTCCCCGATGACGATGACGCCGCCCGAGCCGAGCAGCGTCTTGTGCTCCGCGCAGGACTCGTAGTCCATGTTGATCTTCAGGGCCGTCTCGCCGGTGACGACGGGCACGGAGCTTCCACCGACGATGAGGGCCTTGAGGCCCACGCCGTCGAGCATCCCGCCGCACTCGTTGTTCAACAGGTCCTTGAAGGGGTAGCCCATCGGCACCTCGTAGACGCCGGGGCGCTTCACGGGGCCGGACACGCTGAACAGCTTGGTGCCCGCGGACTTCTCGGTGCCCCAGGCGCGGTACCCGTCGGCGCCGGCGTGCGCGATGTACGTCACAGCCGCGATGGACTCGACGTTGTTCACGATCGTGGGGTAGCCGAAGACGCCGTAGACGGCGGGGAACGGCGGCTTGATGCGCGGCTGCCCCTTCTTGCCCTCGAGGGACTCGATGAGGCCCGTCTCCTCACCGCAGATGTAGGCGCCGGCGCCGCTGTGCACTGTGATGTTGCAGGTGAAGCCGCTGCCGTAGATGTCGCTGCCGAGGTGGCCGGCGGCGTACGCCTCCTCCACGGCGGCGGTCATCCGCTTGATGGCGGGGACGTACTCGCCGCGGATGTAGATGTAGCAACTGTCGGAGCCGATGGCGTAGCAGGACAGCACGCAGCCCTCGATGAGGACGTGCGGGTTCTCCTCCATGATCACCCGGTCCTTGAAGGTGCCGGGCTCCGACTCGTCCGCGTTGACGACGAGCTGGATGGGTCCCTGGGGCTCCCGGGGCAGGAAGCTCCACTTGAGGCCCGTCGGGAAGCCTGCGCCGCCGCGGCCGCGCAGGCCCGAGGCCTTGACCGTCTCGATCAGCTCCTTGGGGGCGTACTTCTTGCCGACCAGCACGCTCTTGGCGGTGGTGTACCCCCCACGCTCGAGGTAGCTGGCGAGGGGCCACGACGTGGTGCCGCGCTCGTAGTTGAGCAGGACCTTGTGGCCGTCCAGGACGGGGTAGGTGCTCTCGGTGGACGCCATCTCAGTGCCCTCCCGCCGCGTGGCCCGGCAGCACGACTCCCGAGCCGGCCGTGAACGCCTCGCCGTCCCGAGGCAGCGCGCGGCTGGGTCCCGAGCCGGGGCCGTAGGCCACGTTCGCCTCGTCGTTGTCGATGTCCGGGGTGGCGCGGAGCTTGGCGAGCAGGTCGTCCACGTCGGACAACCCGAGGTTCTCGTAGTAGTGGTCGTTGACCTGCATCATCGGGGCCGTGCCGCAGGAGCCGAGGCACTCGGCGCCCATGAGCGTGAACTCGCCGTCCGGCGTGGTCTCGCCCCGCTTGATGCCGAGCTTGCCCTCGATGTGCTCGAGCACGATCTCGGCGCCCATCAGCGAGCAGCTGATGTTGTGGCAGACCTGCAGGTGCCAACGGCCGATCGGGGCCTTGTTGTACATCGTGTAGAAGGTCGCGACCTCTTCGACCTGGATGGTCGGGACCGGGATGCTCTTCGCCACGAAGTCGACGACCTGGGGCGAGACCCAGCCGAACTCGCGCTGCGCCATGTGCAGCACCGGCAGGATCAGCGCCCGCTGGTGATCCGCCGGGTAGCGCGTGCGCAGCCACTCCAGCCGATCGGCTGCGGGCTTGCTCCAGGACAGGTTGGAATGGTCGACGCTCACCGGTCGCACTCCCCGCCGATCATGTTGATCTGGCCGAAGATCGGGACGATGTCCGCCACCTGGCTGCCCAGCAGCATCAAGTGGATCGCGCCCATGTTGACGAAGCTGGGCGGGCGGCAGCGGGCCTTGTAGGGCATGCCCGTCCCGTCGCTGACCAGGTAGAAGCCGAGCTCGCCGTTGGCGCCCTCGACCGCGTGGTAGGCCTCGCCCTTCGGGGGCCGCGGGCCTTCCATGATCAGCTTGAAGTGGTTCATGAGGGCCTCGATGTTGCTGTACACCTCCTTCTTGGGAGGGAGCACCATCCGGGCGTCCTCGGCGTGGATCGGCGCGCCGTTGGTGGCCCGGATCATCGGGTCCAGCTGGCGGCAGATCTTCATCGACTCTTCGATCTCGCGCATGCGGACGAAGTAGCGGTCGTAGTTGTCGCCGTACTTGCCGATCGGCACGTCGAACGAGACCCGGTCGTACGCGTCGTACGGAGCGTAGGTCCGGCAGTCGAGGCCCACGCCCGCGGCCCGCAGGCAGGGCCCCGTCACGCCGTAGGAGATGAGGTCCTCCTGGCTGACGATGCCGACGCCGCGCATGCGGTCGATGAAGATGCGGTTGTGGTCGACGAGCGCGTGGACCTGCTTGAGCTTCGGGATGAGGTGCTTCTCGAAGATCTCGGTGTTTCGGTCGAGCCACTCGTCCGTGACGTCGCGGGCGAGCCCGCCGATGCGCCCGTAGGACTGGGTGAGCCGCGCGCCGGTGACGTGGCAGATGTGCTCCCACATCCAGTCCCGCACCTCGACCATGTACAGGAACGGGGTCAACGCCCCGAGCTCCATCAGGCCGGCGCCCATGGCCGTCAGGTGGTCCGTGATGCGGGACAGCTCCGACATGTACGTGCGGATGAGCTGGCAGCGCTCCGGCACCTCGGCGCCGAACAGCTTCTCGACCGTGCCGCACCAGGCGAAGTTGTTGATGAGGGGCGAGCAGTAGTTGAGGCGGTCCGTGTAGGGGATCGCCTGGTGGTACGTGTGCGCCTCGCACTCCTTCTCGAAGCCGCGGTGCAGGTACCCGGGGATGACGTCCACCCCCACGATCGTCTCGCCGTCCAGCTCCACCACCATGCGGACGGTGCCGTGCATGGCCGGATGGGACGGGCCGATGTTGATGACCGTGCGGGAGGACAGGTCCGTGTCCTCGCCCTCGGGGTAGATCCGGTGCATCCGGATGTCGCCCGGGAGCTCGACCAGCTCGCCACCGAACGTGTACCCGTAGGACGGCTGGAAGGCTTCGGGGGACTTCGTGAGCACGCTCATCGCGGAACCTCCGTGCCGTGAATGGGGAGCTCGACGCCGACGCGCGGGTGCAGCTTCTCGTCCGTCTCCCGGACGCCCTCGTAGCGGGACTCGAAGAGCGGCTGCTCATGGAGCTTGTCGTAGTCCTTGCGCAGCGGGTACCCGACGAACTCGGGGTACAGCAGGATGCGCCGCAGGTCCGGGTGGTCGTCGAACACGACGCCGTACATGTCGTACGTCTCGCGCTCCATCCAGTTCGCCGATCCGTAGAGCGGCGTGAGGCTGGGCGCGTTGGGCTTGTCCTCGGGCACGCGGCACTTGAGCCGCAGCCGATGGTGCTTCTTCGTGCTGAAGAAGTGATCGACGATCTCGAAGCGGGGCTCCTCGTCCTCGTAGTCGACCGCCGTGCTGTCCATGAGCATGTCGAACGCCAGGGACTCGGTGTCCTTGAGGTACGCCGCCACGGTCGCCCGGTCAGCGGGCTGGATGAGGATCGTGTCGTCCCCGTGCTGGCTGTGCCAGGCGAGGACCGTGTCCCCGAGCCCTTCGAGGACCGCTGCCAGGACCGGACTGAGCTCCGGTGTCTCGTTGCCGCTCATGCGCGACTCCATTCGGGTCGACGTGCACCGACCCGCGTAAGGAAGGCTCTAGAAGGCGATGTGCCGGGAGGCCTGGATCTTCTCCTGGAGCTTCACCAGGGCATCCAGCACCGTCTCCGGGCGCGGCGGACAGCCGGGGATGTACACATCCACCGGGATGATCTTGTCCGCGCCGGGGACCGACGTGTAGTTCTGATAGAAGCCGCCGGACACGGCGCACGCGCCGAACGCGACGACCCACTTCGGCTCGCACATCTGGTCGTAGACCGTCCGCAGGACGGGCGCCTGCTTGTGCACGATCGTGCCCACCACCATCAGCATGTCGGCCTGCCGCGGGGAGAACCGCGGGAGGGCCGCGCCGAAGCGGTCGGTGTCGTAGTGGGAGCCCGAGACGGCCATGAACTCCATGCCGCAGCAGGCCGTCACGAAGGGGTACTGGAACAGGCTGAACTTGCGGGCCCAGCCGAGCACCGCGTCCATGCGGGTGGCCCACACGTTGTTCTCGAGCCCGGCCTTCTCGATGATGTCGTCGCCGCCGTAGTTCGCCGGGACGATGTTGCCGTTCCGCGCGTCGCCGAGCTGGACGACCTTGTCGGGATCTACCGCCATTCGAGCGCTCCCTTCCGCCAGGCGTAGGCGAGGCCGACGACGAGCGAGATCATGAACACGAGTAGCTCCGCGAACCCGAACATGCCGAGTTCCTTGTAGAGCACGGCCCAGGGGTAGAGCAGCACGGTCTCGAGGTCGAACATCACGAACAGCAGAGCGACCAGATAGAACTTCACCGCGGTGCGGCGCCGGTTGTCGATCTGCAGCGGGGGCGACCCGCACTCGAAGGGCTCGAGCATGATGGCGGGCATGGCCGCCTTCTTGCGCTTCGGCCCGAGCAGGGCGTTGATGCCGAGCATCACCGCCATGAATCCCATGGCCCCGAGGGTGACCATCAGGACGGGCAGGTACTGAGCGGTCATCTGCTCTCCAGATGTGCGCGACAGAGCCGTCGCAGGCGCTACAGAGGGCTGGATGGCTGCCTGTAGCGGCGCCCTTGTACACGCGGGCAGGCACGCGGGCAAGGCATGCGCGCGCGGTCTGACGCCAGAACGACAACGCCCCCGTCCCGGGGGACGAGGGCGTTGAGCACTGACCTGCGGTCAGGAACTACCAGCGGTCTCCGCCGCGGTCGAAGCCGCCGCCGCGGTTGCCGCCGCCACGGTTGCCACCGCCGCCGCTGCGGGCCTGGGCCTCGTTGACGCGGATGGTCCGGCCGTCGAGCTCCGAGCCGTCGAGAGCCGCGATGGCGTTCGCCGCGCTCTCGTCGTCCGTGAAGGTCACGAAGCCGAAGCCGCGCGAACGGCCGGTCTCACGATCGGTGATGACCTTGGCCTCCGTGACGGTGCCGTGGTTGGCGAAGAAGTTCTGGAGAGAGTTGTCGTCCGTGGCCCACGCGAGGCCGCCGACGAAGAGCTTGTTACCCATGTGTCTGTCTGTCTTTCGTGACCACCGAGAGAAGGCGGCCATTCACTACGCGGACGAACGTGTCCGCATCTGCGGGCGCAGGAAGCGCCCCAACGTCCCCCGCCTTGCGCGGTGGACGCTCGTCTCTACGGGCGACGGTCTACAGGGTTTCCCGCGGCATGTACACCTCCGATCACTGAGAACAGGGAGGAATCTCCCAATCCTCGCTGATCAGACCCCGCTCCTTCAGGCGATCCCTGAGCTGAGAACGCCGAGGACAGGGCAACTGAGCCGCGACGGACCTTGCCTCCCCCGCGCTGATGGTCCCGCCTTCGAACCACAGGCTGCGCACGACCCGCGCCAGGTTGGCCGAAGCCCCCCCGCCGGTCGCCGCCGCGTTCAGCCAGGGCTCCACCATGAACGCGGGACGCGGCAGATCGAGCAGGTCCGACGCGACCTTGCTGCTCGGCGCCACCAGCAGGTCGGCGAGGCCGGTCCGCCACGCCTGGGAGATGGCCGGATCGACCTCCCCCAGCACCTGGGCGAACCGCGCCGCCGACCGCGCCTCGAAGCTCGCGCGCACGTGCTGACGCAGATGATCGGGGCGCTCCCGCAAGGCAGAGAGGACCGCCACCTGGCCGCCCCGCTTGACGAGCAGATCGACGCACACGCGATCACACGCGCCGTCGAGCGTGGGCCCCAACGCATCCGCGAGGGCCTGGTGGCCCCGGCGGGGGCAACGGCGAAGCGCAGGCCAGCGCACACGGCGCTCGCTCCTGTCTCCAGTCAGCCAGGTCACGAACGCCCTGGCGGCGAGGTCGCGCTCCCGCGACGTCGCGAGCGGCACACAGAGCGCCTGATCCGAGTCGACGCGATCAAAGTCGTCGACCAGCTCGCCCCAGGTCCGGAGGGGCCCGGTAGCGGTGATGATCTGCTGCGGGAGGCGCGTGTCCTTGCAGCGCAACAGGTGCCGGCGCAGAGCGTCACGCTCCCCCACCGCGAGCTCCGTCCGCGCGGCCGCGTCCAGCGCCCAGGAGCAGGGCAGGCTCCGAACCAACCCCGGCAGCTCCGCTGCGACGTACCCGCCGCCCGCGTCCCGCTTCAAGAGGAAGGTCGCCATGGCCGCGCCTGGATCGAGCTCGGAGGCAGCGACCGCCTCGACCACTGCCCGGACTGGCCCCCCGAGCGGCGAAGGCAGACCGAGGGGATCCGCCGGGGCCTCGCCGGCCGCCAGCTCCGCGACCTGGCGCGGGATCGACAGCTGACGGTGGAGCAGCGTGGAGGCATCTGCGGTGAGCGGCAGGCCACCCTGGAGCACGACGTCGATCACCGCCGCCTCCTGCTCCGCGGCCAACGTGCCGATCTGGGCGCGAGCGCCGCGCAGGCGATCCAGGCAGTCGCCGGGGGTGCACACCTCGTCCCACCGGGCCCGGATCACCGACGGGAGCTCACCGCGTAGGCACTTCGTGCTCGACGGGATGCCGAGCAGGGCCTCGATCGGCAGCTCCTTCAGGTGGTCCGAACGATCCGAATCCGACATCCGGCACAGGCGCTCGCCGATCGGCACCTTCGCCAGGAGCGCCGCCTTCCCGTCCGCCATGCATTGGTCGAACCGGGCCTGTGCGAGGGATCCGAGGGGCTCCGGCTCGAGGCCCAACGCCCTCAGGTACGCCCGCTTCCGCTCACACTCGAATGTAGAGCGCGTCTCCAGACAGCAGGCCGCACCGTCGCGCTCCCAGTCGGCGATCACCTGCTCGGGCGGTGGTCCACATCCCAAGAGCAGCGCCAGGGCGATGCCCACGATCCAGTCGGTCCTCGATGTCATGTCGTTCCCCCCGCGACGACCATGGTGCCGCCGAGGGATGACTGCAAGGTCAGAACTTCGCTTCGAACTCGACCCTCATCCGCTCGGCGAGATCCGGGGCCGCCAGGACGTCCCCGTGGCACGGAATCAGGCGCGCCGGCGGGCGCTCGATCAGCTGCTTCAGCAGGTACTCCCTCATCACCGGCTTCTTCGCCCCGATGAGCCAAAGCACCGGCGTGGGGACCTTCAGGCCCGGCCCCGCCTTCGTGAGCTTGAACACCGTGCGGACCAGGAAGTTCGCCGGCAGCGTCGGCTGGTTGCCGAGGATCTCGTTGGTGAACCAGCTCCAGGACCCGTCCTCGCTGCGGATGAACGCGAGCAGGTCCGGGTGCTTCGCCCCCGGCGTCTCCTCCAGCCTGATGTGGTCCGGCAGCATCGGGCGCAGCGCGTCGAGGCCCTGCAGACCGAGGTCGAGGCCCTTGTGCTGCTTCGCGATGTGGGTCAGCCCGCTGGACGTGGCGAAGAACGGGACGCTCGGATAGCGCTCCTTCCACGCGGGCATGCCCAGGTGGTGGAACGCGCCGGGCGAGGCGATGGCGACGACCGGGCCGATCGCATCGAGCTCGTCGAGGAGCGCCGGCGCCGGATCGATGCCCGGGCTGACGACCAGCACCCCGTCCGGGACGCGGAACGCCAACGTGTTGATGAGGGTGCCGTTGAACGGGTACTCGGCCTTGTAGATGCCGAGCTGCTCGTCGACGGTCGTCCAGTGCTGTCCCATGGGCTGCCTCCGTGCGCGGAGGCTAGCCCGGGGAGAGCGACCGTGCCGCGACGGGCTCTACCGACCCCAGAGGAGGCCCGGGAACCCGCCGTTCACGTTGCCGTTGTTGCACTGGGTGGACAGACACAGCTCACCGGCGCCGTAGGCATTGCCGCTCGTGCCCTGGGGCCCGACGCCGAAGCCGACCGCTGTGTCGTTCGTGTTGCAGTCGTTCTCCTGGTTCGCCGTGAAGCCAAACCGGACCGCCTGAAAGTTGTACGGCGAGTTGATGCCGAACCACTGGCAGTTGGGCTGCGTGGACCACGGGGCGTAGAACTGGCCGTCGAAGCCCGTGCCGACCTGCTGGGCAGACCCGGAGAACAGCGCCTGCGCGGTGGTCTCGGCGAAGGTCGCCGTGATGCAGGTGCCGCCCTCGGTCGGGAAGCAGCCCTCCAGCTCCGTGAACGGCATGTCGGTGAAGGACTGGTACTTCGCGTTGGTGGAGGTGTCGACGCTCGGGTTGGCGGCGTTGAGGAGGTTGAGGTCCTCCCAGAGCGCGTCGCTGTACCCGAAGGTGGAGTCGCCGGAGGCCTTCATCAACAGCGTCCAGCCGCCGTTCGTCATGTCGCAGTACGCCTCGTAGGCACCGAAGCCGTTGTCCAGCCAGTACGTGCTGTCGGTCGCGCCGCTGTTCGAGGTCAGGACCGCCAGGCAGCTCTCCGCCGCGCAGGTGTCGGACGAGCCCGCACCGGCGCCCATGTCCAGCGTGAAGTCGAGGGACCACGCGTTGATCGTGCCGCCGTCCGCGTTGAAGTCGTCGACGACCTGCAGCGACCAGGCGCCGAGCGTGTTCTCACCCGCGAACGTGCTCAGCGGCTCCTCCGGCGCATACGTGCCCGTGAAGGGGGCCGACCCCGCGACGATCGATCCCGAGGCCGCGTCGTCGAAGACCGTGCCCGTGTAGTTGTCGGAGCCGCCGCCGTTGTCGGACGTCAGGTCGATCGTGGTGCCGAGCGGCGAGATCAGCGAGATGTCGAGATCCGCCGTGAAGGTGTGGCTGATGTCGATCGTGACGATGATGTCGGCCACGACTCCGTCGGTGGTCACGTCGATCGTCTCGATGACCGTGGGGGTACCGACGCTCGAGATCGTGCTGCCCGGGGCGTCGCCGACGCTGAAGCTGAAGTCGTCCACGAAGCCGGAGCAGTTGTTGTCCTCGCCGTCGCAGGTCTCCGCCACGTCCGGCGCGGTGTTGATGTCACCGTCCGC
>ENA-OWNT01002803-OWNT01002803.1-seawater-metagenome-genome-assembly--contig:-NODE-2803-length-17485-cov-5.575942_pt1 | contig 17485 bp, 14 predicted proteins | sample MGYA00238136_ERZ651165 | MGnify/ENA primary metagenome ERZ651165 (study PRJEB26861, sample SAMN08777766) | seawater metagenome | isolation source: coastal seawater | place: USA: Florida | collected...
CCGTAGCCGGCGGCCGTCTTGAGCCCCTCCTTGAGGTCGTTCATCGAGAAGCCGCCGGGGCCGAAGCGCCCCCCGCCGGTGGCCGCGCCCCCCGCGTTCCCGGCCGAGGCTCCGCCGGAGGGACGACGCAGCGGCTCCGTCTCCTCGACCGGGCCCTGGTCCAGGTTCGCCGGGTTCCAGAGGTTCTCGTTGCGCTTCTTGGCCGCGCCCTGCTGGCCCGCCTGGGCGAACAGGTCCTCGAAGATCGACGCGACGTTGGAGCCGGCGCCCGTCTCGAGCTCTTCCTCGTGGCCGGAGTGCACCTTGGGCCGGCGCTTCCGCTGCTCTGGCGGCACCCAGTCCTTGAACTGCTCGCCGAGCCCGCGCCGGCCGAACCGGTCGTACAGCATCTTCTTGCGGGGATCGGAGAGGACCTCGTACGCCTCGTTGATCAGCTTGAAGCGCGCGTCGGCACCGGGGTTCTCCCGGTTCGACGGAAGGTCCGGGTGGTGGCTGCGCGCCTGGCTGCGGTAGGCACGCTTGATGGAGGCGTCGTCGGCGCCCCGCTCCACACCCAGGACCACGTAGTAGTCGGCCTCTGCGTACAGCTTCACCCGACCATGGTCCCCCGCCGTGGCCCCCGGGCGCAAGCACGGCGCGCCGATGACGTGCGGGCGGAGCCTTGCCTGGGCGTGGCGCGACTCGGAGAGCGTTCCTATGGATGAAGGGTGCTTCGAGACACCCACGGCGGCCTGCGCTGCTCCTTCTGCCTCCTGAGTACCCGCGCCGGGGACGTGGCCGTGGACCATCCGGATCAGGTGATCACCATCTGCGCGGACTGCGTGGCGGGCTGCAACGTGCTCCTCGCCGAGGACCGCGATCGGACGCCCCTGCGGCCGTCCCGGATCAAGCGTCGGCTCGACCGGGACGTGATCGGCCAGGAGCGCGTGAAGCGGCAGCTCGCGGTGGCCGTCTACAACCACCACAAGCGGACGTCGCTGAGCAGCTCCGAGCTGGAGCTCCCGAAGTCGAACGTGCTGCTGATCGGCCCCACCGGCACCGGCAAGACCCACCTCGTGCGTTCGCTGGCGCGGCTCCTCGCCGTCCCGCTGCACGTGGGCGACGCCACGGCGCTGACCGAGGCCGGGTACGTCGGCGAGGACGTGGAGTCCCTGCTCGCCGGGCTCCTGCGCGCCGCCGACGGCGACCTCACGCGGGCCCAGCGGGGGATCCTGTACATCGACGAGCTCGACAAGGTGGCGAGCCGCCGCGGTCCCGCCGCCCACGACGGCCGCGATGTCGGCGGCGAGGGCGTCCAGCAGGCCCTGCTCCGCCTGATCGAGGGGACCACGGTGGAGGTGAGGGTCAGCGGCCGCGGGACCAGCGCGCGGACCGTGCAGTTCGACACCAGCGGCGTGCTCGTCCTCTGCGGGGGCGCCTTCGTCGGCCTGGATCGTGTGGTCCGACGGCGCACCCAGGCCCGGAGCGTCGGGTTCGGGCGGGCGCGGGCCAACGAGGCCGCCGGCGGTCTGGCCGATCTCCGCCCGGAGGACCTCCACGCCTATGGGCTGATTCCGGAGTTCACGGGCCGGGTCCCGGTCATCGCGACGCTCGATCCGCTCGATGAGGACGCCCTCGTGCGGATCCTGACCGAGCCGCGGGCCGCCCTGGTCAAGCAGTACCGGCGCCTGTTCGCCATGGATGGGCTGCGCCTGCAGGTGACCGAGCCGGCGCTGCGGGCCATCGCCCAGCGGTGCATCGCGGCCGGCACCGGCGCCCGCGGGCTGCGGGCCGAGCTCGAGCGCGTGCTGCTCGCGCCGATGTACGAGCTCCCCTCGCGGGAGGACGTCCTGGACGTGTGGATCACCGAGGACACGGTGGCCGGCGCGCCGGTGAGTCTCGGCCTGCGCAGCGAGACGGGCTGACGGCGGCTATTTTGGCGGCGATGCAGGTCTCGCTCGTCGCCACTCCCATCTGGAACACGAAGACGCCGCCCCTGACGACGGCCTATCTGACCGCGTGGTTGGAGAAGCACGGGCACGACGTCTTCCAGCTTGACTGGAACATCGAGCTGTTCGCGCGGATGCCGCTCGGGCTCAAGGAGTACTGGGACCGCACCCACCTGCACAAGTGGCAGGACGCGGAGCGGTACGACGTCGAGATCCGCCCGCGGATCACGGGCCCCTCCATCGACGAGTACGTGACGCGGATCCTGGCGGACGCGCCCCGCATCGTGGGCATCTCCACCTACTCCATCGAGGCCACCAAGCACCTCGCGGGCGCCATCAAGGCCGCCTCGCCGGACACGCTCGTGGTGGTGGGCGGCCAGGTCTGCGACCCGGGCTTCTACGGCTACAACCTCGCCTGGTCCGGGGTCATCGACGCGGTCGTCTACGGCGAGGGAGAGGGCCCGCTCCTCGAGATCATCGAGCGGGTGGAGGCGGGCAACCTGGACTTCGCAGGGATCCGCGGGCTCCTCATCCCCCACGGCCCCATGAGCGCCGAGGACACTGGCCTGCGCTCCCCCATCGCCGACGTGCGCACGCTGCCCTGGCCCCAGTTCGACGGCCTCCCGATGGAGTCCTACACGGCGATGACGGCGCCGCCGTTCCACCCGTCCCGGGCCGTCAGCACGCTCATGTCGCGGGGCTGCGTGCGGAAGTGCGACTTCTGCCTGCAAGCGGAGATCTGGCAGAACTTCCGGTTCCGCACCGCCGAGGACATCTACGCGGAGATGGTCGCGTACAAGCAGAAGTACGACGTCACCGAGTTCCACTTCAACGACCTGCTCATCAACGGCAACGTCAAGCAGCTCTCGAAGCTGGTGGACCTGATGCTCGAGAAGCCCCTGGGCATCACCTGGGGCGGCAACGCCATCTGCTCGCGCACGCTCAAGCGCGGGCTTCTGGAGCGGATGAAGGCGTCGGGCTGCACGTTCCTCGTGTTCGGCTTCGAGTCGTTCAGCACGCCCGTCCTGACCGCGATGGGAAAGAAGTACGACGCCGCCGAGGTCTCGCGCCTTCTCCACGACATGCACGAGGTGGGCATCCGCCTGTTCAGCAACCTCGTCATCGGCCACCCCGCCGAGGGCCGCAAGGAGTTCGCGGACACGGTGAAGTTCCTGATCGAGCACGCTCCGCTGTTCACGGACGCGCCCACGAGCTCGCTGCTGATCGTCCAGAAGAACACCCCCATCCACCGCGCCATGGACTACTGGGGGATCGAGATGGACGAAGGCGACGCGCTGGGGTGGTGGCTCAAGGACGGCAGCAACACGCTCGCCGAGCGCAAGCACCGGGCCCAGGTGATGAACTTCTTCTACGAGTCCCTCTTCGGGACCGGCATCAAGATCACGGACATGGACACGAAGCGCGACCTGACGCTCGGTGCCGACGACGTGATCCCCCGCACCGCCCAGGCCAACTGAGCCCGATCAGGGCGCAAGCGCCCTTCCCTGCACGCTTTCCGCTTTCGCTGCGCACCTGCACTGGTAATGTCCGTCAATGGTGGCGCCGAGCGCGTTTGCCAGTGCGTTGAATAGCAGCCAGCTGATTTGCGTCTCTCTCGTACAGACGCGCGCGGAAGTTCAGATGCATCGATTCTCCATGGCCCCCGCCATGCTCCTCGCCCTGCTCCTCATCGGGTGTGGCGAGTCCCCGGATCCCGTCGCCGAGGCGGAGGCTGCTCCCATCGTGGAGGAGCCCAGCACGCCGGCGCCGCCTCCTCCCCCGCCCTGGCGCGAGGAGCCCGTCGAGATCAAGTCCGGCGTCGTCATCACGTCCCTGCTCCAGGACCAGGGGCTCGAGTACAGCGAGGCGCTCGCGGTCGTCCGCTCCGCGCAGGAGATCCACGACCTCGCGAAGATCCGCGCCGGCGAGACCGTCACCATCCGCAAGGACCGCACCGACGACTCGTTCAAGGGGCTCGTCTACCCGCTGGACCGCTTCGAGGAGCGCCGGCTGGTCGTCATGCGCGACGAAGCCGGCGCGTTCGCGGCCGCCGAAGAGGCCCGGGCGGTGGAGCGCGTCGCGGTCCCGGTCGTGGGCCAGGTGGAAGGCTCGCTCTGGGCCACTGGCATGAACATGGGTCTGTCCGCCGAGAACCTCGTGAGCCTCGCGGGGATCTTCGAGTGGGAGATCGACTTCAACACGCAGATCCGGCCGGGCGATCGGTTCCGCATGGTCGTGGAGGACATCCGCGACGCCGGCACCGGCGAGCACCTGCGGTTCGACACGATCCTCGCCGCCGAGTACCAGACCCACAACGGCGCCAGCTTCATGGGCATCCGCTACGAAGACGCGGACGAGAAGGTCGGCTACTTCAACGCCGAGGGCCTCGCCGCAAAGAAGATGTTCCTGAAGTCGCCGCTGAAGTTCAGCCGGGTCTCGTCCCGGTTCGGCAAGCGCTACCACCCGATCCTCAAGAAGTGGCGCGCGCACAAGGGCACCGACTACGCCGCCGGCGCCGGCACGCCCATCCGGTCGATCGGTCGGGGAACCGTCGTGTACCGCGGCACGAAGGGCGGCTACGGACGCCACGTGCGGGTGAAGCACAACGGCAAGTACGCCTCGTCGTACTCCCACCTCAGCCGGTACGCCGTGCGCAGCGGCGAGGTCGTCGAGCAGGGCGAGGTCATCGGCTACGTCGGCTCCTCCGGCCTGGCGACGGGTCCGCACCTGCACTTCGAGTTCTATGTGAACGGCAAGCAGACGGACTTCCTGCGGCAGCAGTTCCCGCGCAGCGAGCCCATCGCGAAGTCCGAGAAGGCCGACTTCGAGGCGGTGCGGGACGAGATCCTGCCCACCCTGGCCGGCATCCCGTGGCCCGGCGCCGCGGTGGCCGACGCCGAGTCCGGCGACGCCTGGAACCTCGAGTAGCGGCCCTGGGCGCACGCCGCCCGGCGGGATCACCCGCTCATCTGCCAGGATGCGCCTCGTGCGCCCACCCCTGCTGATCGTCCCGCTCCTGGGGCTGCTCCTGTCTGCGTCCGCGGCGGCGGAGCCCATGGGCTGGATCTCCGTCCCGAGGGCCCACGCGCCGGCGCTGGCGGACCTGGAGTTGATGGTCGAGGGCGGGACCTGGAGCGATCTGCGCGCCCACGCGACCGCCGCCGACCGGGACGCGCTGACGGCCCTGGGCGTGCCCTTCACCCTCCTCACCGACGACGTGCGCAGCCTCCGGCCAGCGGGCACGGCGGCCCGCGGCGACGCGAGCTACCACACCCCCGCGTCGATGACGGCGTCGCTGCACGAGCTCGCCGCCGCCTACCCGGATCTGGCCCGCGTCGTGGACCTGGGCACCAGTCGGGAAGGCCGTGAGCTCACCGGCGTGGTGCTGACGGACCTGCCCGATCGGAGGGAGCTGGACGAGCCGTCCTGGCGGGTCCTGGGAACACACCACGGCGACGAGTGGTCTTCCATGGAGGTGGCATGGGCGCTCGCGTGGGATCTCGCCGACGCCTACGGGACCGATCCCGACGTCACCGCCCTGCTCGATGGCTCGGAGGTGTGGGTGCTGCCCGTCGTGAACCCAGATGGAGTCGAGGCCTTCACCCGCCGCAACGCCAACAACGTCGACGTCAACCGGAACTACGCGTACGAGTGGACGAGCCAGTCGTTCTCGGGCTCCGCGCCGTTCTCGGAGCCCGAGTCCGACGCGGTGCGCCTCATGGCGATGCACCGGTCCTACGGGCACTCGATGACGATGCACTCCGGGGCGACGAACCTCGGCTGGGTCTGGAACTGGAGCCTGGCGCCCACGGACGACGCCGCCGTGCTCGAGGCCATGTGCGTGCGGTACCTCGACAACACCCCTCAGCCGGACTTCTGGATCACCAACGGAGCCGACTGGTACATCACCTACGGCGACACGAACGACTGGTCCTACGGCGCCCGCGGCGGGCACGACTACACGCTGGAGATCAGCCTCGACAAGGCGCCGCCCGAGTCGGAGCTGCAGACCTTCCTCGACTGGCACGTCCCCGCCTCCCGGGAGTTCATGCTCGACGGGGCCAACACCGGCGTCGTGGGTCGAGTCACGGGTCCCGAGGGCGGCGTCGAGGCCCGGCTCGTCAGCGACCTGGCGCCGGACAGTCCGTTCTTCAGCGATCCGGAGACCGGGGTCTTCGGACGCCCGCTCGACCCGGGCACCCACACCCTGACGGTCACCGCCCCGGGCTTCGCGCCGGCGACGGTCACGGCCACGGTGGGCGGCGTGCGCAGCGGCGCGGCGCTGACGGACGTGACGCTCACCCCCTCCTCGAGCCTGCCCCTGGGCGCCGACGGCTGGACCGTGGCCGCGGACGAGGTGGCCACGATCACCCTCGTCGGCGACGCCTCGAACGCCCACCTGGGCGGCGGCGGCAGCTTCGCGCTGCACCGCGCGGGCCTCGGGATCCACCCGCTGGCGGCCACCCAGGGCGCGACCGGCGCGGTGTTGACCCTGGACCCCACCGCGATCCCCGACGCGTGGGACCGGGTGAACGAGTGGACGCTCGTCCTCCTGAACGTGGGCGGATCCGCCATCCAGCAGGTCCCGCTCGCCGTCGCCATCACCACTCCGACGCCGACCACGCACGTCGAGACCGTCACCGTCACCGACGACGGCGCGACCTGGACCGTGACGCTGGATGGCGAGGTGCCCGACGGCGCGTCCCTGCGGTTCGTGGGGCCCTCGGGCCAGCGCGTGCTGCCCATCGAGCAGCCGGACGGGGCGAGCGCGGTCCTCGACCCGAGCGCCTGGGACGACGGCCCGTGGGAGGTGCGGATCCTGGGCGGCGGCGAGGTCGTCTCCCTCGGCGGCGCGCTGGTTGCGACGGCCGGCGACCTCACCGCGGACTGGACGCCCCCCGGCGACGACGACGACTCCAGCGGGGACGACGACGACACCACGGGCGACGACGACGACTCCTCGGTCGGGGACGACGACGACACCACGGTCGGCGACGACGACGACGCGACGCTCCCTCCGCCGCCCCCTCCCGACGGAGACGGCTGCTCTTCTTGCGCTGACAACTCCGGCAGCGGCACCCTTGCGCTCCTGCTGCTCCTGACTCCGCTGATGGGCCTGCGCCGCACGCGGAACGAGGTCCGACCTTGAGACTCCAAGCCTGCTTTGTCCTCGCCGCCTCGCTCCTCGGCTTCGGCTGTCCCCCGTCGGGCGGACCGACCTTCAAGGAGTCCGTGAAGGAGGCCTACCGGCCCTGCAACAGCGAGTTCTTGAAGGCCCGCGCGGGCCAGCACGCGATGCAGCTGGTGTTCCGCCCCTGCGGCTCCAACAACTTCCAGAACTTCTCCTGGAACCCCGAGGGCATCACGCTGTACTACCGGTCGCTCCAGGGGCCCTGGGTGCTCAAGGACACCGGCGAGAACCTGCCGCTGCGCATCGGGATGCCGAAGGCGCCTCCGGCCTGGTTCAACCGCTCGATGCTCGCCGTGCCCGACTCCACGGGCCGCAAGATGTCGGTCTACAACATCGACTCCCACATCCTGAACCTGCTCGAGCTCGACCAGCACGACCCGGAGCAACTGAGCCGCGGCCAGGGCCAGGACGAGATCCTCTACCTCGCCGCCGAGACGCCCGGCGGAATCAAGTACGCCTGGCGCCTGTCCGCGAACACCGGCGAGACGGAGCGCGCGTTCGACTGGATGGACACGGGCCTCGAGACCATGACCTACAACGCCCGGGTCGACGTCGTCTGCTACCGCGAGTACGCCGACGACGTCGTGATCTGCGCGAAGGGCAGCGACGGCAAGGAGCTGCGCCGGGTGAAGGACCGTCTCCGCGGGACGATCAGCGTCGACGGGCGCTACCTCGTCACCGAGGGACTGGGCGCGGAGGTGTCGGTCTTCAAGGACCAGGCCGCGGCCGACGCCCTCAACCTGCCCGAGGGCGTCAACACGATGGTGCGCCCGCCGACCCTGCACGTGACGGACATGGACTCCGGCGAGGAGCTGCTCTGGGAGGGGGTGCACGGCACGCAGTTCCAGTGGTACGAGGCCTCGCCGTACTACGCGTCCTTCCTGCTCTGGGGGTTCGACAACGAGCAGACGAACGCGAACGTCACGCTCGTGGACCTGCGCCACTTCCTGAAGGCCAAGGGGTGGACCCCGCCGCTCGCGGTGGACGGTCGCCCGGTGGAGGAGGTAGCGGCCGAGGGCGCGGCGGCGACGTCGGCGGTCAGCGGGACCGGGGGAGCAGCGCCGTCTGAAGCATCGACACCCCCCGCTTCGACCCCGTGATCGGAGCCGGCCAGTCCGCCCCGTCCCGGCAGAGGCGCTCGGGCTGAGCCGCCGGCAGCGCGCACACGAAGCAGTCGGCCAGCGAGGCGCCCTCGGGATCGTTGAGCGGTCCGCTCATCCAGCAGCGGGAGCCTGAGGCCTCATCCCAGAAGACGATGCGCGTCTCGAACGACAGGAGGCGCAGGTCGAACTTGCCGCCCAGCTCGGCGCGCCAGGCCCCCACCGACGCCATGAGCGTGCGGAGCGGCGCAGGGTCGACGGCACCTCCGGCTGCGATCTGCTTGCTGACGGGGACGCCCACGTCGGCTCGGTCCGGAACGAGCAGGGAGATCACCCCGTGGAGCCTCTCCTCGTTCCAGCTGACCTCGACGGTGACGGACGCATCATCCAGGACGTTGCCGAGCCGCTTGCTCAGCCCGTCCAGGGCGTCGGGATCGGCGAAGAAGTCCACATAGAGCTCGGACAGCCCCTTCGGCATCACCACGACGGGGGGGCCGTTCTCGGCCTTCTCGATCGGGGCCTGCTTGGCGGGGGCCGCCGGGGCGGCGCTCACCGGCAGGTTCATGGGAACCGGGGCCGGTGCGCCGCGCGCTGCGGACGAGGTCGGAGGTTCGACCGACGCCGGTGGCTCCGCCGGACCGCAGCCCAGGAGGCCAACGGCGAGCAGCGCCGCGAGCGATCTCAGATCAGGCCTCGCTTGCGCCGGACGTCGTCCATGACGCGCTTGTATTCGATGTCCCACTTTTCCGACCCGGGGCGCAGGTTCTTGAGCTTGCCGCGCACCTCACGGTCCAGATCTGCTTCCTCGATGAGGTGCTTCCTGAAGATGCGCATCAGCGTCTTCCGCATCAAGCGGTCTTCGCCGAAGACCTCCTCGACGTGGTTGCTGTACATGAACATCTCGAGGATCTGGTTGGCGATGTAGCGGATGCCGTCGTCGCCCGTCTTGTGCCCGCGCTCGTCCGCCACCGCGTTCTTCACCTTGCCGAACTTGTCGTAGGTGATCTGACGCCGCTCCATCATCTCGCGGGTCTCCTGCACCACCTTGGACTCCTGGCGCAGGTACTCCTCCATGATGGCGCGGATGTCGCGCTCCGCTTCTTCGCGGTAGACGGACTCGACGACGATGTCCCCGTCGAGCGAAAAGGTGGCGATGATGTCCTCCGCGATGCGGGGGACCTGAGAGCGGTAGAGCCGCATGTCCTCTGTCTCCGATTTCTGGGGGCCGGCCCGCTAGAAGCGGAACTCGATGCCTCCGCCCAGGCGCAGGTTCGCGAGGCGGTACTCGAGATGCTGCATCTCGAACTCCGCCGTGGCCTTGCGCAGGGCCTTCTGCTGGATGGTGACGTTCTGGTATCCGACTTCGAACGCGAAGCGGAACACCTTCCCGAGGTTGAGGTGGAACCCGCCGTAGACCTCACCGCCGACCTCGGGGCCCTGGTCGGACCAGGGATCGACGTTGTCGGGATCGAAGGGATCGTTGTCGGGGTTGTCGATGAGGTAGCACTCGCCGGACTGGATGTCCGAGTAGTTGTAGACCCACTGCAGCACCACACCGCCGCCGACGAACGGCTGGAAGACACGGAAGAAGTCCACGTTCGGGATGGTGAGCTCGTAGTTGGCGCCGATGGCCAGCGAGTAGTGGGCCACGTGCGTCAGGCGCCGCGTGGGCGCGACGAAGGAGTTGCCGGCGATCGTGTCGTTGTCGTTGCGGACGCCGTCACACGCGGAGCCGGGCTGGTCCACGGGCTCCTTCCAGATGTAGTCGATGCCGCCCACGTGGCCGTCGGGGCACGTCAGGTCTCCGCCCTCGCCACCGCGGTTCACGCAGTTCTTCGCGTCGTCCGTGTAGTGGCCGCCCCGGTTGTAGCCGCCGATGAACGCCAGCTTCATCCCGATGCCCATGAAGAAGTCGGTGGTGAGCGGGACCTGCAGGCCCGACCCGACGCGCAGCGCCGCCGTCTCCTGGACCGTGGGGAACATGGCGTAGGCGCGCAGGCCCAGGCGGAACCAGCGGTGCTCCTCCTGCCAGACCTCGAAGGCGTTCTTGCCCCGGAGCGTGGCGCTCTCGGAGGACGCCTCCTCTTCGGGCTTCTTCTCCTCCGTGCCACCGTCGTCGCCTTCCCCGTCGTCCTGCAGGCCGCGCAGGTTCGTGGTGCTGGCGTCGTCGTAGACGTCCTGGGCGCTCGACTGGGCGGCCGCGAGGCCGGGAGCGGCGAGCAGGAGTGCGAGGGCGAGGAGCGTGAGCGACGCGCGAGGAGCAGCCATGGAAACCTCCGCTGCACCGGACGTGACCGGTGACCTTCGGTGGTCTACCACGTCGGCCCCGTCGGGCGACACCCCGCCGGGATCACTCGGACGGAGGCGAGCCGCTGCCGGTCAGCTCGACCGCGGACACCGTGCAGTCCGCGGTGCCGTCCGGACCGCCACCGGCGCCGTCGTCGCGGTCGACGTCGATCACCATCGTCCCGTCCACGTCGAAGTTGTTGCCGAAGGGAGCGATGTTGCCGGTGATCGTGATCTCCCGGTCCATGGAGGCGGTCGCGCAGGGCCCGCGCAGGCTGAAGGTGCCGTCCGCTCCGACCGACCCGGTCCACACGCAGTCGGCGGGACCCATGTCCGCGGTGAGCGCCCCGCCGTCCTGGATGATGTCCCAGGTCATGGCGGGGACGTCGTTGGCGGTCCGCTCCATGAAGTCGAAGATCTCCCAGAAGTCCCACTCCGCGCCGGTGCAGGTGGTCTCGAGCTGGCTCCCCACGATGGAGTAGCTGCCCGCGACCTCCATGGGCGTGGTGGCGTCGTCGTCGTCCGCGGTAGGACACCCGATCGAGAGGGTCAGCGCGGCGGCGGCCGCGAGTCGAAGGACGGTGTGCATCGAAGCTCCGTCGGCGTCCGCCCGGGGAGGGGCGCGAGCCGGGTTCAGGTCACGCGGTCGAAGGCGCGCTCCAGGCTCTCGAGCGTCAGGGGCTCGAGCGGGCCCGCGCCGGCCGGCACCTCATCGTAGGACAGGCTGCGCGGGACGAAGTTGTCCCGCACCTTGGCGCGCATGAATGCGTCCACCGCCCGGTCCGGCACCCACCCCGGCTCGGCCGGCCGGGGGAAGCGGTGCAGGTCGAAGAGGACGTCCTTGTAGCGCCGCCCGATGGCGACCTCCGACCGGTCGCCGATGTCGAAGATCACGTAGTCCTTGAAGAGCGTGGCGAAGTCCGGCCGCACCACCCGGACCTGCTCGGGCCGCGGCGCCGTCCGGCTCTTCGCCTTGCGCGACGCCACCTGGGGGGCCACGTCCGGCGCCACGTGGGCGAGACGCTCGAGGAACCCCGCGTCCAGGACACCGAGCAGCGACTCGGGCGCGCTGGGGATGGGCGCGCCCGGCCGCGACGCGCGACGGGGCGGCGGCGTGGGATCCCGCGTCTCGAAGAAGCCTGCGGACAGGCCATCGCCCCCGAAGTCGAAGAGAGCGCCGCTGGGTCCGTCGTCGGGCAGCTCGGGGGCGGGACGGGGGTCGCCCAGGGAGAAGTCGTCGAGGGCCGAGTCCGCGAACGAGAAGTCGGGCTCGGGCAGCGGGGACGCCGGGGGATCGGGCGGGGGCAGCGGAGCGAAGGTGTCCGGCGGCGTCGGGTCGCCCACGAGGGCCGTGAAGTCGTCCTTGAGCCCGGCGGACGCCGCGTCCCCGCCGAGATCCGAGCTCGACTCGCTGAGCCAGCCCTCGCTCGGAGGCCAGGCCGCGCTCGGAGCCGCGTCCTGCTCGCCGAACAGGCCCGCCAGGAAGCCCTGACTGTCCTCCGCGGGGGCGTCGAACGAGAGCCCGAGCTTGCCGCCGAGGACATCCTGCGACGAGCTGCTGGTGCCGACCATGAACGCCGCGGCGTCCGGGATGGCGAGGTCCGGGACCGAGGGCGCGGACGGGGGCGGCGGCTTCGGCGGGCGCTTCTGGGGGCGCGTCTGGGAGCGACGTGCGGCGGCGGGCGGCTCCGAGCGGTCGTCGTCCCGACTCGTCCGGCGCACCACCGGCTGGTGCCGCGCGGCGTCCGCGGCGCGGTCATTGAAGGAGACGAACTCCTCCACGGTCATGGCGACGTACTCGAAGACCGCGGCCTCCACGCCGCCGCGCTTGTGCGGCTCGGCGATCCGGCGGACGAGGACGACCTGGCGCGACACCGGATCGTCGAACACGAGCTCGAAGGCGTAGTTCTTGAACTCGACGGCGCGCCCGGCGATGACCGCGTCGCGATCGGCGGCGGAGTGGGTCATCCCGTCGAGCCGGACGGACGCGAGGATCTCCTTGAACGCGCGCTCGTTGGACACACACCCGTGGTTGATCAGCTCCGAACCGACGACCGTGGCCCGAAAGACCTCGAGGGGGTCGTACTCGTCGATGGCGATGCGGCCGGCCGGAGGGGCGCCGGGGTTCGCGGCGAGCGCCCGGGCCGAGTCCGCGGCCTCGCCGATCGCCCGGCCCTGCGGCGCACCACGCTGTGACGGCACCATGACGTCGATGTAGTCCGCAGACGCGATGCCGATGCGCACGGCCCGCGCGAACGGGTTCGGCACCGGCTCTTCGTCCAGACCCAGCTGGACCGTCTGCTCCCCATTCACCGCCGCCTGAAGGGACAGGGCGTAGCGGAGCGCATCGAGCGCGCGGGGGAAGAGATCCATCCCGAGGCCGCCGTGGAAGGAGTCGGGGCGCCCGCCGCCGACCGCGAGCCGCTCCCGGGCGCTCAGGAGCCGCCGCAGGCAGAGGCTCTCGAAGTCCTCCGTCGCGCTCGCTTCACTCTCCGGGAGCGTGCGCGCGCGGAGCTCGTCTTCGAATCCCACGAGCTCCCAGGCGACCAGCGTTCCGTGCCGGCGGCGGCTGAACACCGTCCCCGGGTGGTTCAGATCCAGGACCCGCGCGCTCGCCCGGACGCGGCGGGTGCCCTCCATCCATCCGCGCTCCGCGGAGTCCACGTCGCGCACGAAGCCGCGAGTGGTGTTGAGCACGTCCCATCGGAGGACGTCCTCGACGACGTTCACGTACCGCCCGGCCTCGGCGGCCATCGCGCCCGCGTCCTTGAACCGCTTGATCTGCTCCCGCGAGAGGTCGAACCGCTTTGCCGCCCCGCGACTCGGCTGGAACAGCTCCGCGTGGTGCAGCACGTAGCGGGCGATGGGCGGCTGCAGCGACGCGATCACGGCGACGCGCGCGGGGTAGTCGTCCTCCTGGGCGTCCGCCAGACCGGCCAGATCCAGGCGGGACGCGCGCTCCAGGAGGGGCTCGCTCACGAACTCCTCGAGCAGCCACCGCTCCTGCAGGCTCGTGCCGCCCGACGCGCGCTTCCGCCAGGCCTCATCGACGGCACAGCGCACGAACGTCTGCCGATCCAGGAAGGCCTGCAGACCGAACCCCCGGTGTCGGGTGAGGAACGCCTCGCGCAGGTCGAAGAACGAGTACAGACCATCGGGCTGCTCGGTCCACACGAGGCGGTTGTCGGCCAGCAATCGATGCAGCCCGCCGTCCGCCGTCGCCTCGCTCATGGCGCCCAGCGCGATGTCGTGGCGCGCGAGGAGCCCGGCGAGCACGCGGCCCTTGACGGCTGCGTGGCGCGACGGGCTGGAGCCCTTCACCCGGAGCAGCTCGTCGAGGTACTGGGTGGCCTTCGCCACGTCGTCCGGGAACCGCGCCCGGAGCTCCTGCAGGAGGGTGTCGTCCCGCGTCAGGAGCCGCGCCACGAAGCGGGACACCGACAGCCAGAGCACCGTGTCCAGGCGCAGCTCCGGCCCGTGGGCCAGGCAGCGGGCGAGCAAGCCGGAGAGCGCCGCGAAGTAGGGCTCCCCCTTGACGCCCGACAGCGTGAGGTCGTCGGCCTCGCTCGGATCCGAGTCCGACAGCGCGCGCCCGATGGAGGTGACACAGAACCGGAAGAGCTCGCGGGTCAGGGTGCCGCTGGCGTGCACGGGCCAGCCGAGGGCCGTGCGGGGGATCCCGTCGACGTACTCGATCAGCGTGAGGGGCGGGAGCGCTGCATCGATCCCGGGGAGCAGCTCGCGGACCGTCTCCGGATCCGTCACGAAGCGGCTCTCGCGCAGCACGACCGCAGTGGTCTCGTTCAGCCCCATACCCCTCGTTCCGCCACCGGTGGGAGATCCATCCTATCAGCGCTCGGCGGGTGCCTCATCGCCGGCTGGGGACGGAGGAGACGCATCTTCCTGCTGCTCTTCCTGGTCCGCCCGGATCTCCTCGGCGGGGGCCACCAGGATGCGCTCCAGCATGGTCAGCTCACCGGGGGCCACATCCAGCGGAACGGACAGGAGCGGCAGGCGCACCGGGCGCGGCTTCGTGAAGACGACGGGGTATGGCAGGACGCGCGCGCCCCGCTGATCCACCTGGTAGACCAGGGGGTAGCTGACCTCGACCGGATCGCCGTCGTGCGCCGCGAACTCGAGCGTGCCGAGGAGCTCGACGAGGCAGGGCCCCAGAGCCTCCGGCGCTCCGCCGATCTCGGCGATCGCGCCCTCCACGGCGCCGCTCCCGCCCACCTTGAAGGTGACCGCCACGTCCCCCACGTCGCGGGTCCCGCGGGCGTGGGACCGGAAGCAGCCGTAGAAGCCATCGGTGACGCCGTGCAGGACGTCCCGGATCTCGCCGGGGTCCAGGTAGCGATCCGTCGGCGCGCCGGGGTGGTCGAGCCGATCCTTCGGATCTCCTGCGGGCCCCTGGGCCCAGGCCGAGGACGCGCAGAGCAGGGCCGCGAGCACGAGGAGGAAGCGGATCACTTCGCGGCCTCCGCGCTCAGGCGCCCGGTGACGGTGTGCACCTGGGTGAGCTCGGCGCGCCGATCCCCGTTCTCGCGGTGGGACCGCACGGTGCGCGTCCAGGTCAGGCTGAAGTCGTGCGCCACCAGCGCCCCGCGTCCGTTCAGGACCACGACGCCGCTGCCGGTGGCGGTGCCCTCGGCGCTCATGGGACGCGCCGGGTGGCGATCCTCCGCGGCCTCCGTGACCTCCGCCGACCACGCCATGGCGGTGCACCGGCGGCAGTCCGCCGGCGGGGAGGCCGCGGTCCAGGCCAGGGTCCAGGCCTGGTCCCGATTCAGGAGCGGATCCTCGGGGATCCGCAGCCGGAACGTCGAGGGGATCGCCCCCGTGCCGGAGGGAACGGCGTAGGGCAGCCGCAGGACGCTGAACAGGAGCAGATCCCGAACGAGGTCGCCGCCCCGGCCGGCCCCGGCCATGTGCTCCCAGCCCACCGAAGCCAGCAGCTCCCCGGAGTCCAGCACGCGCATGGACACCGACTTGCCTTCGAGCCCGGCGAGGGGCACGTCGGTGGGTCCCTGGCCACGGTCCACCTGGGCCTGCAGGGCCACCACGCGGCTCACGAGGCCGAGCGAGCGATCCCGGAATACCCGCGCGACCGTGCGCTCCAGCCGCCCGGAGACCGTGGTCGTCACGTCCCCCACCGCCTGGAGCAGGCCGTCGACGTCGTAGGGCGCGGCCTCGGGCGGAAGCTCGACCGCCTCCGTGGTGATCCGATGCTCGATCTCGAACCCGAGGTACTCGAGGGCGTTCGCCGGCATCTTGTACGCCAGCGATCGGCGCGCCGCGTGGGCGGACGCGGCGGTGCCCAGCAGGAGGAGGACCAGCAGGATCAGGGGGCGTCTCACGGCGGCGGACGATACCACCCGGATGACCGACGTCGGCGGCGTGTAGGGTGGTGACGTGTCCGACGCCCCTGTCACCCCGGCGCTGCCGAGGCCTTCCGCCGTCATCCTCGCCGCGGGGCGCAGCAGCCGGATGGGGCGGACGAAGGCGCTCCTCCCCTGGGGGGACCGCCCGCTCGTGGCGGCCTGGGTCGAGCGGTTCCTCGCCGCTGGCGCCGAGCAGGTCGCCATCGTGCTGGGCGCGGAGGCCCCGGTGATTCGCGCGGCCGTCGAGCCCGGCCTCCCCGAGCCCGACCGTGTGCGCTGGGTCGAGAACAAGGACCCGGACAACACCGGCCCCCGGGAGTCCCTGCTCCTCGGCCTGGACTGTCTGCCCGCGGACTGCCCCGCCTGGTTCACCCCGGTGGATGTGCCCGTGGTCCGGGCCGCGAGCTTGCAGGCGCTGGCGATGGCCTGGGCGGCCTCGATCGCCTCGGGGGAGCAGCCCTTCGCGGCGATCCCGACCCACGGCGGGGCTCCCGGCCATCCTGTCCTGGCTGGCGCGGACTTCGTGGAGCGGCTGTTCCAGGGGGAGGCGGGCGATCGGATCGACCACCTGCTGGCGTGGGCGACCCGACGCCTGCTGCACGCCGCCGTCGACGATCCGCGAGTCGTGGGCGACATGGACGACGTCGCCGCCTACCAGGCCGCGGCGCCGCCGGCGGGCGTCCCAGACCCCGTGCGCTAGATGTGAATCCTAGAGACCGCTGGCGGCGACCACCGCGCGGGCCCGCGCGGGATCCACCGGAGCCGTCGTGCGTCCGCCTTCCTTCGTGGCCGTCCCGACGATCGCCCCGTGTGCTCGGGCGAGGATGGCGCCGACGGTGTCGGCCGTGACGCCGGATCCCACCAACACCGGCGCCGCGGTCGCCCGACAGACTTCATCCAGCTCGTCCCCGTCGACGGCGACCCCGGTACCCGGACCAGTGACGATGACGGCGTCCGCCCCCCCGCGCTCGACGGCCTCGGCGACCTCCTCGGCGATCGGCCGGGGCGCGCCCAACGGCGCGGAGTGCTTCACGCGGACATCGGCCCAGATGGCGACGGCGTCCGCGTCCCAGGAGGAGCGGAGCCGCAGGGTCTCCCACGCGCGCCCCTCCAGCAGCCCCTGATCGGTGACGCGCGCGCCCGCGTGCACGTTGACGCGGATCGACTGCATCCCGCAGGCCGCGGCGAGCCCGAGGGCAGAGGCCGCGTCGTTGCGCAGGACGTTCACGCCGATGGGAAGATCGCCCACCTCCTCCCGCACCGCCAGGAGGACCCGCGCCATCGCCGCGACGGTCACCGGCGCCACCGCGCCCGGGAGGAACGGCGTGTCCCCGTAGTTCTCCACCACCAGGCCGGGGAAGCCGGCTTCCGCCAGGCGCGCGGCGTCCCTGCGCGCAGCGGCGAGCACGGACTCCATCGACGCGGGGCGCGCCGCTCCGGGCAGCGGCAACAGGTGGACCATTCCGATGAGCCGAGGTGGTGACGGACGCATCGGGGGTGTATAGCAGGGACGATGTCGCGCTCCCGCGCCCCCGCTCTGCTCTGTCTGGTCGTCGTCGCCGGGCTCCTCGGAGGCTGCGCCTCGCTGCGCTCCTTCCT
>ENA-OWNT01002804-OWNT01002804.1-seawater-metagenome-genome-assembly--contig:-NODE-2804-length-17464-cov-7.460171_pt1 | contig 17464 bp, 18 predicted proteins | sample MGYA00238136_ERZ651165 | MGnify/ENA primary metagenome ERZ651165 (study PRJEB26861, sample SAMN08777766) | seawater metagenome | isolation source: coastal seawater | place: USA: Florida | collected...
CGTCTCTCGTCTCTCGTCTCTCGTCTCTCGTCTCTCGTCTCTCGTCTCTCGTCTCTCGTCTCTCGTCTCTCGTCTCTTTTTCTGCTATTTTTTAGTAAGTTAATAGCCGTGAAGAATTGAATCATGCGAGTCTCTCCAAAACGCCGTAGACGTTGGAACAACATACTAATACTGGGCATCATAGCTTTTATTGGTCTGCTTAACCTGCCGACGTTGATCAAAACCTATCTGATTGATGAGCCTGTCGTTGAAAGCCAGTACCCATATCTGCTCAATCCCAATGCAGAGTTACAAGCGTTGCACTTCTCAAGTTGGTCTTTGGAGAAGAATCAAGGTCGCTGGCGTAGTACTATTCCAACATCCATATCGGAACAAGAGCTTGCTGAGCGTTGGCAGGGTTTGGTCGGAACTGAAGTGACTCAAGCAAACTTCGATAGTTTGAAACCCCAGTTAACATCTCCTCAATCGATTGAGGCTTGGTATATCGATCAGGAAGAGCCGCAAAGGATCACCTACTATCAAACTCCACAGTTTTGGTTGTTGAAAAATTGGCAGGACAAGTGGATAGCGATCTCGGTGGAAAGTGCGTATCTTGTTCCGAGCGAGTTTTAATCACCTTGATTTGCTGTGTTCCCCAAAAAACAATCTACAGAAACTCGAAACTCGAAACTCGAAACTCGAAACTCGAAACTAGGAACTGTACATGCCTGAATTACCTGAAGTTGAAGTAAGCCGAATGGGAATTACGCCCCATCTAGTCGGTGAAACTGTTGCCAAAATTACTTTTCGTACGCCAAAGCTGCGCTGGGATATTCCTGCAGAGCTAAAGCAGATGGAAGGGCAGGTGATTCGCAATATCTCTCGCCGTGCCAAATACCTACTTATTGAGACCGATATCGGTAGCGCTATTGTCCACTTGGGTATGTCAGGCTCGTTGCGGGTACTTGATGCTGAGATCGCTCCGGCTAAGCATGATCATGTTGATCTCAAGCTAACCAATGGCAAGGTGCTACGTTACAACGATCCACGACGTTTTGGTGCCTGGCTATGGACCGAAGATGGTACGCATGCTGCACTAGGTACCATGGGGCCTGAACCACTGACCGATGAGTTTAATCCCGACTATATTGCTGAAAAAGCGAAAGGTAAGCGTGTTGCGGTTAAGCAATTCATTATGGATAACAAAGTGGTTGTCGGTGTGGGTAATATCTACGCTAACGAGTCTCTGTTTAGTGCGCGAATCCACCCAACCCGACCAGCAGGAAAGTTGACTAATAAAGAGTGGGCTTTAGTTGTCGATGAGATTAAACAGGTACTGGCTACTGCCATTAAGCAAGGCGGAACAACTCTTAAGGATTTCGCTCAAGCCGATGGTAAGCCTGGATACTTTGCTCAAGAGCTTCTGGTTTATGGCAAAGCAGGAGAGCCTTGCCCAAACTGCGGAGAGCCTCTTGAAGAGCAGAAAATTGGCCAGCGAAATACGTTTTTTTGTGCTGAGTGTCAGTTATAAAAAATTGAACCTTGGTTAATTTTTAATGACTGGCAGTTACGCGTCCTAGTCGTTACAATCTGTGCAATTAAGTGTATTTGAGAATTATTAGATGAAGTATTTAGTAACAGGCGCAGCCGGCTTTATTGGCTCTGCGGTAGCGGAAAGGCTATGTGAAGCGGGTCATTATGTCGTGGGTCTCGATAATCTTAACGACTACTACCAAGTATCGCTGAAGCATGACAGATTAGAACGTATAGAGCATGAGAATTTTAAGTTTGTAGAAATGGATCTTGCCGATCGTGACGGTATTGCAAATCTGTTTAGTGATGAAAAATTCGATCGTGTAATTCACTTAGCTGCTCAAGCAGGGGTTCGTTACTCTATCGATAATCCAATGTCATACGCTGACAGTAACTTAGTTGGTCATCTTACTATTTTAGAAGGGTGTCGCCATAATAAGGTTGAGCATCTTGTTTATGCCTCATCTAGTTCAGTATATGGTCTCAATCAAAAAATGCCTTTTAGTACCTCGGACTCGGTAGACCATCCAATTTCACTTTATGCCGCGACCAAAAAGTCCAATGAGTTAATGGCACACACCTATTCTCACCTCTACGGTGTTCCAACTACTGGGCTTCGATTCTTTACAGTTTATGGGCCTTGGGGTCGTCCTGATATGGCTCTATTCAAGTTTACCAAGGCGATCGTGAATGGAGAGACAATCGACGTTTATAACAACGGTGATATGCGTCGAGACTTCACCTATATTGATGATATTGTTGAAGGTATTATTCGTATTCAAGATGTAGTTCCAGCTAAAACAACTGATTGGTCGGTGGAATCAGGTTCGCCAGCAACAAGCTCTGCTCCATACAAGGTGTTTAACATCGGTCATGGTAGTCCAGTTAAGTTGATGGACTTTATTGAATCTCTAGAAACCTCTCTGGGTATAGAAGCTAAGAAGAACTTTATGCCAATGCAACCAGGGGATGTATATGCGACATACGCGGAAACAGAAGACCTGTTTGATGCAACTGGCTATACCCCAAAAGTAAAAGTGCAGGAAGGTGTTCAGGCTTTTGTAGAGTGGTACAGAGACTACTACAAGGTATAGAAATGGCGAGGGTATATCCTCGCCTTTTTTATACGTGAGCTTTTTCTTTCAACGCCTCTGCCACAACTTGTGGGACAAAGTTAGTCACGTCGCCGCCGTGAATGGCTACTTCGCGCACTATGGTTGAAGAGATAAACGCGTGCTCTTCTGCCGGCGTCAGGAAAACACTTTCCAGACCTGGCATGAGGCGACGATACATGTTGGTCAGACCGAATTCGTATTCAAAGTCTACTGTGGTGCGTAGGCCACGAATAAGCACATTGGCTTGTTCCTGTTTAGCGAAATCGACCATCAATCCAGAGAAGCCCTTTGATGTAACATTATCAAGATGCTTAGTCACTTCCTGAGCAAAATGTACTCGCTCATCCAGTGTGAACATGGTGTTTTTACTTGGGCTGGCTGCAACTGCAATGATGACTTCATCAAACATATCGGCAGCGCGCTCGATAAGGTCTAAATGTCCATTTGTAATAGGATCAAAAGTGCCCGGATAAATCACTCGGGATAGGCGTTTTTGGCTCACGATTAAGATACTCAATTCATTCCATCTGTTTCAATATTAACAAAAAGGCTCACAATTACCCACTGAAGCCGCTATCATTGGGGCAAATTAGACAATTGGATGGGACGATGAAAAAGATACTGGTTGTGCGTAACGATAAGATTGGTGACTTCATGCTGGCTTGGCCAAGCTTTGCTATGTTGAAAGCCTCGCTGCCAGATTGTCATATTACCGCTTTAGTCCCGAACTACACAGTTGCTCTCGCTAACCTATGTCCCTGGATTGATAGTGTGCTGGTCGATCCAACAGAAAAGAGCGACAAAGCCAAACAGTCTGAGTTAGTTAAGCAGATTCGCGCTGAGCAATTTGACGCTTCTATCAACCTATTCTCAACCACTTACAACGCTAAACTGGTTTGGAAGGGTAAAATCCCTTACCGATTAGCTCCAGCGACCAAGCTGGCGCAGATTTTTTATAATAAGCGTATTAAACAAAAACGTTCACAGTCTGCTAAGCCTGAATTTGAATATAACCTCGACCTTATTCGTGCTTTCCTGACCGACAATAATGTGAAAGTTGTCGAACCTTCTGCACCTTATCTTTCGTTTAGTGACCAACAGCTTGTTGAGCAAAAAGCGAAGCTGGCGCAGCAATTGAGTTTAAATAACGATAAGCCTTGGGTTTATGTTCATGCTGGCAGTGGTGGTAGTGCGAATAACTTGTCACTGCAGCAATATACGCAGCTTGTATGTGGCCTGGAGGGGGACTTTGAGGTGGTACTGACCGCTGGCCCTGGAGAAGAGCAGAAAGCTGCTGAGTTACAAAAGCTGATGGCAGATAGTGGCCGTATCGCTGTGCTTTACGATAAAAATGATGGTTTAGTGGACTTCTCTTGCTCGATTGCATGCGCAGATATGTTTATTGCTGGCTCTACCGGTCCACTGCATATAGCAGCTGCGATTGATGTCCCTACTGTTGGCTTCTTCCCAAGTAAACGCTCTGCGACGCCTCTGCGCTGGAAGCCAATTAATTCTGAAGGTAATCATATTGCTTTCTGCCCACCGAAAGCGGATGACAAGGCAAGTCAGGAAGATATGACTCGTATTGAGATTGAACAGGTGCTAGCCAAGCTCCAACCTTGGGCACAAAAAGTACTGCAATAACAAAGGGCTCTATCGAGCCCTTTTTAATGTCCTAGTAATTTAGCTTACTGCTTATAGTGTGGATCGTTATCACGCGCCCACAGATCGGCATACTTAACGAAGGTAGAGTGCGCAGAAAGCACAGCAATAAGGAATCCTTGTTTACCATCCAAAAATCCGCGCTTAAGTAGGTACATTTTCAGGAAACAGCCCAGCGCATGAATAATCCCTTGTGAAAGAGATGCTTTCTTACCGCGAGCCTGACGTTGGTCCGCCCAGGCTTTGGCGTAGCCTGCCGATTTAACCAAATAGTGGTTCAGGTTTTGGTATGAGTAATGGAGAATATCGCCATCCAGCTCAGCTACCTGACAGCCCGAAGGAATGATCACTGATTCGTGTACCAGGTTGTCATTGTACTTAGTCAGTTTATTTGGGTAGAGGCGTACGTGACGGTAATACCATCCAGAGTGCTTAAGGAAACGACCAAATACCCACGTAAGTTCATTCAAGTTATAAACAGTGTTTTCCGGCGGATTTTCCAACATCGTGAGGATGTTTTCACGCAACGTATCGTCAATACGTTCATCAGCGTCGACGGCCAATATCCAGTCACTTGTGGCGTAGCTTTGTGCTAACTGTTTTTGCTTACCAAATCCTGGCCACTCTTCATTGACATAGAAGTGTTCGGTATACTCTTTGGCGATGGTTTCCGTATTGTCGGTACTACCTGAGTCAACGATGATGATTTCATCGACCCAGCGCAAGCTTTCCAGACAGTCTCGAAGACTATCCTGTTCATTTTTAGTGATGATAACAGCGGCGATGCTGGCTCTTTTCTGGCTGGTTTGATTCATAATAATGACTCTTTTTCGCAGACCAAGTCGAACATGGTAATGACTTGATCAGAAGTAATTCTGTCCATGGCTTGCTTGTCTTTAACTCGAGAGCGCCAACTTAACTGCTCAATTGATTGGCCTGTCTGCTCTTCGATAGCTTGTTGCCAGACGCTAACGACATAGTCGAGATATTGATAAGGACCGGTTCGTTGTGGATTGTGGTGAGCGTACAAACCAATGACTGGCGTGTTCATCGCATTAGCCATATGGGCAGGGCCTGTATCAGGGGCGATCACCAAGTCACACTTGTCTAATAACGCCAGCATCTGCATCAGAGAACTTTGCCCGACAAGGTTGGTGATTTTACCCTGACACAATTGTACTACCTGCTGCGCTAAGTCTGTCTCAACTTTGGCTGGGCTGCCCGCCAGGATAATGTTCCAACCCTTGCTTTGAGCATGTTGGATAAGCTCACTGTACCCAGTGGCATGCCAGTTTTTATAAGACTTGCTGGCGCCGGGTACTAGAACCAAGTTACGGTTACTGGCATCTAAGTGATTATTTGCCCAGCTTGCGTCTTGCTCTGTATACCTTAACTGCCATTTTGGCGTTATGTCCTCGATGCCGATCTGGCTGGCAAAAGCCATTAAACCGTCGAGAACATGGGGTTTGTCTGGCGAAGGAACTTTTACATTAGTGAACAGGGTTTGGAAATCCTGACTACGTTTCGCATCAAAGCCTAGTTTGTACCTCGCTTTGATACCTAATGTCGCGATACTTGCTCTAAAGGCATACTGCATGTGTAGTAGCGCATCGAAGCGACGACCTTTTAGTTTCGCCCAAAGTTGTTGGTAGGCGCGCCAGCCCTGCTTTTTATCAAAAACAATCAGTTCGACTCCGTCGATACTCTCTAGCAGCTTTGCTTCTAACGCTCCTGTTATCCAGGTGATTTTTGTTGTTGGCCACTGTTTTTGAATGGCCTGAACTGTCGCGATGGTATTACATACATCACCAATTGCGGAAAGGCGCAAGATGCACAAGGATTGTGGAGTGGTATCAAAAAGGGCCATGGTGTCGAGTAACTTATTGTTAGTGATATCGAATTATGCAGAGCTAACGAATAAATGTAAAATAGAACCGATTTCCGCCAATTTTAGGACCATGTTGCTAAGTAGAATGAAAACAGTCACCCATAACAACCAAACGTTTTGGTATGATGAACAGCTATTGAAAGAGCCTGTAGAAAAGGTCTTCGATGCCCAGTATTGGCAAGACGCGGGCAAAGTAATTGGCAGCGCGACTGGCCGAGGAACGACTTGGTTCGTGCAGACAGAGACTCTTGCTGCTGCGTTACGTCATTATCGTCGTGGTGGTCTGTTTGGCAAATTGGTCGCAGATAGCTACTGGTTTACCGGCTGGGAGAAGACTCGTAGTTTTCAGGAGTTTCAGCTATTGCAGCAACTGAAGGAGTCTGGCGTCAATGTCCCAAGACCGATAGCCGCATGTGCGGTCCGTAATGGTCTGACGTACCGAGCCGATTTACTTAGTGAAAAAGTAGCGAATGCTCGCGATTTAGTGGCGATCTTGCAAGAAACACCATTAAGTACAGAAATGTACCAAAAGATTGGTCAGGAAATCAGAAAAATGCATGATGCCCAAGTCAATCACACTGACCTCAACATCCATAATATTCTGATTGATGACCAGCAGCAGGTTTGGATCATCGATTTTGATAAGTGTTACCAGCAATCCGGCGATGGTTGGAAGCAAGGGAACCTGGATAGATTGAAGCGATCTTTTGTCAAGGAAGTGGGTAAGCGTAATATTTCATGGCTGGAGAGTGACTGGCAGCCATTGCTTGCTGGCTACCAATCAAAAGCTTAACCTTTGAGCTTCCTCAACAAGGTCCCCTCCCAGTTTTTGTAGCTTCGGTACAAACGTTTTTTGTCACATGGCTTACCTGACTGATTAGTTAGGTAAAGCCAGTCTTGCAAATCGTACTCCAAAGCTAGATTTCCACGTTTATAAAATCTTTCAGTTACATCTAGCCCTAATTTTTCTGGGGCATCAACGATGATGTTGTTAGCGATAAACTGTGGCCAGAAATCAGCACCTAAGCCAGCATCTTCGCAAGTCAGATTGTTGGTCTTAAGTTCCTTGCCTGTTAGCTTGGATAACCAGTTTAATGTTAAGAACTGCTCAGTAGTAGCGTAGCGTGCCTTATATCCAGGTGTGAGGGTGAAGCTCAGCTCGGGTATCCAGTTGTCAGACCAAATTGTGAGAAGATCCTCGGTCAGACCGAAGTCAAACAGATCACTTTTGTGGAAATAGACAGCTCTGCCATGGTGGCTAGAGATAAAGAACGCGCTGCTTGTCAGGGTACGCTGGTTAAAGAAGGAGTACCTGTCCTCCCGTGGTACGTCAGCGTATTTACGATACAGGTCGACAAACTCTCGCCCGATAAGCTTATTATCGGATCGAATCTTAACCGCGTATTTGGTTGTAACTGCTTTTAGCCCTTTGTGAGAGCTAACCATTTGGCGGTTATTGTTTAACGTCTGCGGTTTACCATCGTGATAGATAACATTGGAACCCGGGTCATCGAGTTCTATTACCTGATCATAATCTAAGCCTTGATGGGGCAGGCCCTCCCACGTTGATAGAATGATGGTAGAAGCAGGAAAATATTGTCGTATAGAACTCAGGCACTCATTGGTGATACCAGAAATCTGACTTCGATTTTCACTGGCCTGAACAGGTCCTTGTACAACAAAAGTGATCTCGTGGTCTGCAATCTGAATCATTTAGCTACCTGTTAAGAAAGTCCGTGTACTCTTGCGGAACGCCGCAGAAGATCACTTCATTTCGTTCAATCAGATGGTAGTGAACCTCTAAACCTTTTTCTATCAGTAGGTTGTATAAAGGGGCAATGTACAGTTCACCTTTTTCCCACTCTTGTTTAGGCTTAGCTACATAGTCTTGATATGCGTCTAGGTAGGCTTGCTTACGATTAAAGTGATACAGGCCAGTGCTACAAAGATCAGATATTGGATTCTTCTCAGCAGTTTTGATTACTTTAGTTGAGTCTTCTTTTTCTGGTAAAGCAAAAGACCAGTTGTCACCTGAGCCTCTAAATACTTCCAGGTATCCATCACCTCTTTTACTGACATCAGGAAATTCAAAGTCAGGCCTAAAGGTGTCAATATTAAAAACGGTAATAGGCCCCTGATAAGCGGGTAGTTGTTTCTCAAGCAACTCTAAACCCAGAGTGACGGTCTCCGCCTGACCTCTTGTTTCCTGATCTAGGACCGCGATATAGAACTCTTTGATACCAAGTTTTTCTGCACTTTCTTTAACGAAGGTTTCTGTTTCGTAGACATCTCTGACGATGAACAGAAATGGTAGTGAAGCAAAGTAAGACCGAAAGCTCTTAACAGAATGGTCGAATAAGGTTTCTCCGTGAGCTTCGAGCATGTACTTAGGCTTTGTGTAGCCAGCTTTGAAAAAGCGCGAGCTCATGCCCGCCATTGGTATCACGATCATTGTTCTAGCCTCTGCAGAATTTGATGTAGTCTGAATGCATTGGCGAATAGGGCATCTTGTCGACGCTTATCATCCGCGTGAAGTGGTAGCATAGAGAGGAAAAGTTGGATCTGCATGGCATATAAGTTTTGCGCTGTAATACCAAACTCTTCTTCGACCAATTGTATAAAGGCTTGCTGTGTTTCTCTATGAGCACCGTTATCTGCAATACACAAAGTAATACTTTGGTCCTTAAGGGATACTTCATAGTAGCCAGCAATGATCCAATCATACAAGCCTAAAATTGAGTGACTTAGCTTTGCAAGATCATAACGAATATCACCATAGATCGTCAGGCGTCCGTCAGGCGTCATCCCTCTAGGGTCTATGGTTTTCACTTTGCCAGCTCGAAAGTCATACAGGATATTGCTGAAGCAAAAATCGCCATGCAAAACGCCAAGCTGTGCTTGGGCATCAGGCAGGTGCTTCTCACTGTTTGCAAGAATTTGCTTGAGAGTGACTTCTTGGTCTTGATAAATCCAAGTGCTGTCGAGGTCGATATTGCGTGACTGGCAAAACTCCGCAAGTCGAGTTGGGGTTTTACCGCCAAAGAGAATATCCAATGTGTTCGCGTGAGTATCTGCTTCGATACACTGTTTGCTGCAAGCTGACAGGAACTCAATACAGCCTGTTAGGATTTGTTGCCAGACTTGCGTCGGCAGCTTAGAAAAAACGAATAACTCGTTTAAAGCGGTAAGGTGCAGATATTCAAGTCTGTACGAGATTTTTCCTTTCTCATTCGTGCTGCCTAAATACTGAGGGATGTAACCACGCAGTGAGTAAGGGAGCGTTTCAAACCAATTTGCTTCCGCCGCGATCTTATTGTTTTTTATACTCGCTTTTTCAATCCACTTTGGTGTGATTGTCAGTTCGTTAAATGCTCTTTGGGTTGTATGCTCGGCCTTGGAGCGGTAGTAAGTATTTACATGACCAAAATCCAGCCAACCATTAGAGTCAACTGGCGTAAGCCCCACTGATTGATGGTAACGGTTTAATCCCTCAATGAAGTTCCATTCGCTTTGGGTAATGCAACGAACTAACTCACGCGGTTGGCTAAACTTAAAGTAGCCATCAATAATACGATTTGACTCTGCACTTAATTGTTGTTCAGTATCCTTTAGCCAATGAGCTTTATCGTCGGTTAACACCGCCCAGTTATAACTGTCTTTTGCCGTCGAGACGCTTGCAACATCATCACCAATTGGAATCTGGGAGAATAAGGTATCCCCATAAAGAACGTGTAAAGGTGTGCTTAGAGAGTGACCACTGATATTAATTGCAGCAACCATCGAGGCACCTAAACTTAGACCGTCAGGTGTACTAACTAGCATGACATTGTTTTGCTTAAGCCATTTCTTATCTAGATCGGAAACTGAGTAAGTTTCAGGTATGGATAGATAGATATCTACCCCATCGGGTGCCAGAGCAACTTGATGCTGAAAAAGGCGTCGGTTACCAAGTGGCAAAAAGCTTGGCGGAATATGGCCAAACTCCGATTCCAGCTCTTGCCCAACATAGGCTCCGGACATAATTAGGAACATTGTTTTTCCTTTTCAAACAGCTGGTTAATTTCCTCAAATGAGAGTTCTGCAAACTCTGACGGGCGTACTGCTCGGTCATCAATGTAGAAACCTTCATGGCCGCACCATGGTTTTCCTACAATGATTTCATCGTAAGGGATGTCATGTTTGTCCAGCCATTCTGTAATGATAGGTAGAGTATGGATATTGATTTTACCTACATTACCTTCATAGGTTCGCATATTACGCGCAGTGGCGATTACTATTTCAAATCCTTGTTCTTTATAGTTTTTTAGTTGCTCAATCACGTCTGTACGCGGTAGGACATTTTTATAGTCTGAGGTGTTGGCTTGCGTGAGTGTTCCGTCTAAGTCGACGATTAGCTTTTTCATGTAATTTAGTTCCTAGTCCAGATCTATTTGAGCGAGGGATTGATTTATGGCACCAGTATTTGTGCTTACCACAGAGAGCGCTTGTTGACCGCTTGCTTGTCGTTGCTGTTTGTCCATTAACCAGACTTTGAGCTGCGATACAATACTCTCTTCATTATCAGTAATTTTACATGCATCGGCGGCAACAAGAGCGTGAGTGATATCAGTAAAATTGTAATAACTTGGGCCAGTCAGAGTCGGTATACCAAGTGCCGCTGGCTCTAGTAAATTATGGCCACCGACTTTTTTTCCGATCAAGCTGCCACCCATAAAGCAGACGTCACTGGCCTGCATTAAAGTGAGCATCTCTCCCATAGTATCGCCAAGGTAAACTTGAGTTTCGTGTTCGATGGCATTACCACTACTTCTCGTTACTGTTAGAAAGCCTAGCTCTTGGGAGAGCTTAGCAACATCGCTAAACCGCTCTGGGTGTCTGGGAACAATAATCAATAGGCATTCTGGTATACAGGAGAGAAGCTGCCTATGTACTGATAGCAATTGCTTGTCTTCACCTTCATGAGTACTAGCGGCAATCCAGACTGGGCGGTCTATACCTAACTGTTCTCTCAATTGATTGCCCTGAGTGAGGACAGCATCTGTTATAGAGATATCGAACTTTATTGAGCCCGTGACGACCAGTTTTTCCTTATCAACACCGAGATTGTAAAAACGCTCTGCATCATCATGGTATTGGCACAGAACCTTGGATAGCTGTCTGGCCATTGGGATGAATAGGGGAAGCACTTTCTTATAGCCTCGGTAGGATTTTTCAGATAGACGCGCATTGAGCAAGGTAACGGGAATTCCAGCCTTACCTACCACGTTAAGAGTGTTTGGCCACAATTCGGTTTCAACAATTATTAACTGTGATGGTTTGATGACTTGAATAAACTTGCTGATCGCAAATGAGAAGTCTACGGGAGTATAGCGGTGTGTGACTAAGTCTCCCAGCCGCTCGGCTTGTTCGGCACCTGTTGATGTTGTAGTCGTGAGTACAATGTCTACATCAGGGCGGCGATACTTGAGCTGTTTAATCAATGGAGTTACAGCAATCGTTTCACCGACCGAAGCCGCGTGAATCCAAATCGGCTGTTTGCAATTAGGGATAGCGGGGGTAAAACCGAAGTGCTCTTTCCACCTTTTGCCCACACTCGGCTTCCCCTGCTTCTTTTTATACAGACTGTATAAAAGAAGCGGGGCGGCCAGTGTCAGTAGCAGAGAGTATAAGAATCGGGCTAGCACGTTTACTTTACAAGATCTTCTGGGTTTATATGTGTCCACTTACCGCGTGGCTTATCGATGTACTGAAAATGTTCATTGGTAAATGTGCCCTGGATACAAACGTACTTCCTATCTTCAGTATTAACCGGTTTTCCTTCCAGAGCCTGATTCAGAACTGTAGGACCCGTTGAATGGTAAACGCCCATTTCAGGTTTATAGTGGTTGATGTTGTATACCACTTGATCAATCGTCGCCTGTAAGTCCTCGTTATTAGGCGCTGATGCAATAAAGTAGTTAGTAATCTCAGTGTTGTTGCTGACTTTGATATATAGCTCTTTATCGTTCCCTAGTAGTTTATCTAAAGACCAAACTAGAGTGGCGTCAATATCCATATAAACACCACCCTGAGTGTTTAGGACAACCAGACGCCAAAGATCAGCTTGTGCCGCGCCATTGGTCAGACGAGAGTAGGCAGCATAAACTTCAGGAGAGGCCTTCTCTTTTAGGAATTCTCCTCTCGCTTCAGTGCTTACGTAGCGATAGTCACAGTTGAGTGACATCAGGCGGTTAAAAAGGTAATTCAGATAAACTGGAAGACTCGCCTGATCGGTAAAGTTTGTTTGCCAGATGGTTCTAGGAATTGCTCTGTCGCCGCTCAACCTTACTTTAGCCGGCGAATAAGCTGGAATTGTAAAGCGAGTTTTTGGCAGCGCCCAATGAAATGGATAGGAAAGCACCTTGAAAATATTTCCAGTAAGGCGAATTAATCGATTAGCGATTAATATCTTAAGTTGGCTCATTGTTTTGATTTCCTATCTATTGTTATTGTTTGATTTTAATGCACAGCCGATCGATTTAACAATCTGATCGCTTGTCGGCTTACTACCATTAGCATTCATTACGACCCAATGTTGTTCATACAGTGGCGTGTATCTGAATGGGACAGTAGCGTAGAATATGCCAACGGTTGGTGTATGTGTGGATATCGCGACATTGCGAATTCCGGTATCTGGTGCAACAACTAAAGAGGCCCTGGCAATGAACTCAACCAGTTCATTTAAAGGCAGACACGGTTGAATAGCTAGTTTTCCAGCGTCAGCAAGATCTTGTAAAAACTCACCTTTCTCGAAATCATTCTTTCCTTCAAGGAAAACATGCTTAACATCAGGCTGATGTTCAATTGCCTGCTCGATGACCTGTCGCATTTCCTCTTTAGAAAGTATTTTTCTCAGTTGCGAAGCACCACTAAAGTAGACCACGTATGGTTCAGTGGTATCTTTTAGCAGACGGTGATCTGGGTAAGCAAAATCGAGCGGATAAGTTGGATTGTGTCCAAGGATTTTTAACATGTCGAGCATGCATTCAACTTCAGGCTGAAAGTCCGAACGAAACACCGCGAGGTTGTACAGCTTTCCGCATAAGAATGATGTGTACGGGAACCCTACCTTTAATTTTGCTTTAGTGAGTAGCGTCAACCAATAAGAGCGGTTAGTACCTGCGACATCAAAAACAATATCTTGCTCGTCAAGTTGATTGTAATCCTGATACTTCTCTTTTAACGATAGCCCCTTTGAATCTTCGCGACTTTTCATCACGATAGTTTTATCTGCTAATTCTGATGGGGTGCCGTAAAGGTAATTGGAAACGGTAACCAGAGTGATTTCTGCATTTGGGAAGAACTTTCTAGCTTCAACCAGAAAAGGTCGAACGATAACTTGATCACCAAGCGCAGCATGGCGAATTACGGCTATTTTTTTTATGTTCTTGGGTTCGAACTCATCTTCAATATATTGACGAGCACTTTTTGCGGCATAAGCGCCTTTCTCAAACCAAAGGTGTTTCATTATTTTCCTTTCCAATAAATGTACTTAGAGCCTTAATAACCTGTTCTGGCATCAGCTTATTTAAACAATCAAGATGCCCATATGGACACTCACGTTTAAAGCAAGGGCGGCATTCGACATCGGTATGCACCATAGCAAGCTTGTCTGTCAGTGGAGGTGTATATTCTGGTGAACTAGAACCATAGATGGCAACGATATTACAGCCGACTGCAGCTGAAACATGCATCAAGCCGGAATCATTGGTTACAACTGTATGGCAGTTCGCTAGCAAATCAACGGCTTCAATTAGTGATGTTTGCCCGGCGAGGTTGTGCACGAATTGTTGGTCACGTTTATCTATCGCGGAGCGAATCAGTTCACAGACAGGTTGGTCTTTTGCAGAGCCAAATAGCCAAATCTGGTAACCCGATGCAATTGCGTGTTTTGCAACCTCTGCATAGTATTGATCAGGCCATCTTTTAGCTGGGCCAAACTCGGCGCCTGGACACAAGCCGATTACGGGTTTTTCGCAAGTGAGTTGTAACCTTTGTTTAGCTTTTAACTGACTTTCTACATCGACAGTTAGCTCAGGTTTTGAGCAGCTTTCAAGGTGAACTTCTTGTCTCATCGTCTCTTTGCTAGAGGAGAGTGCCACGTAGCGTTCAACCATGTACTGAAATATGCGTTTGTCCGGTCTCAAATCAGTCAGTAGTCCATAACGGAACTCACCTTTCCAACCCGTTCTGTTTGGAATATCCGCAAACAGCGGGATCAATGCGGATTTTGCTGAATTGGGCAATACAAATGCATGGGTATAACGGTTTTTTTGCAGATCTTTGCCAATTTTTCTTCGAGCAAGAAAATCAAACTTACCATGCCCGATCGGCATTTCGATTGCGCGAGAGACTTGTGGCATACGCTCAAGAATCGGTTTGCACCAAGCAGGAGCTAGAACATCAATCTCCGCCTGCGGGTGTTGGTTTTTAAGCGATATATAGAGGCTTTGAGACATGACCATGTCTCCCACCCACGATGGGCCAATGATAAGAATTTTCATCTAACTGTTATCTGCATGTGAATCGACGTTGAGGATAGCATATTGTTGGCGTGATGATAACGTCACGGTTTTATCTACTTTTATCAATAATGCGTGTTCTTGTATGGAAAATAATTCAAACAGAAGCATGATTATGGTCTAATTAGCGCCCAGTTTACTGTAATCAGTTCGTGTAAGTGAGACATCAATCAATGAAAATCTGCGTCATCAGCTTGAAACGCTCTCCTGAAAGAAGAGAAAACATTAAGAAGCAGCTTGATGCTTTAGGGTTAGAGTTCGAATTTTTTGATGCAGTAGATGGTCGAGCTGAACCTCCTCACCCACTGTTTGCTAAGTATGACTACTTCAAACGTCTGTGGCTAACTAATGGTCGTATGCCTTCAAAAGGTGAGATGGGGTGTTATGCGAGTCATTACTTGATTTGGCAAAAGTGTGTGGCGTCTGGTGAATCAATCTTAGTGATTGAAGACGACTCATATGTAAAGCCAGTTATTGTTGACTTACTTCCACACATTGAAAACAAGGTTGAGCAATACGGCTTTCTTCGTTTAGAGCCGGAAACGACCAAATGTAATCTCTTTATGAAAGAAGAGAGCGATACGTATTCCATATCTTTTATGGATAACAACTTCGGTGGTACTCGGTCGTATGCAATTTCGCCACAAGCTGCTCAGAAGTTGCTGAATGGATCCGAACACTGGTGTATGCCGGTAGACAACTACATTGGCTCTCTCTATTTGCATAATATGCCTTCATATCAAATGTACCCAACTATTATACCTACGTTGGAAGAGCACCCTGAAGAGTTTGGTACCACTATTCAGCTAGGGGAAGAGGAAAAAGCGAGGTGGTATAGGAAACTAACGAGAGAAATATACTCCCTTTACCGTAAGCTGATGATGATAACTCACAATAAAAAACTGAAAAAATGATACGCCTAGATAAAAGTAAATTGTCAAAAGTTGAGCATCTTTTTATATTAAGCCCTGCTATTTTTACATTTTTAGTAATATTTAATGTGCATGATAGCAAATTTATTGTTTCAAGACTTATAATAATGTTAGTCATTTATTGCTCATTTCGTTTTGGACGTGAGATTGTAGAAGAATTTAAGATAAAATTTGTTTTTCTATTTTTCGGATCTCTCATGGCTGCTTATTTCTTTTTAATGCAAGGTATTAATGAAGGTAATTCTGACTTGCCGAGATCTATTACATATTTGTTGGTTTACTTCCTTGTTGTTCCTTTAAGGTTTTTTTCAAAAGAATCTTTTTTTTACTTGGCATTTTTAGGAAGTTTTTCTTCAGGATGTTTAGCTCTCTATGAGTTTTATATATTAAAAGAAGAAAGAATCGGTTTTTTAACTTTAAACCCAATTCCCTTTAGTTATTATAGTGCAATGTCTACTATTTTGATGCTTGGGATATTCACGTCTTTTTTCTCTATAAAAATTGACAAGGTCAAGTCTATTTTACTTTTTATATCACTTCCTCTCAGCATGTTTGCTGTTATTGTTAGCCAAACTAGAGCTACTTATCTTTCTTTGGCCTTATTAGGCTTACTATGGATTGTGAGATACATTACACGATATCCTACCAAGCGAAATTTACTTCTAGTGACAATCTTTATCTTCTCCGCCCCTAGCGCTCTCTGGAAAGTTGAAGATGTGAAAGTAAGAGTTTTAGACGCGTATCAACAGGTTCAAAATTTTTCAATTGACGACTATCGGTCCTCAACTGGTGCTAGAATAAAGTTATGGGAAGCTGGATTATACATTAGCAGTAACGACTTTTTATTTGGTCACTCGAAAAGCGAAGTGTCTGAACTAGCACTTGATTTAATTGGTGAAGGCCTTTCGCCATCATTTTTGAAAATGTTTTTGGTTCATCCTAACCCTAATTTTCATAACCAGTTCATACAAACTATGACCGATAGCGGGATTATAGGTATAGTTATGATTTTGCTTTTTGTCTTTTCACCCGTTTTAATTTCAATGCCTACTAAAAATAAAAGTATTAGATGTTTGGCTTTTTTTGTTACAGCTCATACAGTGATATGCTTGTGGTTTGATTCTATGTTTCTATATAACCATACTATTATTTTGTATTCAGTCATCTCTATTATGTTTTACGGCATTAGTCAAAAAGAGTGTTTGGAGAATCATCAGTAATGAAAATAGCATTGCAACTTTTCGGTCATTTGAGAAGCTATGAGCAAGTGACTCCTTATCTCAATAGTCACATTATTGAACATTATGATTGCGATATTTTCATTCATACTTGGTCAGAAGAAGAACATAGTGATCCTAGTTGGCACAAAAATCATAATTCTGAACAGCCCAAAAAAATCACTAATGAGGCTAAACTACGAGAGGTTTACGATCCTGCGGGGTTAGAAATCGAAGATAACTGTATCATCGAGTATCCAGGTTTTTTTAACGAAAACAACAATATTGCGTTGCGTGGGATGAAAGCAATGTCATACTCGCAAAGCCGAGTGAATCGTCTTAGACAAGAGTATGCTCAAGATAATAATATTGAATATGATCTAGTTGTTGTCTTGAGGCCTGACGTTATGCCGTTAGCCAACTTAGACCTTGAGCAGTATTTAGATGAGTTTTCTTATTGTGCAAATAGTACCATTCATTTTTCTAGTGGAGCACACCAGCACACTCAAGGTCAAAAAAAGGTGACAACCCCTCTGGCTTCTGATCTGTTTTTTATTGCAAGGCCAGATACATTAGA
>ENA-OWNT01002807-OWNT01002807.1-seawater-metagenome-genome-assembly--contig:-NODE-2807-length-17449-cov-3.971794_pt1 | contig 17449 bp, 13 predicted proteins | sample MGYA00238136_ERZ651165 | MGnify/ENA primary metagenome ERZ651165 (study PRJEB26861, sample SAMN08777766) | seawater metagenome | isolation source: coastal seawater | place: USA: Florida | collected...
TTGTTGTTGTTGTTGTTGTTGTTGTTGTTGTTGTTGTTGTTGTTGTTGTGTGCACGTATTACCAGTCTCATCACCAGAACGATGGGAGCGGCATGGGATGATCTCGTGCATCTTTTCATGCTGTTCACCTTGGTTGAACTGTCCTTTGCATTGCTCGGCAATGTGATTTACGGTGACACAGTTGAAGAGTTGTCAACGCTCGGACACTCACTGGTGACACTGTTATTGGCTTTATTCGGTGGGACATGTGAATCTGCGCTTCAGCGTCGATTCCTCTGATGTTCATTGATGTTTAACACTACCCTTGCTTCTGCAGGCAATTACGACGTGGCCCTCGCGCTAGGAGAACTTTACGGCTTTCAAGGATATCTGTTCTACTTTCTGTACATGGCAATTGCCTTCCTACTCTTGATGAACATGCTGCTTGCCATTTTAGTTGATGCTTATATCAACGTCAAGGTTAGTTTTGCTTCGCACCACCCAGTCGGGGAACCCAATTTAACATGTCGGCTGTAACAATAACGCAGGCGTACAGCGACAAAGCCGACGGTGTATTCACCGATTTATATCGCCAAACCAAGGTAAGCCTTCGAATTGACAACGTTTGTGGAGGCGACACAAAATTCTGTATGAAGCTCATCAGTCGATTTGTTGCGATGGTAGGCAACGATCCGAGCTGTTTCGCGCCCAAAGCACATTGTTTCAAATGCAAAGCTTGCAAAGACTCTCCGTAAATGGCTTGAACACGAAGAACCCGAAGAGGACAAAACACCGCGGGTATGTCCGATTGGATGTTACGCCGTGCCGGCCCATTTTAACGTGTCGATGCAAACTTAGGTTGTTGTTGGGCGCGAGTACGAGCCTACCGTTGGGGACATCAAGCGAGTTTTACGCCTGTTCTTGGAGTCAGAGCATGGTCTTAATCAACAAGCACGTGGAATCATCGATTCCAAAACCATGCACAAAGACGTACGTGGCAATTTCGATTGTTCCCCACGTTAGTGAAGTGTTTTGACTAATATTGGCGTCACCACAAAATGTATGAAGGTCAACGACATGGCAGCTTCTCTTCTTTATCACCACGGAAAGCACAGCAGGTCCATGGATCACAGCAACGCGAGTGATAGCGACAAAGTGTACCCTGTTCGCGAACAATCAAATGGCGTTCCTGCACGGAGCACCGTTGCACTGATGCGGGGTGTGTCGGAGGAAACAGCTGACAAGGTATGTAACTTGAAGAATGATTCCTCATCTAAACGCACACAATTGTTTGGCCTCTGAAACAACAATTTGTTGTGTTGTTGTGATGAACAGAGCCCAAAAAGCGAGTCAAAAGTGTGAATTCTGTGCCAACGCGAAGCACAAACACACCGCAAGGATCGATATTCACACTTCAAGTGCGCAAATTGAGAATAACAAATTATTGCTTCATCGAGAGTATACTCAAAATCAGTGTTTTTATGGTCGTCGTCCACAAATATCAAATGTGAGGACGGCAGCTGGTCCAGCGCTACGACCCAGAATGCAAGTTGGCTAAATACAGTGGAACTGCCCATCGCGGTACGCCCGCACACCCTGTTGCAGACGATGCAGCCAAATCACCTCGCGGTTTATCGACAGAACTAGTTGTTAGGAACAATGCGCGCACGGTTCTTACTTTGGAAGCGAGCTGCTGAGTTTTCGAGACGGCATCGACTGCAAGCCGCGGAGGAGGCCTTCGTCGTCGGCAAGCCTGATACAAGAAAACCGACAGTAACGGTGGTCTGGCAACGGCAAATACAAGCATTCAAGGCAATGGCCATCTCACCAACACATTCTTTGTTGCAGAATTGAACAGTCGAGTCGGCTTCGACTGCGTAACAGATTCCACACTTCACTGAAATAGCAGTGTGCTTGACCATGCATTGCCCAAGCTCGTGCGATTCGAAGAAGCCTACTTCCTCGGCACACTCGACCATTGCTGCCGTGACATTCGGTTGCAACCTGCAGAGTACACACTATTATCATCACCGAACATGGACAACGCATCGAAATCAACAGTTCACACACTTGTGTTGCCACGCACCTGAATCTGCTCAAGTCATCGAAGTTGCCACAGAAACCCTGCTGCGGCAGGCTGAAGTCTGCAACAATAGAAGTCGTGGCGCTGTCGTTTGTGGCGGAACCAACACGATCCCACATCAGCAACTTCAGTGTATATGGAATGTCTGGGAGTAGCTCATGTAGCATTGTGCTCGGGTCTCGTCCGCTGTATACAGTGGTCAATCCGGTTCCTGAACAAAACCATTGTGATTGAAAAAAAATACCTCATACAACGAAAGACAAACCCCACGCAAAGTGCACCTGTCCACCAATCGTCTAGGAACAGATTATTTGGCGCAATGGCTCGTTCCTGTTACATCATCGGTATAAATGAACGCGACCCTAGTTGGCGGATGAGTGGAGGCAACCGGCGCGGCAAACCTCAAATGAATGGTTGCTCCAGCACGCAAGGTAGTCGAATTGTACATCTGTCACGTTCGATTCTTCGGACTGCCCTTGAAGGAAAATTTGCGCGTGATCGGCGAGAGGGCCCGACGCGTTCACTATTGTCACGTTCACAACAAACTCTCCGTACGGCGCACCGCAAGTTTCCTAGAACAGAATTTTTCGCAAGAGTGGAAGAGCATTAGCGTGTCGATTCCGACTGGAACTTATGCGATTCAGACTACGTCGCACCTGACTAGCGTTCGGAATGGGAACGACTGGGACTTGCGAGGTTAGAAATTGAACCAATAGAACTGATGAAATGGTTGCGAGTACAAGAAGCAACACATTGAATATGAGAGAGACGTAGAAACAACGAGTGTCTACGGCCGGGTCTCGCTTGGACTTTTGCGAATTCAAAAGCGCCCTGTTAAACTCTGAGAGAGTGCGAGTCGGCCGCGCGCAACATATCAAACTGCAGGCCTCGCCACAACATCGCCGTGCAGGTAGATCGTCATCAAATATGGAGCGAGAGTGACCAGACCTTGTACTGGATGTTCTGGAGTATGAAGACGCCGTCGATTGATATGACTGTGCCGCAGATCGGCCGCGTTTCCCACTCTGGCCAGTGGCTACGTCTTCGAGGAGCTGATACGCGGGTGAGTGGCCCACGTGAGTCGACGGAGGGGACTCACAAGCCAAGACACTGTCGCTTGCGTCGGAATAATGGGTGTCTTGGCTGCGAATGCTTGTGCTGCTTGCATTTGGAGTTGTGTTTCCGCGCGCGACGGGGACACTCTGTCCATCTGAATCAGAGTCTGTGCCATTCAAAACGGAACCAAGGCGTAGCTTTGACGGGTGTTGGCGCTGCTCCGTCGACGATGAGCCGGCAGCCGAATCTAAGCCGTCTTCAGGATATGTTATGCTTCTTTGTCTCTTCATTTCATCCAGAAGAGCCTGGATTCCTTGGCGATCCAACTCCGGAATCCCAATGGAGGTGGATGGGTGGCGTTGGCCACGCTGTGCATTTGGGGCAGCTGTGACGTCTTCAGGCTGCCCGGAATTGGCGGTTTTGCCGCGGACCGAGTCGGCTGAAGCGCCTGGATTCTTCATTGGCGCTGCCTTCTGCAAAATACTCTCGATCAATCACGGTAGTAACTCACCGGCATGGGCATTGTCCATGAAACGGTGCACATGTTTGAATTGTGTCTTCGCATTGGATCGAATTAGTAATCTTCCTTTTGATTTTTCCATCTGCTCCCCATGAAAGTGCCATTGCCAAAGCAACAATAATGCAACGATAATGCTGAAGCAGCTCACTTGACCAACGATACCAAACAGGAAGGACGTACAGACATCATAATTGATGTTGAAACAATCAAAACAGGAGTGCGTAGTCTGTCACAGGTGAGATACAAGGTGCATGCGTGTTGGTAACAACGACAGAGCACGTGCGTCGCAGACAGTAAAGAGAAGCAACGAGTCACAAGTCACAAGTCGTAAGGCACATGTCACAACTACAGCAACGTGTCGTAAAATGAGTCACACGCCGTCCGTTGGCAATGCAGCAGGAACGTAAGTTAGAGGAGTCAGTAACTAAGTAAGTCGTCAGTAGTCGCCGCCGCCGTCGTCACACGCCTAACGCCACACGCCACACGCCACACGCCACACGCCACAAGCCACAAGCCACAAGCCACAAGTCACAACAACAACACCATCACGTGGTCGAGTACAGATAGACAATCGTCCGTTGGCCAATGCAGAAGGTAGTCAAAGTCATGAGAAGAAAGTATACTCGAGTAGCATACCTACAACCTGGTGCCCGAAGTCGTCCGTGTCGCGTGCCGAGTGTCGTCGTTCATCGTTCGTTCGTTCGTGTCGTTCGTCGTTCGTCGTTGTGTGTCGAAGACGTGACCACACACGACCAGAGCACTCTTGTCGTGTGTGGTCACGTGTCTGTCATGGATGTGGTTGGTCATGCTTTCGTACTCGAGTATGATACGCACGCACGTACGTACGTAGTCGGAGCAGGTCGGTGGTATCATACTCGAGTATGCCATAGTCGTGTGTTGCGTTGATGTATGTGTCGTGTGTGTGTGTTGTGTGTTGTGTGACAGACACGTACATACGCGACACAGGGACGCAGTGACACAGTGCAGTGACTATGTATGTGATTGTGCGATTGATGTGACTGTGGTGGTGGTGGTGGTGGTGGTGGTGACGGAAGGAACGAAGTGGTGAGTTCGTTCGGTTGTCGCAGCTGACTGACCGACCAAAGTCGGCCGGCCACGACAGACTGAATGTCTGACTGAATGTGTGTCGCTTTTTGGAAAACAATTATCGTGCACTGTATTGTGGAATTCTGTATTTGGGCATACGGTACTGATGTTCCCAGTTATACAATTTTCTCCTCTCACTAAATAGCGTTCTTACACTTTATAATCAAACATATATAGCATCTGATCAGTACTACGTTTGTGAATATTGAAATATCATATTCTAGAAGCAAACGGCGCTGGAAACGCGTCTCTAAATACAGTTAGTACGTTCTCTTTTAGTGCGCTACTCCACCACTGCCCTTACATAAAATATCATTTCCCTTACGCAGTCCTTATCACGGCATTACCGTTCATTGCACAATCCCAAGTCAAGTACAATGTATAATAGTGCGTTCGAGGATTGATATCGCTTAAAAGTCAATATTGAGGCAATACTGTATATGGGTCATGGCTGAAAGTCAGTCAGGGCAGTGGGCTGGCAGTGAGTGAGTGAGTGAGTGAGTGAGTGAGTGAGTGGGCGACGTTACAGCAGCAACCAACGACAGTGAGTGAGTGAGTGAGTGAGTGAGTGAGTGAGTGAGGCTGACTGACTGACTGACTGACAGTGAACTTCAAGTCTCCGCCTTCACTCACTCACTCACTCACAGTCAGTCAGTCAGTCACTCCAACGTCGTCATCGTCGTTGTCGTCGTTCGTCGTTCGTCGTTCGTTTGTTCGTTCGTCGTTCGTTGTTCGTTGTTCGTTGTTCGTTGTTCGTTGTTGGCGAGGAGCGTGTCCGTCCGTTCATTCTGTTCGATGTTGGCGCGTGTCGCTGTCGTCGTTGTGTTCGCGCGAGTCATCATTCCAGTGATTGTGATTGTGTGTGTGTGTGTGTCTGTGATCAAGTTGTTTTGGTGGTGGGGTTTTGGGCAGTGTGACAGTGTGGCAGGCAAGGTGGGATGTGGTGCCCGTGCGATCGATGTCGTGGGCTGCGATAGAAGAACTTGGAGAATATATGTGCTTGGCTTGGTCAGTTATGGACGGACGAAATCGAATACCAGCAGCAGCCGATCACTCGAAAACAGCCTGGGGAATGTTGAAATGAAGGGGGGAGCAGCCAGCAAACATTCATTGATGGAGTCAGTTGTGTAAGTCGAGCGTCGAAGAGCAGTTTGCATTTACCGTTTTTGGGCGTGTCTTTCTCGTCTCGAGTTTGGTGGCTTGCTCAATCTACCCGGCAAAATAGGCCGTGGGAATATTTCTTCACGCGCCCACTCGGCCGCTTGGATTGAAGGAGGAGCTCGGAAGGTGCCTTCAGTACACGCCCTGGCGTGATTCGTGACGATGCGGAGTTCCTCCTAGACGTGGAGACTGCAGCACCACAATGTCGCGCGGCGGGTGGAACAGCTCAACCCCCGCGGGGGAAACGTACAAGCCGTATGACCCCATCAGCGACCCATATTGCCCCCACACGAAAACACACAAGTTCGTCAAACACATGGATGGGTATCTGGCCAAAGCGAAAGCCGAACGAAAAGCGCAACTACGAAAGCAATCGAAAGTCGGAGTGACTGTGCCGAAGTCCAGGCGACGCAAGAAGGTACCGTTGTCTTTGCCTGTGCTGTGATGTATTTTTGTGGAATTGTACAACTCATGCTGTGAACACCCGCTATTTTCCAGAAGCCTAGTCGTGGCAGAGCCGCCGCAGCGCGCGCAGCAGCGCATCGGGATGATGTCGACGATCTTCCAAATTCGCCGTCTCAGTATCGCCCTCAGTCTCTGGAGGACACTATCAACATGGGCATCGCCTCAGTTCCAGCTGTCTCGTTCCAAGAAACCAGCGACGCAGACCCGACGTTGGAACTGGAAGTCTTGAAGTGCATTCTTCTTCGCGAAGGGTACGTGGGAAGATTGCAAGGCGAAGCGGAAAAGGGCCGCGCTCTTGTCTCTAGCAAGGCCGCTGCTGCAAAATTCGTTGACCTGTTGGATCTGGTCCGCCAAATCACTGTGGAGACTTGTGAGGCAATTCAGCGTTGGCGATACACGAGCAAGCGTCCTTTTATGTGGAATGGTGTGAACTACTTGTTGAAGATGGCCACTGATTTGGATTTCCTATCAAATGTACGGCCAGTCATAAGTTGGCTGGGCTTCAGCATGCAGCGAAATCCGTTCATCGTTCCCATGTCTCTCGATTTTCGCGTTCCCACGCCCGGCCCGAAAGCGCTGCAAAGATCTTGGGAGGCTGCAAGAGATAACTTCCACAACATTGGCGGCGCCAACGTTCCTGCGGCAATTGCTGAAGAGGATGTCAGTGGTGGTAGGTCGGCGAGTCCGCAGAAAGTCCCTGCCGAAATGAAGTCCACTGCTCGCGCGTACGCAGAGGTCGGGCCTGCTGATGCACGAACGTCTCCTCAACGGTCGCACGCCCAAGAAGATAAGCGAGTGGAGATACTTCGTATGATGCCTTCTCAGGTTGGCGATGTCGACATGCTTCGCATTCGAGAAGCTGAGAAATTGATTCTTCACGAAGAGAGAACCCATGGACGATTTGTGAGGGACGACAACGGCAAATTGGTTCCGGAAGTTATTTGGCAGCAAATGCAAGCACTTCGCGAACAACAAGAAATGATGGCGAAGCGCGGCGGCCGCCCAGGCTTGCACACGCCACTCGGTAGTTCTAGCTCCATCAACTCCAACTCCAGTGCTCCGCCCGCACGTGCCCACCCCAACGACCGAGTTGCAGGAAGCCGTTCCGCGGTGTCGCCTGCTCGAGGAGCCAGCGGTGCACATAACGATGGGGGACGGCACGTCTTGGAACCAAGTCAAAACACAGGGCCACTGCGCGGTCGGAAGCAAACCCTGAAAGATGGAGGGCAGTTGGTACCCCTGTCCACCGCGGGCACAGACGGAGGTCAACGGCGGCCAAAGGCCAGATCCCATCTTGCACAACTTGACAACGACATCAAGAGACAACATAGGGACAATGATCGCTTGATGAAGAAACTTGAGCGCGTGCGTCAAGAGCTCGAAAAAGAAGAGGCAGCGATTCGGGGCATTGAGGAAGAAGTCATCGAATCAAATGGTCGAGCTCCCGCCGATTTGAAATTGCGAAAGATTCGGTTTGAGGAAAAGTTTGCCGAGTACGAGCGGCAGGAGCGCGAGCTGGCGCGCAGGACAGAGGAGACGGCCGACGCTGAAATGCGGCGAAAGGTGCTCAAGGAGAAGCGCCGAGTTGAAGCAGACCGCAGCCGTCGAGCCGTGATTGAACGAAAGCGCCTTCAAGGGCTTGGCGCAGGCGGCCTTGAGGCACTCGACGATGACGTTGAAATGCCAGATGATGAGAAGGCCGCGATTCAGATTCAGAGAGTTGTCAGAGGAAAGCTAGGCAAAGTCCATGTCGGTGTACGCAGACGAGTGTACAACGACGCCGCGCTGCAGCTGCAGCGAGTTCAGCGCGGTAAGCGTGCCCGCGACCGCATTGCGCAATTGAAAGCTCAAGAGGCTGCTGTAGTTGTCATTCAGCGCAGATCGCGCGGCTTCATTGACCGCCGAAAAGTGGCACAGAAGAGACAGGCTAAATTGGTGAATGTCTCTGCGCGGTTGCTGCAGGCATCGTGGAGGCGGCACACAGGTGCAGACCGCATGCGGAAGCGCAGAGAATTTGTTGCTGCGAAGAAATCTATCCTTAGAAGCGCTCAACAGCTGTATCCGTCGTATATTGCGCAGTTGAAAGACGTCGAAGACCCTGCCCCACTCTTGTTACTCCGCACCTTGCAGTGCGTGATGATACTGTTGGATCGATCAGTAAAGCCAGATGCATCGGAAGGTGTAACGTGGTCAACGTTAATCGACTTTGTCGATTCGGAGCAATTTTTACCTGCTGTGCGACGCCTCGCGCACGATGCGTTCCGGGAAACTCTGTCGTTACCCAGGGCGCTTGTCGCACAAGTGGAAGTATTTTTCCACGACCCCAACTTTTCCGTTCCAGAAGTGTCCAAGATTCGTCCCGGGGGCAAGGCGTGCGCATTGCTGCTGGAGTGGGTGCACTCCGCCTTGACAGTCAACACACTGACTCCATTGTTTGCGGACACATTGGATCTCGCTACATCGGTCTACTGGGACAATGCTGCCGAAATTCAGGAGCTGGAGCGCAAAGCGCGTGAGAAAGTGCCAAAGACGTACATTGTAGATGGCGTTCTTCCCGAGCAACCGTCGCGACCCCGTCCGGTGATCGTGTGCATGGCACGCGATGTTCCTTTTGACCGCAAGGAAAAGTTGGTGGCTCAACTCCAAGACTTGCTGCCGGATGTGTTCGTTCGAGTCAACAAGCCAATTGTCGATATGAAAGCGCTGCAAGACACTCTTGATGTCGGCAAGTCTATCATTCTGGACATTGACATGGGTAATTCTCAGCAACACCGTCGCCGCTTCGTTGCGCAGGTTCGTCGTGCATGCATGCCGTTGCGTTTGATGCTGAACGGTGATGATCAACGATATTTTTGCACGCAAACAGGCTGATGTCATTCGGAAAACGCTCATTCCAACTCCGTTGCTTGTCGCCGTGGAGGGCGACCGCGCCAACCGCCACGGAGGCGGCGCTGCAATCAAATATGGTGTTGGCCGCGATGACTCCATGAATATGCAGGACTGGGATCTGAAAAGACGCCTTGAAGACGCCGCTGAACAGTTATTCCTGCTCAACCTCGATACCAGCATTGCTGAGCTCGAAGAACTGGGCCAAAAAGTTGTAAATGCGCCTCCCGAGCTCGTCTTGCTATTCGAGGCCGCCATGATCACCCTTACACCGCAGCATCGATTCCAGACACCAAGTGAAACCAGTCCTTTGGTGACGTGGTACGTGACGCTTAGTGCCTGAAACATCGTGTAAAACTTTGTCTCACTGCCAATCTGCCCCATCTGTCCACTCTGCACTGCAGGCCTGCCGCAAGAAAAATGCTGACCGACGCAAGCACGTTCGTGCGCCGCCTGGCCATGGTGGACTCCGATGCCATTCCGCTGCAAAATTTGCTTGTATTGCAAGCCTACCGTAAACATCCGCACTGGCCTACGGAAGCAACAATTCCAGGTGGCACGCGTTCTCCGCCGTGCTATCTGATGAAGCTCATTGACAATGTGGTGGAGTACGCCACGGAGCTAGATCGCGCGGGTGGACCCCCAGCAGTCATTGTGACGAAGCAGGGAACCTTCGGGGCGGTGCTCAAGATTGGTGACGCCGTTGACCTCCGGCAGCAGTTTGTGCAGCTCATTACCCCAGCGTTGCGCGATATGAAGATCTACGCACAAGCACACAGAATTCAGCGGCAACACCTTGTGGTGTCAGTTTTCCGCGACTGCAGAAAGTTTATCTTCATTGCCTATGATCCAAAGAGCGGTCTGCAATATTACACAGCAGTTCCCGAGGACATGGCTGACGTGCTGCTGGCGCCAAATTCGATTGAATCGGCACAAGACGCCAGACCTCCGCCGGAAACGCTCACAGAACTGTGTGCTCGCTTGACTGAATTATTGCAATTGGAGCTAGAGCCTCTAGCGAAGGGCGAGAAGAAAAAGAAGTCAGAGCGCAGAAAGGAATTGTGGCTGCGGCGTAAATTGGTTCGTCTGTGCCGCGCAAGCCAAAAAATTGGACCAGTCCTGTGTACTATCACAGCATCTGAAGCAAGGCGAAAAGAAGTACTACTGGAGGTGTATGTTCCGAAGACGTCGACAACATACAAGCTTACCGCAACCGAGAAGGACTTCAAGAAGATAGAGGCTGATGCACTGGAGGAGGCCGGAGCGGAGCTGGAGGCCATGCGCTCGAGGGATCCTTTCAAAATGGCCAAATACGTCATCGATCGCTTAGAATTCCGACGCGGTCAGCTGCGCATAAGATTGACGGGTGGTGGTGGCCGTCGTTTGCTGGAGGCGGGCATTGTTCTCAACGGTGTCCGGGTCGTGGCATCCATATTCTACTCGGACACAGCCGGTGTGCGCCTTCAAGTCTACGTGCCAACTGCAAGCGAAACCTCTCGGTTCTATCTCTCACAGAGAGAAATGAAGGACCTTCTCGGTGACTGTTCGTTATCCGGCAAAATGGTCTGGCAGCAGCTTCTGCTGAAGCGACTCAGCGTGCAAAACAAGTCGCGGGTTCTTTTCGACCGATGCTTGTACAAGGAAAGCGTCAACGTTGGAGGTATATTTATGACCGTGGAGTGCTGCGCCCTCGGCCCCGATGGCGGCATCATGCTCGTTGCTTACCGAAATGACACGTCGCAAGTTTGGCGCCTGAGTGTCAGTGACGATGAGCTCAATGATGTAATTGTCACCGACGCAGAGCGGCGGCAAGGCGTCAAAGTTTGGCCTGCGAAGGTTGAGGACACACTGAAGTACAACCAGATTTGCTCTCGGATGCCAGCAGCCCTCTCGTGGGACATTGGAGCTGCCGACGACGGGTCGGCCCGAGATCCCGGCATTGTGTTGCAATTCGGCGAAGGCATTGCAGTTGGAACTGCTGACGACAGCAAAGCACAGGTGGAAGACCCTGAGAAGTCGGCACAATTTAGTAGTGCTGATGTATTGGCCGCGGCCGTGGTTGACGACAGCGTCACAACCACAGCGGGCCGGCCTGAAACTGCCGTCGGTCCGAGTTCTGAAGAAACGAAAGTCACGAAAAGAAAGGCTGAAACTGAGAAGTATCGCCGAGGGCGGCTCTTGTGCTCATTCGCGTACAAGTATGAGAGTAAAGCAGGTGCAACCAGCACCAAAGAGCATTCTGCTCTCAATGGCCGCATCTTCACGTGCTCGGGATACGATGACGACAACCTTGATGGTGAACTTCGTCTCGTCGTTTATGACTCCCAAAATGCGACGGGCGCCGCCTGCGCTCTTGCCTCTTTCGAGGTCCAGCGCGCTGTTGGGCAACGCCTAGAACTGCTTATTCCAGAGCGTCGCTTCGAGCTCGCCGAATATCTCCTTCGTGAAAGGTTAATCGTGGTCCCCGCCGAGTCCGAGGAAGCCAAGCGAGATCCAGCCGTCGGAAAGTACTCGACGGATGGAGTGTTCGCAATTAGAGTTCAGCTCGCGCGCGTGTATTCACAAACCCGCATCACACCGCTGCCAATTATGGGAACTGCAGACCGTGACGCACAAATGAAGCCGTCCACTGTCATCGCCGGTGGCGTTCAAAGGCGAGGAAGAAAAGTGCTGACTAGCGGCACAAGACTCGACAACCACAGAGTGGTTGTTACAGGTTTTGCCGTCGAGCACCCGCCACAACTCCGATTTAGTGCATACTTGCCGGAAATGTCGTTGAAGTTTTCTGTTTCGGATGCATCTGAATCTGTTGCCGCAGAAGTCTCCGCAAATTTGAATGACGATGCCCAAATGAAAGCGCTCGCTCAAGAGCGAGCTCAGCAACTTGCATTGAAGTTTGCAGGCGACGGTCGACCTGTCGGCGTTGAATTGTTGCCTCGTGACGAGGTCAAAGCACGTGAAGCATTGGCGGAGCTGGAGCGACAACGCGTGGCTGCCGGCGGCACCCCTAAGCATGGCGGCCGTGCCATTAGAGGAGAGGCAACGCAGCTTCTGCGCGAAGGTGTGCGCCTGCAAGGACTGAAGCTTGTCATGTCGGTGTGGGCTGACATCGTCAAAGCGAAAAAGACCTTCGGGCAAGAGCGGAAGTCATCCAGCGCGAGCTCGGGCCAAGAACACGCCGGGGCTAGCTTTGACGCGAAAGACGTTCGGCAAATCTGGGTCGTCGTGGAGGATCCATCGTCGGGACATGCTGCAGACTGTGACGTTCCAGTCGAGGCCGTGCTCGCGCAGACTGGCGGCACTGTTGACCCCGCCAAAGTGCTGCGAATTCGGCGGCTGTTGGTGGCGAAGATGCAACCAACTGCAGCAGCAGCCGAGGCCGCTCGTGACGCTGACCGCAAACAAGTGTCTGCCACCACAGACGCTGATGCTCAATACGACGAAAATGTGGACACTGAGCTTTCAGTTAGATACTGTGCATCACAGCTGCTTAAGCGCGTCCCTTTTGTTTTGGGCCACAGAAGCTCGCCTCCCTGTCTGTTGCGTTTGTCGGCTCGCGCGGAAGTATTGCACGCAGAATTTTGCGGGATTGGAAGCAACCCCGGAGCCTCATTGGTACTCACCCCCTCTGATGGCCAACCGACTATCGCGTTGCTATCCGCCAGCGAGCGCGTGCAGCTCGCGTCACTGATGATGACTGCGTTCAAAGAGGCTAGTTCTCTGGGCAAATTTGAAGTTGCGTCTGTCATCCACGCACCGTCCACCGACGACAGTTCAACCGTACAAGAAATCGCGGCCGTGAAAGGACGCTTGCAAGGCCAGTTTGACGCAATTTACAAAGCGGTGATCGAACCTTTGCTTGAGAATGCGGACAACACTATTCTATTTTCCGCCTTTGAGCGTCTGTTGCAAGATCTCGCTGGTGAGCAAGCTTCCAACGAGGCGCGCACAACTGCGGCCGCGGAGGGCAAGAGCGCAGCAGAAATTGAAATGGCTGCCGCAACGGCTGCATCAGCCGCCGTGGTCAAGCTGCATGTCGAGCGGTCCACTGAAATAAACATGACCGATTTGTCCAAGCTGTTGGACGCCCTCGATTGGGCCGGCTTTTACGCTGCCGATTGTTTCAAGTTTTTCGACCGGGAGTTCGACGGTGTCGTTTCGTTTGATGAATTCTGTCGCTGGCAGGAATTCGAGTGGACGAACCGAAAGAATCGCCGCGGCCCGGGCAAGCGTGCGCTGCTCGAAACTTACCGCCAGGAGCACCTATCTGCTGCCGAAGAAGAAGCCGCACTTGCTGCGGCTCGCCGGGACGATGTCCTTTCGGACGACGACGAGGACGACGCCGAAGAAGGGTCTACACGTGCCGGTGCCGCCACTGACGCGTCTGCTGAGGAGCTGGCTGTCGCGCAAGATGTCGCGCGCAGCTACCTTGATAGCTTGTACTCGCAGTTGGACGGCAGTGCCACTTCGACACCACCGCCGAAGGGTGCATCACCACAGAAACCAGATGTCAGCGAAGACATCCTGCGAAAGACGTTCAACTCGATCGACAAGAACGGAGGTGGAAGCTTGGATCGATCTGAAATGGAGGAGTTCATCGCAAAACTTGGCTGGTCCGAGGCCGTGTCAGTCGACGATGCCTTCTTGTTCCTGGACAAAAACTTGGACGAGGAGGCCGGGCAAGCGCAAATATCGTTTGAAGAGTTTTTGCGTTGGCGCGAGTTCGCGTGGGAGCGCAAAGCTGTTGACTCTGGACGCCTCGCGCGATCGACATCGAGAAGGTCTTTCGAGAAGTTCCACAGTGACCTGGAGTTGGTTGGCGAAGGTGAAGAAGGCGAAGAAGAAGGCGACACGCGTGTGGACGAAGGTGTTGCTGAGAATGAAGCTGAAACCAGTGAACTCGGTGCCGACGGTGCAACGGAGTTTGATACCGATGACGACGCTGATGATGGGCCGGGTGACGGGCCCGTTGCGCTGCCGGCGAGCGGCACTGGAGACGAGGTCGTGGACGATGTAGCCACGGAGAGTGAGGCAGATAAGTACAGCCTTGTTGCTGTCGATGCTGACAAGTCCCTCAACGCCCTAGATTCCGACATGAACGCCATCATGTACTTGAACGAGCTGTACTCCGAAGTGACGCTGCCAGCCGACGATGGCAACAATGTTGATGCCGTGACAGAAGCAACTGCGCAACAGTAATAATTTATATCGTAACCTATTCATTTGACGTTTGAGATGTGAAATTTTCTGTTCAAGGACGTGTCGCACATCACATCGTTGGCCGCGCGGCACAACAAGAGCCTGCGCAACTAAAACATAATATGATGACAATTTCAAGCGCATTGATTGATGTTTGTAGAGCAAAAAGTTCGGAATGATTTAGGAGATAACGGTTACGAATCCAGCTTGGGACACGTTACAAATCAGCGTACTCGCCGGAGGTACCGCTTGCGGCATCCTCCGCGTAGCCAGAGTAATCTAAGCTGTCAGTTTTGGTGTCTGTGCACACAACGGCAAATATCAAAGTGACTATCCAGCACACTCATGCATTCCAACGGCAACGCGAGCAAAGAGAAAGGGGAGGGAGCGGGGACGACGGGACGCAGAGAGCGGAAGACAGAGAGGCGCGCACGCCAGACGCACAGACAGTGACAAAAAGCCAAGTACTGTACCTGAATCGCTGTTGCTGCCGATGTACTGGGCTATCGTGAACGGAATGAACACCACAAACGCCAAGGCTTGCAGCACGCAAAAGGTTACTTCAGCTCCGGTCTCTTGAGGCAAATTTTTAATGTAGGTAGCCATGTCGGTAAAGTCCAGGCTGAGGCAATCCTTCACGGAGATGCAGGTCCCGTTGGCAGTGTCCTCGAGTCCGTTCATGATCGAAGACATGCGAACAGAGAACGTTGTCTCACTGAGACCGCCGTACATTACGCTTTGCTGAAGCGCGGCAATGGTGAGAATTACAGAGATGCCGAAACTGATGTTGTAGTACTGCGACACAGTACCTTTGCGTCGGATGTACCTGCCGCAGGTCGGTGCGACAACAAGTCAACACAAGAAAAATAGTCAGTGCCAGGAACTGGGCACCACAAGGCACAGGGTGAGGCCAACCAAAGCCGTTGCAACTGCTACGTACCAGTGCCAGCCAACAAATGAGCACACTGCCACTCCATTGGAAAAAGCAACGAAGGCCGGGCCTCCTCCATACACGTCCCCGCACAAAACGAAGGAGGTCACCAAAACGCACGAGCCGAGGGCGGTCAAGGCAGCAAGCAGAATTTTGCCGATCACGACATTTTCATGGAGAACGCTCAAGTGTTGCATGATGGCACTCAGCTGGGCTATCCAAGACAGTACCAAGAAAACAAATGCGAAGCAGTGCGACAGCTTCAAAAATCACGGAAATTTGCGCCGCGCGCACACAGCCAGCCCCTCCATTTCAATTTCAACGCAACGACGTCAACAACAACCACCGCAACGGCACACTGACACTACCTACTACGTCCTGTTGCGAGACCACGTGATCGAAACGCGCCTTCAACGCACGAACAAGTCAGTAAGGAGCGAGTTAACACCACGCAGACGACGATGGGTACATTTGCGTGATGGAAGATACAAAGGAAGCGGTCAACAAACATACCCAACAGCAGCAGCCACAGCCACAGCCACCGAACAACAGCACCAACCCCACGTCCAACACCAACTCTAACACCAATTGCCAGATGCAACGTCGATACCAAGTGCACAGCCAATAGCCACAAGAAAGAAAGTCACCACCACCACCATCACCACCAACAGCAGCAAACCGCGCCGTCAACAACAACACCAACACCAACAACTCCGACAGCGCCGAACTTCGCCACTTCCTTCCTCCAACCTTCAGCACTTCAGCACTGCTTACGTTTACTTCGACACTAGCCGACCGACCCAGCAAACGACAAACAAACAAACAAACGAACAAACAAACGAACAAACCAACGAACAAACAAACAATCGATCGATCAATCGACCGAACTGCTTCGAACTCTTTTTTACGAAACTCTCTGCACTCTGCGAAGTCAGCGAAGTCAGCGAACTCTGCGAACTCTGCGAACTCAGCGGCGAACGGCGAACTGCGAACTGCGAACTCCGAACTCCGAACTGCGAACTGAGGACCTCCACTCTCCCACTCCCACTCACTCCCACTCCCACTCACTCACTCCCACTCACTCCCACTCCCTTCCATCCATCCATCCATCCATTCCTTCATTCATTCGTTAACCCCTTCGACGGTGTCGTTCACCCCATCATCGCCTTCGCCGTCAGCGGACTTCGTTCCAGCTCCCACTCCCACTCCCACTCCCACTCCCACTCGACTGACCACATCATCAGCGGTGACAGTGACAGTGACAGTGACAGTGACTGACAGTGACTGACAGTGACTGACAGTGCATCAACAGTGAGTGAGTGAGCGAGTGAGAGTGAAGCCGCCACCGCCACCGCACAGTCCACCGCATCCTAAAATAGTATCCTCTTCCAGGACATTCACGGTTTCTTCCTTACACTCTCACTAACATTCTTCATAATCCCATGAGCGGATATATATACGGTGCTGTGACGGAGTGAGTGACTGACAGTGACTGACAGTGACTGACTGTGAGTGAGTGATTGTGTTCACCAACACCAGCGTACTTCCGCACGGCCTGGTGCGTTGGCCTCAGAGCGGCGTTGTGGGCGTAGGACTGCGGTAGTGCGCGGCTGGCTTACGCCACACCACGGAGTGCGTGCGGTCCGCCGCCGTCACCGTGATATTATGGTCAGCTGTGTTCTCAACCACTTTTATAGGTCTATGTGCAGGAACAATGTCAGTGCGTATGTGGGGTGTACCTTTATTTCAATGACATTAGACCTTTGTATCAGAAATCAGTGCATGTCAAGGGCGTAGTGGTGTGTGGCGTGATATGAGTATTTAGAATCTGTTGTGAGTTTACACTACTGTGTTGTGGAATTATTGTATTGCATAAGGCGGTGGTACCTTTATAGACGAACTTTGTGAGTGGAAAGTATACACTTTCAGTCGTGGAGTGGGTGGGTGGGGTAGGAGTGGTGACCGGCACCCGCAGTCACTCACTCACTCACCCACAGTCACTCACTCACAGTCACTCACTCACCAATCAATGTCACAGTCACAGTCACTGCGTTGTCAGCAT
>ENA-OWNT01002808-OWNT01002808.1-seawater-metagenome-genome-assembly--contig:-NODE-2808-length-17445-cov-9.686550_pt1 | contig 17445 bp, 18 predicted proteins | sample MGYA00238136_ERZ651165 | MGnify/ENA primary metagenome ERZ651165 (study PRJEB26861, sample SAMN08777766) | seawater metagenome | isolation source: coastal seawater | place: USA: Florida | collected...
CTGCTATGAGCGAAGAGCGGACATTGAAACAGGTTCTTTGATACTGTTTATATCTCCAGAAATTACTAACTTTCCCCTATATTAAAGTAAATGAGCAATTTGCTCATTTTTGTCCTTAGACCACTTCATAAACTTCCAAATATTTACATAGCTAGCAAAAGGTTAGCTAATTTGATAAAAACGTAGAAACCGAAAAAGTGAGCTGTTGCGTGGTAGAAATATGCGCGATTTGCGCACTATTAAATTGTTAGGTTTTTAATGGACACTGAGCAGTATATTCAAAAATTGTTTGAAGACTCTGGTTGGTATGAGGGAAGAAATGTAAAAGTACAAACTAATGTTTTGGATTTATTTAAGCCAGCATACAAAAACGCAATAAGGGTTCTAAAAGAATACGGAGGTCTAACCGTAGGTGAAGTCGCTCCAGGTCGAGACTTTTCAGCGAGTGAAATTTGTTTTTACTCTAAAACTTTTGATTTAGGCAAAGAGTTTGATAAATATTGGACTAACATAAATAGCCTCTTCTCTGTTGCCTCAGCTCATCGAGATCACATGCAAATAGTTGTCGATGAATTTAATAACTTTTATATCTTTACAGATCCAGATGAGCAATTATATTTCGGTGGCTCGTTTCAAGATACAGTTAACAAAGTCTTACTTGGTATAAATTACGGAAATGCGCTAAGCAAAACCTAATTAAGTAATTTTAAAAGGAAGCAAAACGCTTGGCTTGCGCTCCTTCGTCGCTAATTTTAGCCAAGCTTTATCCGCCCTCTATACGGCGCTAGGGTTACAATCAGGCAATGAAGTGGACTGAACCTTGGGTTAAATCAATCCAAAAGCAAGAAAGATATAGCCTCATTTCAAAAGGGGTGTTAATCAGCTGCCTTATTGGACGTTGTTTTTCGTTATTTTGGCAGTCGTAAGTCTGTTGACTAAAGATGACTTTATCAATCATCTGGTTAAAACAATTTGGATTGCGCCTGTAGGAGGTTTCATTTTAGCTTGGGGCATGTATACGATCAGGTGGCTGTCACCAGTTAAAATTGATTCCGGCCCCAAAGGTATTATTAGAATCAAAGCAGATAATATAACTTCGATACCTTGGGAGCTGATATCTTCGTATACGTTTATTGTTGACGGCATAGTTTTTAAGTTTACGGATGATAGTGAAATTACATTTTTATTACCGAAAGATATAGATCGAGATTTAATAGCAAAAGAACTTGAAGCACACTCAATCAAAAAAGGTGTTTTATAACCTTAACAAGGTAATTAAATCGAACACAAAAGATAAGGCAGGGTTCGCTCCAAATTGTAGCCTCCATTTTGTTCAGTTTATCAAGGCGTTAGGCATCAAGGAAAGTATGGACGATAATATTAAGGTCGGAGATTGGGTCAGAAGCTATGGTTCAGGGATATGGAGAGTTCATCGAATTCTAGAACTCAATGATTTTGATATTCAAAGTCAAACTAATAAACCTAGAACTGTTGTTTTCTCTTCACGCTTTGTAAACGACGCTTATAAGCGATCCTTTGCAACAGGATGCTGTGATTCAACATTTGTTTATCACTTGCAACAAGCCGAGCGAGATGAACTCGATTCATTTATTAATCAAAATCCTGATTTATATACTAAATTCAATGCTTATAAACCAAAACCCATTGACGCTATTTACAACGCAAAAATAAATATTCCAGTTTCAAAAAGTAAATCTGAGTTAGAAGATTTCTTAATTAGTTACCAATCATTATTTTTAGAGCAACTCTTTTGTCAGTTGCATTCTTTAGGTTTAGCTTCAAGTGATAACAAAGGCTGGACGGCACAATTTGTAGCTAAAGATCACGAGGCTGTTGATGGTAAATTAGTGTATAGCTCTTCAACGTTATTGACGTTTTAGATTTTATAGAAACTAAGAATAGTATGTAAGTTTTTGAAAGGGATAAGGAAAAGATGGTCGGCATAGCAGGATTTGAACCTGCGACCCCTGACACCCCATGACAGTGCGCTACCAAGCTGCGCTATATGCCGACGTTGCAAGCCATAGTACGGCTTTTTTTATAAAAATCAATATCTCTGCAGTTTGATTGCCTGTTAATTGTTCAGGCAATCGGTATTAAATCAATGGGCTAGAGGTTAATCTAGCCAATCGTTGATCGTTTTGTACATAAAGTCGCGTATTAATGGCTGAGCATCGGCATTAGGGTGCAGGTTATCGTTTTGCATAAGTTCTGGACGGCCTGCAATGCTAAGCATGAAAAAGGGCATGAGCTCAGAATCTGTTTCATCGGCAATGGTTTTAAAGCTATCGGTGAAAAGTTTTGTGTAACGCGGGCCATAGTTTGGTGGAATTTGTACTTCCATTACGGCGGTTTTCGCCCCAATTTTTTGGCTTTTTGCAATTAAATCACGTAAGTTAGCTTGCAGGCGTTTAATAGGGAAACCTCGTAAACCATCGTTTCCGCCAAGCTCAATGAGTACATGAGTGGGTTCAAATTCGCTCAGTAACGCGTCGAGTCGCCTTAGAGCACCGCCTGTGGTTTCACCGCTAATACTGGCGTTTACTAGGTATACAGATTGGTCTTTTTCATCGTACTTATCTTGTAACAATTTAACCCAGCCTTGCTCTTGTTTAAGACCGTAAGCGGCGCTTAAACTGTCACCTAAAATTAAAATTGTGTTGTCAGCTGCTGCCGTAAGTGGTTTGATTACTAACAGTAAAACGAATATAAAACGTAGGATTGGATGCATCATATGTCAGCGCTTTCTCAATTAAACATCATTCAAGTTAAAGGACTTTCTAAAACGGTCACCACGGTTGAGGGCGACCTGACCATCCTCAGTGACATCAGCTTTAATGTCAAGTCGGGCGACTCAGTTGCTGTAGTAGGCACCTCAGGTTCGGGTAAGTCTACTTTATTAAGTTTATTGGCGGGCCTTGACCAATCTACCGGTGGTAGTATCCATTTAGATGGAGCCGCATTACACGAATTAGATGAAGAAGCACGCGCAGCACTTCGCGCTGAAAAAGTAGGTTTTGTGTTTCAGTCTTTCATGCTTGTACAAAGCTTAACAGCCCTTGAAAACGTAATGCTTCCCGCTGAACTTGCAGGAAGCAAAGACGCTAAACAACAAGCCCTTGAGCTACTTGAAAAAGTAGGTTTGAGCCATCGTGTTGGCCATTACCCATCGCAATTATCTGGTGGTGAGCAGCAACGTGTAGCAATTGCTCGTGCATTTATTGGCACTCCGAAAATCTTATTTGCCGATGAACCGTCAGCAAACCTTGATAGCAAAAACGGTAAGTTAATTGAGTCTCTATTATTTGAACTAAATAAAGAGCACGGCACGACACTTATTTTAGTAACCCATGATGAGCAGCTTGCACAAAAGTGCCAGCAAATTTTACATATTGAAGCAGGGCAGCTAGTAACTGTTAAAGAAAACGAAGGAGTGCAAGCGAATGTGGGCTAAATTAGCACTAAAACTGTTTTCACGTGAGTTTAAGCGTGGCGAATTAACAGTGATCAGTGCAGCAATAGCCTTAGCTGTTCTCACTGTTTTAACACTGTCTATGGTTACCGACCGCATTGGTCATAGTATTGAAGAAAAAAGCAGCGCCTTTATTGCCGCTGACCGCGTTTTAGCAAGTAACCATGCTTTACCTGCTGAGTTTTTAGATAAAGCCAACCAAGAAAACTTACGCACCGCTAAAATAACTTACTTCGATACCATGTTATTTGCCGGTGACGAAATGCAACTTGGCTCGGTAAAAGCGGTATCAAACACCTATCCGTTAAAAGGCGAGTTAAAAGTAAAAACTAGCCTGACTGGTCAACCACAAGTAACTTCTGATATCCCAAGTCGTGGTGAAGTGTGGTTAAGTGAATCTGTGTTTTATGCGCTAAACATTAAAGTGGGCGATAAAGTAGAACTTGGTGCTGCTACGTTTACGGCTAGTCATGTTGTAGCCGAAGAGCCTGATGCACCCTTTAATGTGTTCTCGAGCAGCCAGCGAATCTTAATCAATGAAGCAGACATTGCTGTGACTGAGGTAATTCAGCCCGGCAGCCGAGTGTTTTACCGCCAACTTTATGCTGGCGACAAAGACAACTTAGATACCTTTTATGCGTGGTTAAAACCACAGATGAAAGAAAACCAGCGTTGGTATGGCGTTAAAGACCGCCAGTCACCTATTTCTAATAGTTTAAATCGTGCCGAAAGCTATTTATTGCTAGCTGGTTTACTTGGCATTATTTTAGCAGCTGTTGCTATTGCGGTATCGGCAAAACGTTATTGTGAGCGTCAGTACGACCCAGTTGCTATGATGAAAACGCTTGGCGGTAGCCGCGCTATGATCCGTAAAATCTATTTATTACATTTGAGCCTTGTATGTTCAATGTCGGTGATAGTCGGTTTACTGATTGGTTATGGTTTACAAGCGGTTGCCACGGATTATTTGGCACAAACCATGGGCTCAGCACTGCCAAGTGCATCGGCAAAACCTTGGATCATTGCGATTAGCACGGGTGTGATTTGTGCGGTTATGTTTTCAATTAAACCGCTACTCGATTTATTTGATATTCCGCCGCTGCGTGTACTTCGCCGTAACTTAGGCGACCGTTTATTAGTAAGTAAAGTGCACCTTACTATGTCGGCGCTTACTGTGTTTTTACTGATGTGGTTATTTAGTAACAACATCAAAATTAGTGCAATTTTGTTCCTTTCGACGGCATTTTTAATTGCGGTGTTATTTGGCTTATCAAAGGTTATTTTTGGTGGTGGCCGCAAACTCGGTTTAAGCCCTGGTAACAGTTGGTCATTGGCGATTGCGTCAATTCAAAAGCGTGCCAATGTGAATGCCGTGCAATTAATTAGCTTTGCTTTGGCTATCAAGCTATTACTGTTTTTAATTGTACTTAAGAACGATATGATTTCAGACTGGCAGTCTCAGCTTCCTGAAAATGCCCCTAATTCATTTTTAGTGAACATTACTGAGCAAGAGTTAGAGCCTATTACTAGTTTCTTAGCGCAAAACGATATGCCAACGTCTGATTTCTATCCGGTTGTGCGTGGTCGCGTAAACGCTGTTAATGGCGAGCTGGTTGCCCGCGAAGTATCGCAAGAAGACAACGAAAAGAAAGACGAAGAAGCCCGCTCTGGTATTGGCCGCGAGTTAAACCTAACTTGGCGTAAAGACTTACCTAATCAAAACGAGCTTATCGACGGTGCATGGTTTAGTGAAGACTCAGTAGCCGAGGCATCGGTCGAAGAGTCGATGCTTGAACGCCTTGATGTAAAAATAGGCGATACGCTTACCTTCTTAATTGGTGCGCAGTCATTCGATGCAAAAATTACCAGTGTGCGTAAGGTTAATTGGACCACGCTTAAACCTAACTTCTTTATTATTTTGAGCCCTGATGTGCTAGCGAGTTTTCCTGCGACTTATATTTCATCAGTAAATGTAAAAGCAGAGAAAAAAAGAGAGTTTAATGAGCTAATGCGTCAATACCCCACGGTTAACGTGATAGATGTTGAGAGCTTTATTAAACAAATTCGCTCAACCATTGAGCAAGTATCGTTAGCGATTGGCTTTGTACTAGCGATTGTGGTTGCCTGTGGTGCTTTAGTACTTATTTCACAAGTACAAGCAAGTTTGGGTGAGCGAATGCAAGAGATTGTTATTTTGCGAACTTTAGGTGCGAAAGGGCGCTTAATTAAAAATGCCACCTTATATGAGTTTTTACTATTAGGCGTTACCGCAGGTTTAGTCGCTGCAATTGTCAGTGACATCGCTCTGTTAATAGTGCAAAAACAAATGTTCGATTTAGCAGGTAAGTTCCACCCTCATATTTGGGTGATTGGCCCAGCAGTCGGGGGGTTATTTGTGGCATGTTTAGGTTATTTGATGATAGCGCGCACAATGCGAAAAAATACCCAAGGCTTATTACGCTCGCTCGCGTAAATGTCTTAATTAAAGGTTGACTATAAAATGCTCGCAATTGCGGGCATTTTTTATGAATTGCAATTGGTTACTGGTAATTTATACAGTGCTCTGGCATTATTAAGCGCAGATAATAATGATAATAGACGAGTCAGTTAGTTGGCGATTATTTTAGGGATTGATCCTGGTTCACGATTAACAGGGTACGGCGTGATTGCTCACCAAGGTGCTAAGTTCACTTATTTAGGCAGTGGCTGCATTAAATTGGCCGATCACGATTTTCCGATACGCTTAAAAATGATTTACCAAGGGATCAGTCAATTGGTAGAGCAATTCTCCCCAGACAGTTTTGCTATCGAAAAAGTGTTTATGGCACACAACCCAGACTCAGCGCTTAAGCTCGGTCAAGCACGCGGCGCTGCTATCGTTGGTGCTTCAATGGCAGAGCTGCCAGTTTATGAATATTCGGCTAGGCAAATTAAGCAGGCCGTTGTAGGTAATGGCGGAGCCGATAAGTCTCAAGTACAGCATATGGTTAAAAACATTTTAAAGCTGCCAGGTACCCCTCAAGCCGATGCCGCAGATGCCTTAGCAATTGCTATTTGTCATGCACACTCAGAACAAAATTTAATAAAACTTGCGGGCAGTGCGAGCAAAACCGTAAGAGGACGATTAAGGAAGTAATATGATTGGTCGATTAAATGGCTTACTAGTAGAAAAGCAGCCACCAGAAATTCTTATCGAAGTAAGTGGTGTAGGCTACGAAGTACAAATGCCGATGACTTGCTTTTATGATTTACCGGCAGTGGGTGAGCAAGCGATTATTTATACCCATTTTGTGGTACGTGAAGATGCCCAGCTATTATTTGGCTTTAACAACAAAACCGAACGCGCTTTATTTAGAGAGCTTTTAAAAGCCAATGGTGTAGGGCCAAAGCTTGGTCTAGCTATTTTATCGGGTATGTCGGCGCAGCAATTTGTAAGTTGTGTTAATAATGAAGATGCGACCACACTGGTTAAACTACCGGGCGTTGGTAAAAAAACGGCTGAGCGTTTAGTGCTCGAAATGAAAGACCGGCTTAAAAATTGGGGTAATGACTTATTTACACCATTTAGCGATAATGCCGTCATTGAGCCATCAAGTGATGATACCCTAGTGGCAAATAATGCTGCTGATGATGCTGTATCAGCACTTGTGGCATTAGGCTATAAGCTACCGCAAGCACAAAAAGCGGTTAAAACAGTGAACAAACCAGATATGACGACCGAGGTTCTAATTAAAGAAGCTCTAAAATCAATGTTGTGAGTAAACCATGATTGAAGCAGATCGCTTAATAGATGCGAGTGAACAAAGTAACGAAGACAGTGTTGATCGTGCCATACGACCAAAACTGTTAACCGATTACACCGGCCAGCCGCATGTTAAGCAGCAAATGGAAATTTTTATTGAGGCTGCTCGCCATCGTGGCGAAGCGCTGGATCACTTATTAATATTTGGTCCACCGGGTCTTGGTAAAACCACACTTGCAAACATTGTTGCCAACGAGCTTAACGTTAATATTAAAACAACGTCGGGGCCAGTGCTTGAAAAAGCAGGGGATTTAGCCGCACTTTTAACGAACCTTGAAGAAGGTGACGTACTGTTTATTGACGAAATTCACCGTTTGAGCCCGCAAGTCGAAGAGATTTTGTATCCAGCAATGGAAGATTATCAGCTGGATATCATGATAGGTGAAGGCCCTGCAGCACGTTCAATCAAGCTTGATTTACCGCCATTTACTTTAATTGGCGCAACAACTCGTGCAGGCTCACTCACCTCACCACTTAGAGACCGTTTTGGCATCGTACAGCGATTAGAGTTTTATTCAGTTGAAGACCTCTCAAAAATTGTTGCCCGTTCAGCAAGCTTTTTAGACTTAACCATGTGTGATGAAGGCGCTACAGAAATCGCCAAGCGCTCACGTGGTACACCTCGCATAGCTAATCGTTTATTACGCCGCGTTCGTGATTACACCCAAGTGAAATCAGACGGTAAAGTGAATGCTACAGTTGCCGAGCAAGCCCTCGATATGATTGATGTCGATAAAAGCGGTTTTGACTACATGGATAGAAAATACTTGCTAGCTATTATCGAAAAATTTATGGGCGGCCCCGTTGGCCTTGATAACCTAGCGGCTGCAATTGGCGAAGAAAAAGAAACCATTGAAGATGTGATAGAGCCGTTTTTAATTCAACAAGGCTTTATACAACGCACCCCACGCGGACGACTTGTTTCAGACATTGCCTACCTGCACTTTGGATTAACGCCAGAAAAATAACTAAAAACCCCGTGAAGCGGGGTTTTTAGTAGTTAGATTTCAGAAGTTAGATATTAGTTGATCGAGAGGGTGGTTTTATTTTTGTGTAATTAACAAAAAGCTTGCTATAGATGATATTAGTTTTACTTTGTCCTAACCACTAACCACTAACCACTAACCACTAACCACTAACCACTAACCACTAACCACTAACCACTAACCACTGGGTTGTTGTCTCATTTTAACATCTGTAATTCACATGCTGTTAAGTTATCGATAGGTATTCTCATTGACGTTTGTGTAGGCAAAAAAAAGCCCGCATAAGGATGCGGGCAAACAACAAGTTGAAGGAAGTAATCCAGGGAACTACGGTCTACTTGAATAAGGTTTTATCCCGATTTAAGTAAACCTAGAGCAATACGAAACTTCATATTGCTAAAAACGGAGCTTGATGAAAGAAACTTTCATGAGGTTGCTAGCTCGGTATAGGTAAATAATACGCAATGATGGATTTTTCTTCAAACTAGAAAAATTTTATTTTCAGATAAAAAAAACTAATGTGAGCATATTTTTTAATTGTTTTCTTTTTGTTCACATTGTGAATATATTAATTTTAAGTTTATGAATGGGAAGGTTTTTATAAATTTTAAGAACTTTATTCAGGATTAGTTTAAGTATTCTGTAGTAGATTCGTAAAAGTGCTTTTGGGTGTTTATGCGTTATTTATGAATAAACGCCGAGTTTTTGGCTGTTTTGGTTGCTTTTTAGTGTCACTGTAGTGACTTATTATTAAGGTGAAAATATGCATAATTGTATTGATAAAACCTAATATGGCTAAAAAATAACTAAGCAAATTGCTTTTTACCGTTATTTGCCGCTAATTCACAGCAAGAGCGTTGTCAGTTCATAGCTGACTAGATACACTAGATGTAACTTTTGGCCGCCTTTGTGGTCAATAAATACAAGTGTAAAAAATATAACAAATTACATAGAAATCTATTTTAGGAGTTTAACGTGGGATCAGGGCTTAACTTTTTAGATCTTATTCTAGAAGCCAGTGTACTTGTCCAGCTAGTAATGTTGGCATTAGTCGGTATGTCGGTAATGTCATGGGCAATTATCTTTCAGCGTAAAAAAGCGATTTCTGATGCACTTAATGGCGCAAAGCGCTTTGAGCAGAAGTTTTGGTCGGGTATTGACCTAAGTAAATTATACAACGAAGTATCAGCGCGTCCTGGAGGCGCATCAGGTGTTGAAGCATTATTCGTTGCAGGTTTTAAAGAGTTTGCACGTCATAAGAAAAATTCACCACAAAGTGCAAGTATTGTTATGGAAGGCACACACCGTTCAATGCGTGTTGCTTTATCGCGTGAAGTTGAAAAGCTTGAGTCAAGTTTATCGTTTTTAGCAACAGTGGGTTCTATTAGTCCTTACATCGGCCTGTTTGGTACGGTGTGGGGTATTATGAACGCATTTATCGCATTAGGTGAAGTTAAGCAAGCAACGCTACAAATGGTAGCGCCAGGTATTGCTGAAGCACTAATCGCAACAGCAATGGGTTTATTTGCTGCAATTCCAGCTGTTATTGCTTACAACCGTTTTGCAAACAAAGTAGAAAAGCTTGAAGGTAATTATATTAACTTCATGGAAGAGTTCGCCAATATTTTACACCGCCAAGCTGCTGCGCAAATAGAGGCTAAAGCGAATGTACCAGCGTAAGAAACGTCGCCCAGTAGGTGAGATAAACGTAGTTCCTTACATTGACGTAATGTTGGTACTACTAATCATATTTATGGCAACTGCGCCACTTATTACTCATGGTGTAAAAGTAGATTTGCCAAAGATGGAAGAATCGGATCTTGTTGATACTAAAGATACGCCTCCAATTATTGCGTCAATTGATGCTGAAGGTAAGTACTATGTAAGTATTGGTACAGATCCTGAAGCACCAATGGAAGCGTTGGATGTTGCTGCAGTGATTAAACTTCAGCTGCAAAAGAATCCAGATACGCCAGTGATGATCAAAGGTTCGGGCCGTGTTTCTTATCAAGAAGTACTGCTACTCATGGACTTTTTGAAAAATGCCGGTGTGCCTTCAGTGGGTCTAATGACCGAATCATTTGAGGGTTAGTATGCGTGAGTCATTAATCAAATCGATTCTATTACATCTGGGTATTATTGGTTTTTTAATTGGATCAGCTAGTTTTCATTTACCTACTCCTAAGGTAATGGAAGTAACTTTGAATCCAGCTATGCCTGAGCCAGAAAAGGCTGTTTCAGCAGTTACGGTAGACCAACAAAAGGTTGAACAAAAAATTGCTGAGCTAAAAAAGCAAGAAGAAGCGAAAAAACAAGCTGAAGCAAAGCGTCTTCGTGATCTCGAACGACGTGCTAATGATGCACGTAAGCAACGTGAAGCGGAAGACCGTCGTCTTAAAAAGCTAGAACAACAGCGCCGCGCGAAAGAGAAAGAAAAAGCAGAAGCCGAAGCACAAGCGAAAAAAGCACGTGAAATTCAGCAAAAAGAACGTGCTAAAGCGCAACAAGCTGAAAAGCAAAAGCAAGAAGCTGAAGCAGCAGCAAAAGCTGCAGCAGAAAAGCGCAAAGCTGAAGAAGAGGCGTTAAAGAAAGCGGAAGCAGAGCGTAAGCGTAAAGCTGCCGAAGCAGAAGCTGAACGTAAACGCAAAGAAGCCGAAGCCGAGCGTAAACGCCAGCAAGCATTGCAAGAGCAAATGTTGCAAGAGCAGTTAGCTGCTGAGCAAGCTGCACGAAATAAAGTTCGTCAACAGCAAATTGTAAGTGAAGTCGACAAATACAAAGCCTTAATAATGGCACGTATTCAGCAAACTTTACTTATCGATGAAAAGATGAAGAATAAACAATGTCGTGTAAATATTCGTCTTGGCTTTAATGGCTTAGTAACACAAGTTAAGTCATTAGGTGGTGATAAATTAGTGTGTGAAGCTGCGCTTCGAGCTGTTCGTATGGCAGATACACTCCCGGTATCACCTGATAAAGACGTATTTGAGCAACTTAAAAATATTAATTTAACAATCAAGCCAGAATTCTAAAGGAATGATATGTTCAACCAGATAAAAACAGCATGTTTTATTGTATTACTGGGCTTTCATGGCATCGCCAGTGCTGCACTAGAAATTGTTATTACCGAAGGTGTTGATGGTGCACGTCCGATTGCGGTTGTGCCATTTCAATACAATGGGGTTGGCCCCATCCCTGAAAAGTTAAGTACTGTTATTGCAGCAGACTTAATGCGTAGTGGTAAATTTAAACCTATTGATGTAGCAACAATGCCTCAATTACCAGCAACTGATACTGACGTTGACTATGCTGCATGGGTTAATAAAGGTGTTGAAGCCGTTCTTGTTGGTCAAGTTGAACAACAGCCAGGTGGACGTTACTTAGTTAAGTATGAGCTTATTGATGTTATTCGTGGTCAGATCACGGGTGGTCAAACACAGATGATGAGTAACGGTAAGTTAGTTAAAAGCCAAGACCATATTCTTGATGCAAGAGAAAGTGTAATAGCTGAAACGGGTTTCCGCCGCTACGCTCACCGCATCAGTGATGTTGTATACGAAGCTTTAACTGGCGAAAAAGGTGCATTCTTAACGAAGATTGCCTACGTTATTGTGAGAGAAAATCAGGCAATGCCTTATCAGTTAGTCGTTGCTGATTATGATGGTTTTAATGAGCAAGTATTACTTCGCTCGAAAGAACCATTAATGTCACCGGCATGGTCACCAGATGGTACTAAGCTTGCGTATGTAACATTTGAAAATCGTCAAAGCCAAATTTACATTCAAGATTTATACACGGGTAAACGTGAGCTGATCACAAGTCACCCTGGTATTAATGGTGCGCCACAGTTCTCACCTGATGGCAAAAAGCTACTATTAGTGCTCTCTAAAGACCGCAATGGTGCAACAGAAGTATATGTTTTAGACCTTGCAACTCGCAAAGAAAGACGCCTTACAAATCACCGTAGTATAGATACTGAACCATCTTGGTTCCCTAATGGGCAAGATATTGTGTTTACGTCTGAAAGGGGTGGTAATGCCCAGATTTATAAGTTAAATTTGCAAACTGGTAGGTCAAAACGCATGACGTTTGACGGAGATATGAACCTAGCAGGTTCGGTTTCTCCAGACGGAAAAGAATTAGTGATGGTGAACCGTACCAACGGTCAATACCATCTTGCTAAGAAAGAGCTAGCTACAGGTGCGTTCCAAGTATTAACTAGAACACGCCTTGATGAATCGCCGAGTATCGCACCAAACGGCTCGATGATTATCTACAGCACGCTTCATAATAATAAACAGGTGTTGGCGTTAGTTTCTATGGACGGTCGCTTTAAAGCACGCTTACCTGTGCTAAACGGACAAGTAAAGGCACCAGCTTGGTCGCCTTATTTACAGTAATTTTACTGGTTTACTCAATATAGGAATCAATTAAATGCAACTTAATAAAACTTTAAAAGGCCTGCTAATTGCTGTGCCAGTGATGACATTAGCGGCGTGTAGCTCTTCTTCAGGTGTTGACGAAGGTGCTGCAAACCAATCTAACCAAGGTATGGTTGAGCAATCAAACAACACTGATACTGTTGAAGTTGCAACGCTTACTCCAGAGCAACAAGCTGAAGAAGCACTTCGTGAAAAATACGAAGCGTTACGTCAAGAGCAAATCATTTACTTTGGTTTTGATAACGCAAAAATCCAAAGCAAGTATGCTGAACTATTACAAGCACACGCTGAATTCTTAGTACAAAACCCTTCAGTTAAAGTACTAATCGAAGGTCACGCTGATGAGCGCGGTACGCCTGAGTACAACATCGCACTAGGCGAGCACCGTGGTCAAGCAGTAGAAAAATACTTACAAAGTTTAGGTGTTTCTGCTAGCCAAATGTCAGTAGTGAGCTATGGTGAAGAGAAGCCAATGGTTAAGTCTCGCACTGAAGAAGCGTTCGCGAAGAACCGTCGCGCAGTATTAGTTTACTAATAAAGAGTCATTATGAAGCCGAAAATTATTTTGGCAGCAATGATCTTAAGCGGGAGCACCCAGTTATGGGCTGCTCCCGCTCCTGTTTCAGAAGCTGCAAGCTCGCAATCGAGCATTGAGAAGCGTTTAGTCGCTTTAGAAAACATGATGAAGTCACGTAATTTATTGCAAGCTGAGCTTCAGCAGCAGCTTAATATTTTACAAGACGAAGTGAGCCAAGTACGTGGTATTACAGAAGAGCAAAGCTATAAGCTTGAAAAAGTACTGCAACGTCAGCGTGAGCTATATCAAGAAATTGAGAACCGAGTTAGCCAAGCTTATAGCCAGCCTGCTGCAACACAAACTCAACCTACAAATACTTATACAGATGTAGGTGCATCACAGGCAATCAGTTCAGACTTATCTGAAAACGAAGCTTATGAGCGTGCAGTGGCGTTAATCATGAAAGATAAACGTTATGAGCAAGCAATTCCTGAGTTTCAAGCATTCTTAACGACATACCCAAATTCAGTGTATGCATCTAATGCGCATTATTGGTTAGGTCAGCTGTTAACTATTCAAAACGATCAAGCAGGTGCGACTGAGCACTTTAAAGTTGTTGTGAATGAATACCCTAATTCTAATAAGCGCCCAGATGCAATGTTAAAGTTAGGAAACTTATTAGCGGATCAAGGTTTAGGCGAGCAAGCCCTTAAAACCTTTAATGATTTAATTAATCAGTACCCAAGTACTACCGCTGCTAAATTAGCCACAGAACGTCTGTCGCAAATGTAGATTTGACCTGATTAGACTGCTTTTTGACATAAGCGGTCTAAAATTAGGCAACTAGACATAAAAACTTAAAAAAAGAGATATTTTCTGTTGCACTCAGCATTTAAATAAGTATTATAAGCGCCCGCAGCAGGCGATTGGTAACAACAGCCAAAATGCGGAAAAAAGAGCGGGTCATTAGCTCAGTTGGTAGAGCAGTGGACTTTTAATCCATTGGTCGATGGTTCAAGTCCATCATGACCCACCATTCCTGATTTATCTTTTCTTTCTAAGTTATCCTTTATTTATCTTAACAGCTCACAGCAATACTGTTCATTAGCTTAAGATTCTCGTATAATTCGCGCCATGAATGCACTGTGGACTAAGTGGTCGAGAAATGAGTCTAGCTGAACAAATTATGCCTGAAGATTATATCTTCCCTCCAAAGCCAGCTCCGTTATCAAAAGACGAGCAAGCTGAGTATAAGGCACGTATCAAACAATTATTAAAAGACAAGAACGCGGTTCTTGTTGCCCATTATTACACTGATCCTGAAATTCAAGCACTAGCTGAAGAAACAGGCGGTTGTGTTGCTGACTCGCTAGAAATGGCGCGTTTTGGCGCTAAGCACGACGCAGATGTAATTGTGGTAGCCGGTGTTCGCTTTATGGGCGAAACAGCAAAAATCCTTACGCCAAATAAAACCGTTGTTATGCCAACACTTGCTGCAACCTGTTCATTAGACGTAGGTTGCCCAATTGAAGAATTCTCAGCGTTTTGTGATCAGCACCCTGATCGCAAGGTAGTAGTGTATGCAAATACATCAACCGCTGTTAAAGCGCGTGCAGATTGGATTGTTACTTCTTCATGTGCCCTAGAAATCGTTGAGCACCTTGATGAGCAAGGCGAAAAAATCATTTGGGGTCCAGATAAACACTTAGGTTCTTACATTCAAAAGAACACAGGTGCAGACATGATCATGTGGAATGGCGCCTGTATCGTTCATGATGAGTTTAAAACCAAAGCACTTAAGGATATGAAAGCCTTACACCCAGATGCGGCTGTATTGGTTCACCCAGAGTCTCCTGCGGAGATAGTAGCCTTAGCTGATGCGGTTGGCTCAACAAGCCAACTAATCAAAGCAGCGCAAACTATGGACAACAAAAAGTTCATCGTAGCGACTGACCGAGGTATTTTCTACAAAATGCAGCAGTTATGCCCAGAGAAAGAATTCTTTGAAGCACCAACAGCAGGTGAAGGCGCAACATGTAAAAGCTGCGCACATTGCCCGTGGATGGCAATGAATGGCTTAAAAGCGATTGAAGAAGCACTGACAGACCCAGAAGGTAAAGAAGTGTTTGTTGATATGGACTTACGCGAAGGCGCATTAAAGTCGCTTAACCGTATGTTAGATTTTTCAGCAACGCTTCAACGCTAAGAACGAATCGTCTATACAAAAGGCAAGGTGCACACCTTGCCTTTTTTGTTTGATTACTAATCACTTAACTGCACTATTTTAAAAAGCCCTTGCGTCTGTAGGGTTGTTTTCATACTATAACGCCGCTGCTAAACTCTAAGCAGCGTTAGGTGACGTGTCCGAGTGGCTGAAGGAGCACGCCTGGAAAGTGTGTATACGGCAACGTATCGAGAGTTCGAATCTCTCCGTCACCGCCATCCTACCTCAAACATTACTATTATGTTATTTACAATCAATCTAATGGCGATGTCGTAGTTATTTAGTCTTGGAAATTTCCCCAAACTATTTGAAAGTATTAAATATTCAGATATCATTCAGTTTTCATCAAAAGGAAATTGAATGAAGAATCTAGTTCATTTCACTTTTGGGATTAGCCCTTAAATTCTTATAGAAAACTTTTGTTATTTTATAGCTAAAAAGCAGATTACATCATTATTAAAAAACCATTGAATGATGTAGAGCTGAATTTGATTGGCTGCCCAAGAATGCGCCCAGGAAGAAAAAGATGACTGATTTATTGAATAAGCTAAATCACTTAATTACTGATAAAGATTTTCAGTTACTCACACGTTTATGTTTATCAACGTCGATATTTGAAATAATTAACTTCGATGAAAACAAGAAATCAGATACTTTGGCTTGGCTATTAAATCCAAATGAAGGGCATCAACAAGGCGAGTATTTTATTAAAGCCTTAGTTAATGCAGTTTACTCAAAAGAAAATGAAGTAGCTTCAATGCCACCTTTAGATTATATGCTACGAATTAGCTTTTCTGGTATCCAAGTATTAAGAGAATTAGCAATAGATGCTAATGATGGTAAAAAGCGTATCGATTTATTATTGGTCGATCCACTGTTAAAACTAGTTATAGTGATTGAGAGAAAAGATGGCTCTTATGCGAAAAATAATCAGCTTTTGAATTATGCTGACTGGGTAGAGAGAAACTATGAGGGTTGGCAGCACATTTTTGTACTTTCAGATAGTTATGACCTTAATCACGGCAAACAGCATGATCAGCGCTATATACAAATTGATGATACTTGGATTTGTAATGCCTTGTTGGATGTTATTAAACGAGAAAATTTAATTCCAAGGTTAGAAAATCAATTTAGAGATATTTACGATTTTATATTTGGTGAATGGGATGAGTCGCGGGATAATTATTATCGAAATTTTAATAAAACACTTAAAAGTATTGCTCATACCCACTCAGATACATTAAGGCTTTTAGAAACTTATTCGATTGAAGTGAATGATAAAAGCTTTAATTTACTAGAAACTTCTCAAAATATGTTCTACTCAGATGTATTACCTAACTTGCAGAATGAAGATAGTGAATATTATAAAATCGCGACTTTAGTACATCGTTACTATAATGTTTTTTACTACCTACACGGCCTTACTGAGTTTGACCAGTTTGAAGAGAGGCTCTCCACACTAAACTATCAGTTAATAACGGAGCTTTATTCTGATTGTATAGATTTTACTTTGAAAAAGTTTACATCTGAGGGGGAAGCTTGGCCTATTTGTCTTGAGTTATATCGGACCAAGCTAGAACCTGATAATGAAGACAGTGCTGAAATTTATGAGTTTAATGTTTATTTTAGCAAATACTCTGAAGACAAATACCATGGACTTGCTGATAGAGCAGCTAGCGCATTTAAAAAGCCTTTCAAAACTAATCAGAAAAAAGTACCAATTAAACGTTTGGCATATTTTGATCAATTAGATATGTCGCCAAATTCAGATCTCGTTTTATTCATTGAGAAGCAGTTAAGCAGAATCAATGAATTAAGTTTTTGAACCAAAAATAGAGTTTGGTTATTCTGAACTCTATTATTTATTTTCAACTCCGCATAAAACCTCATATATTCAATGAAATTGTGCCATCTATATCGCTTGCTTTTAGTGTCTTAGCGATTATTGTTTGGTACTTTAAAAGGTTAAAGAACGAAAACT
>ENA-OWNT01002809-OWNT01002809.1-seawater-metagenome-genome-assembly--contig:-NODE-2809-length-17442-cov-16.731299_pt1 | contig 17442 bp, 12 predicted proteins | sample MGYA00238136_ERZ651165 | MGnify/ENA primary metagenome ERZ651165 (study PRJEB26861, sample SAMN08777766) | seawater metagenome | isolation source: coastal seawater | place: USA: Florida | collected...
GAGGGACCACCGGCGGTAGTACTCGGCGAAGGACTCCAGCGACCGCACCATGGGCCCGCTCTTGCCCTCGGGGCGCAGGTCCGCGTCCACCGACAGCACCCGTTCGGCCAGGATCGCCGGCTTGAGCGGCTGGGTCAGGAGGCTCGAGAGCTTGCCCACGATCTGCAATGCCTGCGCCTGTGCTTCCTCTTCCGGCACGCCGGGGAGTCCGCGGTGGACATACATGACGTCGGCGTCCGAGCCGTAGCCGATCTCCCGGCCGCCCTGCCGGCCCATCGCGACCACCAGCACGTGCGTCTTGAGCGGCTCCCCGGCCGTGATGATCGTCTCCGCCACGCGCAGCGCCCCCAGGACGGCTGCCCGGTCCGTATCGGCCAGGGCTTCCCCCACCTGGTCCTGGTCCAGCAGCCCGGCGCTGTCCGCAATGGCGATCCGCAGGATTTCCCGGCGCCGGATCAGCCGGATCAGCCGCATGGCGCTCTCGGGGTCCGCGTGCCGCGACATCTTCGACGTGATCTCAAGCCATTGGGATTCGAAGCTGAGCGGCACCAGTTCCTTGTCCGTGCCGAGCCACGCCACGGACTCGGGCGAAACCTCCAGCAGGTCCGAGATCAGCCGGGAGTTGGCGAGCACGTGGCAGAGCCGCTCGGCCGCCGCCGTCGAGTCCCGGAGCATGCCCAGGTACCAGTGCGTCGTGCCGAGGGCCTCGCTGACCCGCCGGAAGGCCAGCAGCCCGGCGTCGGGGTCCACGCCGTCGGCCAGCCAGTCCAAGAGGATCGGCAGGAGCTGGCGCTGGAGGGCGGCGCGGCGGCTGACACCGGCGGTGAGGGCCTCGATGTGGCGCATGGCGCCGCGGGGATCCAAGTAGCCAAGGGCGGCGAGGCGGCCTTGCGCGGCCTCCGGGGTCAGGCGTGCCTCCTCGCTGCTCAGGGTGGCGACGGTGTTGAGCAGGGGGCGGTAGAAGATGCGCTCGTGGAGTTCGCGGACGGAGCGCTTGGTCTTACGCCACGCGGCCACCAGGGCGTCCGGCTTGGGCCGCTCGGTGGAAAACGGGCCCAGGACGGCCTTGGCGAGGGAACGCAACGACGCTTCGTTCACCGGCATGAGGTGGGTGCGGCGCAGCTGGAAGAGCTGGATCCGGTGCTCAAGCAGCCGCAGGTAGCGGTAGTCGCGGTCGAATTCCGCGGCGTCCGAGCGGCCGATGTACCCGCCGGCCGACAGCGCGGCGATGGCCGAGGTGGTGTCCCGGCAGCGCAGCGATTCATCGGACTTACCGTGTACCAGCTGCAGCAGCTGGACGGTGAATTCGACGTCGCGCAGTCCCCCGCGTCCCAGCTTGATCTGCCTTTGCTCCTCATCGGCCGGAATGTGCTCGGTGACGCGGCGGCGCATGGCACGTACAGATTCGACAAAGCCTTCCCGGCCGGCCGAGGACCAGATCAACGGCGCCACGGCGGCCTCGTAGCGCGCCCCCAGCGCGGTGTCGCCGGCGATGGTCCGGGCCTTCAGCAGGGCCTGGAATTCCCAGCTCTCGGCCCAGCGCGCGTAATAGCTCTCGTGCGAGGCCAGGGTCCGGACCAGCGGGCCGGACTTGCCCTCGGGCCGGAGGTTCGCATCGACTTCCCACAGCCCCGGTTCGCGGCTCGTGGACATGATCGCCCGCGAGATCCCCGAGGCGAGGGCCGTGCCGATGGTGGTGGCCCGGACGTCCTCCAGTGTGCCGGAATCGATCACGTAGATGACGTCGACGTCGGAAATGTAGTTCAGTTCGCGGGCGCCGCACTTGCCCATGCCGATCACGGCCAGCCCGACGTCGGCAACCTCCGCGGCGTCGAACTTCTCCGCTGCCTCGGCCCGGGACACGGCGAGGGCCGCCTCGATGGCGGCGCCCGCCAGGTCCGCCAGTTCCGCCCCGGCAGCCGGCATGAAATCCAGCGGATCGGCGGCGCAAAGATCCTTGATGGCGAGTTCCACGAGCCCGCGCCGGTAGGCCGTCCGCAGGGCGGCGTAGGCCTGCTGCCCGCTCAGGCCAGCTACCGGCCGGGCAGACTTCGGATCGGCACGCACCGAGTGCAGCAGCCGGGCCCGCAGGGCCACGGCGTCCGCGGCCTGCGGTTCCGGGCTGGCGCGGACGGCGAAGGCATCGAGGTGTTCGGGGTGCCGGATGAGGAATTCACCCAGCGCCTCGGAGGCCCCCAGGACGCGGTACAGCGGCTCGCTGATTTCCGGGTCCGCGACGGCGAGCCTGCGCAGTTCCGGGTGCTTCTCGATGAGCCGGACCAGTGACTGCAGGGCCGTGTCCGGGTTTGCTGCCAGCTGCAGCCCGGCAAAGAGGGCATCCTGATCGAGCCCTTCCAGTTCCCGGGCGGCAAGGAACCGTTCGCCTTTGTCGAGATCACTGAAGCCGGCGGCAATGAGGCGTCGAGCCAGGCTCACGGGGGCCGCCTACAGAATGCCGAGGTTGCGCTGCAGCTCGTAGGGCGTCACCTGGAGGCGGTAGTCCTGCCATTCTGCACGCTTGTTGCGCAGGAAGTGCTCGAACACCTGCTCGCCGAGGATCTGCGGCATGAGTTCGGAATCCTCCATGGTCCGGATGGCGTCGTGCAGGCTGGCCGGCAGCGGGTCGTGTCCCATGGCGCGGCGTTCGGCCGAGCTCAGCGACCAGATGTCGTCCTCCGCCGCCGCGGGGAGCTGGTAGCCCTCTTCGATGCCCTTGAGGCCGGCGCCGAGGAGCACGGCGTAGGCGAGGTAGGGGTTGGCGGCGGAGTCGATGCCGCGGTATTCGATCCGCGCGGACTGGCCCTTGCCGGGCTTGTACAGCGGGACGCGGACCAGCGCGGAGCGGTTGTTGTGGCCCCAGCTCAGGTAGCTCGGCGCCTCTCCCCCGCCCCAGAGCCGCTTGTACGAGTTCACGAACTGGTTGGTGACGGCCGTGAACTCCGGCGCGTGCTTGAGGATGCCGGCAATGAACTGGCGCGCCGTCTCGGAGAGCTGGAATTCTGAACCGGCCTCATAGAAGGCGTTGGTGTCTCCTTCAAACAGCGAGAAGTGTGTGTGCATGCCGGATCCGGGGTGGGCCGTGAAGGGCTTGGGCATGAAGGTGGCGTAGGTGCCCTGCTGCAGCGCGACCTCCTTGATGACCGTCCGGAACGTCATGATGTTGTCCGCGGTCTGGAGTGCGTCGGCGTAGCGCAGGTCGATTTCGTTCTGGCCCGGGCCTGCCTCGTGGTGGCTGAATTCCACGGAGATGCCCACCGATTCGAGCATGGTCACGGCGGTCCGGCGGAAGTCCTGGGCCACGCCGCCGGGGACGTGGTCAAAGTAGCCGCCCTCGTCCACGGGGACGGGCGAGCCGTCGGGGCCAGGCTGCTGGGACTTGAGCAGATAGAACTCGATCTCGGGGTGCGTGTAGCAGGTGAAGCCCATGTCCGCGGCCTTGGCCAGCGTGCGCTTAAGGACATTGCGGGGGTCCGCCGTGGAGGGTTCGCCGTCGGGCGTGAGGATGTCGCAGAACATCCGCGAGGTCGCTTCGGTCTCGCCGCGCCAGGGCAGGATCTGGAAGGTGGCCGGGTCCGGCTGCGCCAGCATGTCCGATTCAAAGACGCGGGCCAGGCCCTCGATCGATGACCCGTCGAAGCCGAGTCCTTCCTCGAAGGCGCCTTCCACCTCGGCCGGGGCGAGAGCCACGGACTTGAGCGATCCCACGACGTCGGTGAACCACAGGCGCACAAACCGCACGTCGCGCTCTTCGATCGTCCGCAGGACAAACTCTTGCTGGCGGTCCATACTGGCCTCTTTCCGGTTCTTCCATCCGTGCCCCAGGCCCGCCTTGCATGGGCCCCGCGGCTGCTCACGGTTCACTTTACTAATCATTGGCACCGATTGCTGAAGCCGGACCTCCGCGTAACACACCGTTAACACAAAGTCGGACGATTTAGGGCTCTCCGGCGGGGCTGGGCGGCCGCGGGAACGGCGCGTGTGACGTGATTCACCGGCGCCAGCCACTTTCCCGGTAGCTGTGGCGCCCCGTGTCGCATTACGCTCGTGGCATGGCCACCACCAACAGCTCCGATTCCAGCACGCCCGCCGAACTTGCGGCCCCGTACGGCAGCGGCCCGGCGGCTTCCGCGGCCGCCAGCGCCGGGGAGAGCGCCGGTAACAGTGCCGGTGCCAGTGCCGGTGACAGTGCCGGTGTCAGTGCAGGGACGGCGGGCGCGTCCCGGAAACCGGCGGCCCGGATCCGCACCCACCATCTCCACCAGGCCAAGGTCAACGGCGAGCACTTCGCCATGCTGACCGCCTACGACCAGTACACCGCCGAGATTTTTGACCAGGCCGGCATCGAAGTGCTCCTGGTGGGCGACTCGGCGTCCAACAACGTCTTCGGCAACGAGACCAGCCTTCCCGTGACGGTGGATGAGCTGCTTCCCCTGTGCCGGGCCGTCGCCCGCTCCGCGCGGCGGGCCCTGGTGGTCGCGGACCTGCCGTTCGGCAGCTACGAGGTCTCCGCCCAGCAGGCGGTCGCCACCGGCGTGCGGTTCCTGAAGGAGGGCCTCGCCCACGCCGTCAAGATCGAAGGCGGAAAGTTCTACGCCGAGACCGTCCGCGCCATGGTCCAGGCCGGCATCCCGGTCATGGCGCACATCGGCTTCACCCCGCAGAGCGAGCACGCCCTCGGCGGCTACCGGGTCCAGGGCCGCGGCGACGACGCCCAGCGGTTGATCGAGGACGCCGTCGCCCTGGCCGACGCCGGCGCGTTCAGCGTGCTGATGGAAATGGTCCCCGCCGCCACGGCGGCCGCCGTGGACGCCGCCGTCGACGTCCCCACCGTCGGCATCGGCGCGGGCAGCGCCACCACCGGACAGGTCCTGGTGTGGCAGGACATGGCGGGCCTGCGCGGCGGCAAGATGGCGAAATTCGTCAAGCAGTACGCGGACCTGCGGACCTCACTCAGCGACGCCGCCAAAGCCTACGGCGACGACGTCCGCTCCGGCCACTTCCCCGGCCCGGAACACTCCTTCTAGTCGACCGCCGCGGGCTCCGGTCACCCCGGATCCGGGCAGGCTACGGCAACACCTCATCCTTGACGGGCGATGCGTTGCGCCGCAACTGAAGGCAGGCTGGCAATTAAGGCCTGCAACAGGGCCCCGGCAGATGTTCCGCCGGTCCGGACGGATTCATGCGCGAAGCGCTCATGGCCAGGCTCGGGCGGACACGATTGGAGGAGTAGCGATGGGCACGACTAGCTTCTGGGACGTCATAGTGTGGAGCTTCTGGTTCTTCATCTGGATCGCCGCACTGACGGTGTATTTCCGCTGCTTGTTTGACATGTTCGGCGACCACACGCTCAGCGGCTGGGCCAAGGCCGGCTGGGCGATATTAATGATCTTCTTGCCCTGGCTCGGCGCCCTCATCTACCTGATCGCCCGGGGCCGCAGCATGGCTGAACGGCAGATGGCCCGAGTGGCCCAGCAACAGGCCGCCCAGCAGGAGTACATCCAGCAGGTCGCGGGCAAGTCGGCTTCTCCGGCCAGCCAGATAGCCGATGCCAAGGCGCTGCTCGATTCCGGAGCTATCAGCCAGACCGAGTTTGATTCCCTCAAGGCAAAGGCCATGGCCTGACGTGGCCTGATGTGACAAACGCGCTACGCCCGGCATGAGGATCACCTGGCTAGGTCACTCGTCGGTGGTTCTGGATATCGACGGGATTCGGGTCCTGACGGATCCGCTGCTCCGTCCTCATGCCGGGCTTTTGCGTCGCCTGGCACCGCGGCCGGACCCGACGTCGTGGAGCCGGCCGGACGTGGTGCTTCTCTCCCACCTCCACCACGACCACGCCGAGTTGCGCTCCCTCCGCATGCTGGGCGGGGCAGCGCTCATGAGCGCTCCGGCGAACGTTGCCTGGCTGCGTCGCCGGAAGTTGATGCACGCAGTTCCCCTAGGGGACGGCTGGACCGCGGTAGGCAGCGGCGTCCAGATTCGCCAGGTGCCGGCCGAGCATCATAGCCGCCCCATGCCGCACCGCCCCAACGACGCCAATGGCCATCTGGTCCGGGGCCCGTCGGGCATCGTCTGGATCGCCGGCGACACGGGGCTTTATCCCGAGATGGCAGCGATCCCCGCCATGGCAGGCGGGCCCGTCGATGTAGCCCTCGTGCCGGTCTGGGGGTGGGGACCGCGGCTCTCGGCAGGACACCTGACCCCGGAGAGCGCCGCCAGGGCTGTCGCGATGAGCGGGGCGCGATTCGCCCTGCCGGTGCACTGGGGAACGCTTCACCCTCCCTTCGTCACACACTTTGCCCGGAGCTGGCTCGAGCAGCCCGGCCACCGGTTTGCTGCCGCTGTGGCGGGGCAGGCGCCTGGCTGCACGGCAGTCGTCCTCGCACCCGGCCAGTCATGGGTGGTCCCCGCGTGAGCCGCTCAACCCAGCCGCTCAACCCAGCCGTTCAACCCAGCCGCTCAACCCAGCCGCTCAGTCGCGGAACGCCGCCGTCGTGCGCTGGCCGGCGGACTCTAGCATTGCCACGAGCACCCGGTGGAGTTCACCGGCACCTTCTATCCGCTCGGGCAGTACCGCCATGAACTCGGCCGGGCCGAGGAGCACGGCGCGGTCCTGCCAGCCGCCGAGGCCCCCATGGGATCCAACCAGCCCTTCGAATGCTGCGACGTCACCGGTCACCGGATCAACCGCGCTGTTGACGTACAGATCCGGCGCCTCGGGGTGCATGAGCGCACGTCCGAGCACCCGCGCCGCGTGGGACCCGAAGACGGCCAGCGGGTCGGTGCCTTCCACGGCACCGCTTGAGATGTTGATGCGCCCGCCGCTCCCGATCGCCCACGCCCGGCCGTCCTCATCGATCCCCGCGACGAACCCGACACCGGGGTGGCCTACCAGTCCGGGGACCAGGGCGGGCCATTGCCTATCGAGGGCTTCGAGCGTCCAGCGCTGATCACCCCGGACGTAGACCAGGCCCAGATTGCCCGAGCCCAACACGACAACCGGATCCTCGGCGGCGTCACCGGGAGCCGATGTCTGCTGTGCCTTAGTCAGCGCCCGGTCGGCGCGGACGGCCAGTTTCCCGGTCATTCCACCGCTCGCGATGTCGCCGGCGATGGAGTCCGCGCGCCCGAGCCCTTCGACGGAAGCGTCCACGTTCTGGACGTGTTCGTGAATGAGTTCCGCGCACAGATCGCCAAGCGCCTGGCCATATCGGTCAGCGAACGGGGTGCCCTGGGACTGGCCGTGGTCCGAGAGCACGACGAGCCGATAGCGGCGGGGAGCGGACTCTGCGAGCTGGGCCAGGGTTCCCAGCGTGCGGTCCAAGCCATCCAGGGCGGCGAGCGATTCGGGCCGGAACATGCCTGCGTGGTGGGCGATCTCGTCGTAGTCAACGTAGTCGACATAGATGCACTTCGTGCCGCGACGCAGCTCCTCTGCCACCAAGGACGTATTCAAGTCACGCAAGAGGCCGTTGGTGACTGCCCGCAGCAGGGCGAAGGTCCAGTCCCGATGCACACGCGGGTCAAGGTCGCGTTTGACCTGACGTCGGGCCTGCCAACGCTCCTTAAAGATCTCCCCGACGGTCCGCGTGAAGCTGCGCATGAACCCGTTCGGCGAGGCGAAAAACCACGCGAACGCACGACGGGTTTGGGTGGAGCCGCGCCGGACCTCCACCCGGCTCATCGTCATGAGCGATCGGGGCGCGTCACCGGTGAACAGGTTCGAAATGGAGACGCCGTCGTCGCAGAGCAGGCCTTTGCCGTCGCTGTGCCTTTCCTCTATCACCCGGGCGTCGGCCGGACGGTTGGCCACGAGGACCCGGTTGAGCTCACGGTCGTACCATCGGAAGGCGGGGATCCCGTCGACAGTGCCGTGCAGAATGCCCATCTGGCTGGCTGGCGTGGTGCATGGCAGCTGGGGAGTCCATTCGCGGCATATGTAGTCCCCCGATGTCAGCCAGCGCCGAATATTGGGGACAGCCCCGGACTGGACCGCCCACTGCAGCACCGGGAAGGGGACACCGTCCAGCTGCACGAACAGGACACCGTCAACCTCCGGATCGGTCACCGTCTCCGGCCGTCGTGCCCGTCCGGCCAGCGAGGCGACAAGGCTGTCATCAGTACCGGCCATGGTGACCCATGAGATGAGCGTGCCCACAACGGCACAGACCCAGGTTGCGGCAATGGCGGTCCATACCGTCGACTCGATGCCGGGGACCAGGCGGATGGCGACGTACATGATCAGGGCTTGCCCGACCAAAGCGATAAGAAGCACCGCCAGCCAGCCCACCCTGGCCGAGATTTCCACCAGCGCGGGGCGGAGGACCAGACCGACGATGCCGGCCACCGCTGCAACGGCGGCGTATGACCACCAGCTGGTCGCCGAAAACCCGGGCAGCAGCGCGCCCGTGATGATGAGGGCTACCGTCGAGGCAGCCCAGGCAACGGCAAGCCTCGCCAGGTCGGTGATTCGGACGCCACGGGTGCGGGTAACGCTCGTCGGCATTTTCTCAGTATGGCTGGCCGTGACCGGCGGGCACTCACCCTCACAGGGTGAGAATGACGGCGGTGAGGATGATGGAGGTGAGAAAAATCAGTCCCCCGGCTAGTCGTCCTCGTCCTTGTCCCACGCCTCGTTGCGGGCCTTGACCTTTTCGAGGGCGTGTTCGGCTTCCTCACGGGTTTTATACGGTCCGATTAACTGGGTCCAGTCGGACATCGCGTCTTCTTCGATCTCGTGAGTGTTGACGTTGTACCAGTATTCGGGCATTGCTGCTCCTTCGCTGTATGCCGCTGTTTTGCCGCTGTTTTTTCCGGGCTGTATTCCGGGCAGTATTTTCCGGGCTGGGCCCGGGGGCTTATATGATCAATCTATGCCTTCTCTAGCCTCGACTGCACCCATCGGCACGCTTGTCCCGGGGACAGTGAGCCCGCAGCTTGCCGTACCCCTGTCTATCCCGCGTCCGGAATATGTGGGCAAGCCGGGTCCTGCCAAATTCACGGGATCCGAGGTCAAGTCGGCAGAGACCATCGAGAAGATCCGAATCGCCTCCAAGATCGCGGCCCAGGCCATTGTGGAAGTCGGCAAGCACATCGAACCCGGCGTCACCACGGACCAGCTGGACCGGGTGGGCCACGAGTTCCTGCTCGATCACAACGCGTACCCCTCCACCCTCGGTTACCGGGGCTTCCCGAAGTCCCTTTGCTCCTCGCTCAACGAGGTCATCTGCCACGGAATCCCGGACACCACTGTGGTCCAGGACGGCGACATCCTCAACATCGACATCACGGCCTTCATTGGCGGGGTGCATGGCGACACCAACTACACCTTCCTGGTCGGCGATGTCGACGAGGAATCCCGCCTCCTCGTCGAACGCACCAAGGAATCCCTGAACCGTGCCATCCGGGCGGTCGCGCCGGGGCGCGAGATCAACGTGATCGGCCGGACCATTGAGTCCTACGCCAAACGCTTCGGTTACGGCGTGGTCCGCGACTTCACCGGTCACGGCGTCGGCGAAGCCTTCCACACCGGGCTCATCATCCCGCACTACGACGCCGCCCCGGCGTACAACACCGTCATCGAAACCGGTATGGTGTTCACGATCGAGCCGATGCTGACCCTGGGCACCGTTGACTGGGACATGTGGGCCGACGACTGGACCGTTGTGACCCGCGACCACAAGCGCACCGCACAGTTCGAGCACACCCTGCTCGTCACGGAGTCCGGCGCTGAGGTCCTCACGCTGCCCTGACCCCCGCTCCGCACGGTATTTCCTCAAAGATCCAGATCTTCACCCGCCGGCCCAGTCCGGTCTCCACAGCCCGCCCCTGCCACGAACGGAACGATATTGGCCAAGAAGGACGAGAAGTCGAAGAAGAACGCCCCCCTGATCGGCATTGACATCGGCGGCACCGGTATCAAGGGCGGGATCGTGGACCTGAAGAAGGGGAAGCTGATCGGCGACCGTGTGCGCTTCCCCACGCCGCAGCCCTCCACCCCCGAGTCCGTGGCAGAGGTCGTCGCGCAGGTTGTCGCCGAGCTCTCCGCCCGTCCCGACGCCCCCGACGCCGACAGCCCCGTGGGAGTCACCTTCCCGGGCATCATCCAGCACGGCGTGGTCCACTCGGCCGCCAATGTGGACAAGTCATGGCTCGAGGCTGACATCGATGGCATGCTCACGGCGCGTCTCGGCCGCCCCGTGGAAGTCATCAACGACGCCGACGCCGCCGGCCTCGCCGAGGCGCGCTTTGGTGCCGGCGAAGGGGTCGAGGGCACCGTCCTGGTCATCACCCTCGGCACCGGCATCGGTTCGGCCTTCATCTTCGACGGCAAGCTGGTTCCCAACGCCGAGCTCGGCCACCTCGAAATCGACGGCTTCGACGCCGAGACCAAGGCCTCGGCCGTGGCTCGTGAGCGCGACGGCCTTAGCTGGGAGCAGTACAGCGTGCTGCTGCAGCGGTACTTCTCCCATGTGGAGTTCCTGTTCTCCCCGGAGCTGTTCATCGTGGGCGGCGGGATCTCCAAGCGCGCCGACGAGTACCTGCCGCACATGAAGCTGCGGACTCCGATCGTCCCGGCCGAACTGAAGAACGACGCCGGAATCGTCGGCGCGGCCATCGAAATTGCGCTGAAGCACAAGCTGGCCAAGTAGCACATAGCCCGATAGCCGAATGAGCTATCACTCCGGGTCGTTCTGAACGCTGGGAACGACCCGGAGTGATAGCTCATTCTTTGTGGTGGAGCCGGTGGTGGCTGCGGCTTCCCCTCCGCTGCCACCACCGGAGTCTGTGACGGGTTACGACGGCGCCTGCAGCGGACTCTTCTGCGGGTTCTTGCCGTCCCGGCCCTTGGTCTCGGCCTCGTGGCGAAGCAGGGAAATCGCGGATTCAAAGTCCTCCAGCGATTCGAAGGCCTGGTACACGCTGGCAAAACGCAGGTATGCGACCTCGTCGAGGCGCTGCAGCGGTTCCAGGATCGCCAGCCCGACTTCATGGGCTTCGATCTCGGCGGCGCCGGAGCCCCGGATCGCCTCCTCGACCTCCTGCGCCAGGAGCGCGAGATCGTCTTCCGTGACAGGCCGGCCCTGGCAGGCCTTGCGGACGCCGTTGATGACCTTGCTGCGGCTGAATGGCTCGCCGACGCCCGAGCGCTTGATGACCGTCAGACTGGTGGTTTCCACCGTGGTGAACCGGCGGCCGCATTCCGGGCACTGCCGGCGGCGCCGGATGGCGGAGCCGTCGTCGGCGATGCGGCTGTCGACCACGCGCGAGTCAGGGTTTCGGCAGAACGGGCAATACATGTTCGTTTCCTCCCCCGTCGCAAACCGCGGTACCGGTGTCACTGCCAGTGGCAGTGCCAAAGCCTGTTTTCCTCAGTTTACGACTAGATATAGCTGAATAACAAGCCTGTAATTACTACATGTAGTGGTTGGCGCCCCCGGGCTACCGGCCGGTGAACCGCGCCGTGACGGCCTCGCCGTGCGCAGGAAGGTCTTCCGCTCCGGAGAGGCTGACGATGTGCCCGCTGACCTGCTCCAATGCGGACCGGCTGTAGTTGACCACCTGGATGGCCCGCAGGAACGTGGTCACGTTCAGTCCGGAGGAGAAGGCCGCTGTGCCGCTGGTCGGAAGCACGTGGTTGGAGCCGGCGCAGTAGTCGCCAAGGCTCACGGGGCTGTAGTCCCCCACGAAGATGGCTCCGGCGCTGCGGATCCGGCCGGCCACCTGTGCGGCATCGGCGGTCATGATTTCAAGGTGTTCCGCGGCGTAGGCGTCGCAGGCGGCGATGCCCTGCTCCAGGTCCTCGACCAGGACGACGCCGGACTGCGGGCCGGAGAGTGCCTCGCGGACGCGGCTGGAGTGCTTGGTGGCCGCCGCCTGCCGCTCGAGTTCCACGCGGACGTCGGCCGCGAGGGCCTCGGAGTCGGTGAACAGGACCGAGGCCGCCTTGGGGTCGTGCTCGGCCTGGCTGATGAGGTCCGCGGCAACGAGGGCGGGGTTGGCCGTGGAGTCCGCGAGGATCGCAATCTCGGTGGTTCCGGCCTCGGAATCGATCCCCACGACGCCCTTGACCAGCCGCTTGGCGGTGGCCACGAAGATGTTGCCCGGACCGGTCACCACGTCCACGGGGTCGATCCCTGGGAGGTTGCCGGCGTCGGACCCGGCTGCGGGGATGCCGTAGGCGAAGGCGGCGATGGCCTGCGCCCCGCCGATCGCGTAGACCTCTTCGATGCCCAGCAGGCAGGCGGCCGCCAGGATCGTGGGGTGCGGGAGGCCGCCGAAGTTCTTTTGCGGCGGCGAGGCCAGCGCAATGGACTCGACGCCGGCGGCAAGGGCCGGGACGACGTTCATGATCACCGAGGACGGGTAAACCGCCAGGCCGCCGGGGACGTAGAGTCCCACGCGCGCCACCGGCACCCAGTTCTGGCTGACGACGGCGCCAACGCCCAGTTCGACGTCGACGTTTACCGGACGCTGGGCGTCTGCGAAGCGCCGGGCCCGCCGGATGGACTCCTCGAGTGCCGCGCGCACGGAGGGATCGAGGTCCGCCAGGGCCGCGCGCAGCGCCTCGGCCGGGACACGGGGGTGGGCCTGTTCGACGCCGTCGAAGGACAGTGCCAGTTCCCGCAGTGCGGCGAAGCCCCGCGTGCGGACGGCGGAGATGATGTCCAGAACCTTGTCCTCGGCATCTGCCATCGTGCCGGACTGTGCCCGGGGCACGGCAGCGCGCAGCCCGGCGAGGGACAGGTGCTTGCCGCGCACGTCCACCGTGCGGAAGTTGAGGGCGGCGGGAATCGGGGTCACAGTGCTGTCAGGAGTTAGGCTCACCCGATCATTTTACGTGCCCGGCCGCGGCGGGCCGACGCTGTGACGAATCAGGAGCGCGGTTTGCCGCCGGAGCCCGGGAAGAGCGCGTTCAGGAAGATCGCCAGGGCGATCGCCGCGGGCCAGATGGCGAGGACCGCGTAGGACCGCAGGGAGAAGGCGACGCTGGCGTTGGCCGAGGTATCCGCCGGAGCCCCCCACCATTGGGCGCTGAGCATGCCGGTTCCCCATGCGATGAGCGAGCCCGCAACCCCGGCGAGGACCACCAGGATGACGGTGCCGGGAGCGGGCTGTTCGTGTTTGGAGCCGGCGACGAACGAGCCTGCGATACAGCCGGCGAGCAGGCACAGGCCTGCCAGCACGAGGTCCCTGGGCAGCCAGGTTGCGGTGTTGGTGCCGGCGGCGAGGTCCGGGTTTCCGGTCAACAGGTTCAGGCCCGACGGCGCCAGAAGCCACCAAAGCAGCCCGACCGGGACGCCGGCGGCCGCAATGAGCGCGGCCTTGCGCCACGGGGTCCCGCCGCGCCGGGGCCGCTGCCCGGTGCTTGGCTGAAGGGACATGGGCTGTTCCCGGTGCCCGGATTCTCCGGCGTGCGCCGGCCCTCCGGCTTGCGCCGGCCCTCCGGCGTGTGCGGGCTCCCCGGCGTGCTGGACGGGACCGTCTATTGCGGGCTGTGTCATGCAACAAACGGTAACAAGGATTCCGCCGCGCGGGCATACGACGCCGCGAGACACCACATGACGGGAGGAGAAAACAAATGCCCCACTACATCACCGGCGGAATACGCTGGCAGAGTAGGAACCATGACACGCACGTGCAGCAGGGAGTTGGATCGCAGTGGCCACAGATGAGGGAACCTTCGAGGGGACGTTCAAGGAAATGTTCCGCCGGCACGCGGCTGGCGTGGCCATCATCACCGCCAACCTCAACGGCGTCCCTTTCGGCTTCACGGCAACCTCCGTGGCCTCGCTGTCCGCCAAACCGCCGCGCTTCACGTTCAACATGGCCAGGACCTCAAGTTCGTGGCCGGCCGTGGCGAACACGACCTACATCGGCGTGCACATGCTCGGGCTTGAGAACCAGGAGCTCGCCGACCGCTTCGCCCGCGCCGGCAACCGGTTCGACGGCGACCACTGGGAGCTCGGCCCCCACGAGGTGCCTGTGCTCAAGGGCGTCACCGGCTGGCTGATCGGCAAGGTCCAGATGCGCCTGTCGTTCGAGAACAACGCCGTCGTGGTGGTCGAAGTGGTGGAAGGCCAGGTCGGCGAGGACGGCGCTCCCCTGCTCTACCACTCCGGAGCCTACAGCCAGCCGGTTCCGCTCGACTACGAGATCTGAGCGGCCCCGCCGGCCACCGGCGCTAGTTGTCTAGTTATCCAGGCACGTCGGGCCGAGCAGCACTTTCAGGTCCCCGAACAGCGACGGGCTCGGGTTGACCCGCAGGTGCACGGGCAGGCCCATCACCTCCACCCGGGTGTCGCCCTGCAGGTGCAGCCGGACCTCGGAGTTCCCGCGGTGGGTGCGCAGGACGTCGCCCAGTTCGGTGACGACGGCCTCCGTGGCCTTGTGCGTGGCCATGGTGATCACCACGGGCCCGTTCTGGCTGTCGCTGAGATCCGGCACGGACAGTTCCATGCAGTTCAAGGTGACGGCGCCGTCGTCGCGCCGCTGCAGGCGGCCCTTGACCACCACGATCAGGTCCTCCGCGAGCACAGAGGCGATGGGCCCGTAGACCTGGCCGAAGAACATGACCTCCATGGAACCGGCGAGGTCTTCAATTTCGGCGCGGGCGTAGGCGTTGCCGCTGGCCTTGGCGATCCTTCGGCTGAGCGAGGTGATCATGCCCGCGATGGTCACGATCGAGCCGTCCGGCGGGCCGTCTTCGGCGATGATCGAGGTGATCGACCGGTCCGCGTGCTGGCTCAGGAGCCCTTCGAGCCCCTGCAGCGGGTGATCGGAGACGTAGAGGCCGAGCATGTCGCGCTCGAACGCCAGCTTGTCCTTTTTCTCCCATTCCGGCAGGTCCGGGATTTCCGTGCTGAGGGAGGCCTCGGGCTCCTGGTCCTCAAAGCCGGCGAAGAGGTCGAACTGGCCGATCGCCTCGTTGCGCTTGAGCGTGATGACGGAGTCGATTGCTTCCTCGTGGATCATGGCCAGGGCCCGCCGGTGATGGCCCAGCGAGTCGAAGGCACCTGCCTTGATCAGCGATTCAATGGTGCGCTTGTTGCACACCACCGCGGGGACCTTCATGAGGTAATCCTTGAAGGACGTATACGCGCCTTCTTTTTCGCGCGCCGCCACCATGGCTTCGACGGCGTTGACGCCGACGTTGCGGATGGCGCCCATGCCGAAGCGGATGTCGTTGCCAACAGGGGTGAAGTTGAGGGCCGACTCGTTGACGTCGGGCGGCAGCACCGTGATGCCCATCCGCCGGCATTCGTTGAGGTAGATCGCCGACTTGTCCTTGTCGTCGCCCACCGAGGTCAGCAGTGCGGCCATGTACTCCGGTGCATAGTGCGCCTTCAGGTACGCGGTCCAGTAGGAGATGACGCCGTAGGCGGCCGAGTGCGCCTTATTGAAGGCGTAGTCGGAGAAGGGCAGCAGGATGTCCCAGAGGGTCTTGACCGCGGCCATGGAATAGCCGTTGTCCTGCATGCCCTGCGAGAAGCCGGCGAACTGCTTGTCCAGCTCAGACTTCTTCTTCTTGCCCATGGCGCGGCGCAGGATGTCGGCCTGGCCGAGGGTATAGCCGGCGAGCTTCTGGGCCACGGCCATGACCTGCTCCTGGTACACGATCAGCCCGTAGGTGCCACCGAGGATTTCGGAGAGCGGTTCCTCGAGCTCCGGGTGGATCGGGATGACCTCCTGGATCTTGTTCTTGCGCAATGCGTAGTCGGTGTGCGCGTTGGCGCCCATGGGTCCGGGCCGGTAGAGGGCCAGCACCGCGGAAATGTCTTCGAAGTTGTCGGGCTTCATCAGCTTGAGCAGGGACCGCATGGGTCCGCCGTCGAGCTGGAAAACGCCCAGTGTGTCTCCCCGTGCCAGCAGCTCGTAGGACGCAGTGTCGTCCAGCTCCAGGGTTTCGAGGTCGAGGTCGATGCCCCGGTTCATTTTGATGTTCTCCAGGGCATCGGAAATGATCGTCAGGTTCCGCAGCCCGAGGAAGTCCATCTTGATCAGGCCGAGGCCTTCAGAGGTCGGGTAGTCGAACTGGGTGATGACCTGGCCGTCCTGGAAACGGCGCATGATCGGAATCACGTCGATGATGGGGTCCGAGGACATGATGACACCGGCGGCGTGCACGCCCCATTGCCGCTTCAGGCCTTCAATGCCCAGCGCCGTCTCGAAGACCTTGGCAGCTTCCGGGTCGGTGGCGATCAGCTGGCGGAAGTCGCCGGCCTCGCTGTAGCGCTTGGCTTGGGGGTTCTGAATGTCGGCCAGCGGAATGTCCTTGGCCATCACGGCCGGCGGGAGCGCCTTGGTCAGTGTTTCGCCCATGCTGAACGGGTAGCCGAGCACGCGTGAGGAGTCCTTGAGCGCCTGCTTGGTCTTGATGGTGCCGTAGGTGACGATCATCGCGACACGTTCGTCGCCGTATTTGCGCGTGACGTAGTCGATCACTTCGGAGCGGCGCCGGTCATCGAAGTCGACGTCGAAGTCAGGCATGGAGACGCGGTCCGGGTTGAGGAAGCGCTCGAAGATCAGGCCGTGGTGCAGCGGATCGAGGTCGGTGATGCGCATGGCGTACGCCACCATGGAGCCTGCACCCGAGCCACGCCCGGGACCCACCCGGATGCCGTTGTTCTTGGCCCAGTTGATGAAGTCGGCCACCACGAGGAAGTAGCCCGGGAACCCCATGGAGGTGATGACTTCCAGCTCATAGTCGGCCTGCTTGCGGACCTTGTCCGGGATGCCCTGGGGATAGCGGTAACGAAGTCCCTTGTCGACTTCCTTGACCAGCCAGGACGTTTCGTCCTCCCCTTCCGGGCAGGGGAACCGCGGCATGTAGTTGGCGCCGGTGTTGAACGAAACCTCGCAGCGCTCGGCGATCAGGAGCGTGTTGTCGCAGGCCTCCGGGTGGTCGCGGAACAGCTCCCGCATTTCCTGCGGTGACTTCAGGTAATAGCCGCTGCCGGAGAAGGCGAAGCGCGAACCGCCGTTGTCGTAGGTCGGCTCCAGGAGGGTGGAGCCGGACTGGATGGCCAGAAGGGCCTCATGCGCCTTCGCGTCGTGCTCATGCGTGTAGTGGAGGTCGTTGGTGGCCACCAGCGGCAGGTTGAGTTCCTTGGCCAGGCGCAGGAGGTCGCCCGTGACGCGCCGCTCGATGTCCAGGCCGTGGTCCATGAGTTCGCAGAAGTAGTTCTCGGCGCCAAAGATGTCGCGGAACTCGGCGGCCGCCTCGACGGCTTCGCGGTATTGCCCCAGCCGCAGCCGGGTCTGGACCTCGCCGGACGGGCAGCCGGTGGTGGCGATGAGCCCTTCCGAGTAGGTGTTCAGCAGCTCGCGGTCCAGCCGGGGCCACTTGCCGAAGACCGAGTCCAACGAGGCGATCGAGGAGGCCCGGAAGAGGTTCCGCATGCCCACGTTGTTGTAGCTGAGCAGGGTCATGTGCGTGTA
>ENA-OWNT01002810-OWNT01002810.1-seawater-metagenome-genome-assembly--contig:-NODE-2810-length-17430-cov-4.962485_pt1 | contig 17430 bp, 4 predicted proteins | sample MGYA00238136_ERZ651165 | MGnify/ENA primary metagenome ERZ651165 (study PRJEB26861, sample SAMN08777766) | seawater metagenome | isolation source: coastal seawater | place: USA: Florida | collected...
AAGGAGTGCTATACAACGAAGACTGTGTGATTGTGATTTTATTTTTGACGCTGTATCGCATCGCTTGATTTTCTTTTTTTTTTGCTCTCTCTCTCTCTTCCGTCGCTGTTTGAAATGTGAAACGTCGACATGAGGTTCGACTGAGTCAATTTTCCTGACCCAATGGACCGCCCGAAACGCGTACCGTGGCCTGATTGGGATGCGTGGCAAGCTGTTTGTGACATGGTCCTGAGGGATAATGCCAGGATGCGGGACCGTGAGGAAGTATGTCGCCGTGTGTCAGTATGGCGCGCGCGAGGCAATATCCCCGTTGCTGTGGATGCCACTGTGCAGCTCTTTGCTGCAGACGTCCATCTGAGTCAAGTTGCCACGAGAACGGCAATCGCGGTGGATGATGATTTCGCCACGTTGTCTGAAGACACAGTTCGACACGCCGTATCTATGGTCCTTGTCCGTTTCGTGAACGGCACTTGTGATGCTCATCAAACGGGGGCGCGAGCACGCTCGGTAGCCGAGATTGCGAGGAGCATCGGCATTCCGAGAGTCCTGGTGGACGTGCGGCACAGCTCAACACACAACAAGTTGCCTTCTGTCGCATTGCTAAACATGTGCATCAACGAAGGGTTGGAATGGCTTCGTCGTCAGTATTGGCAAAAGCAGGCCGGGCGCCTTCACACCAACCGCACATTTGTGGCCGGCAAACTTCGGGAACTCGTCGACCTCATTGCATCGAACAGAGGGGCTGCCACACAAAATTCAAAACGCACTGCCGCTAGAAAAATAGTGAAGCAGCTGCGTCTTCATTTCGGCTCCTTGGCAGTGTTTCGGGACGTGCTCATCCCTGTGTTGCTGGACGGGCACCAAAGTGTGACGCCGGATGGACATGTCGACGCCGTCGACTTCTTAGCCCCCGCGCTCGTGCACCACGACCATTCGCGATCTGGGGTCACCGTACGTTCCTCTGCTGCTGTTGTAGCGGCCAATGCCATTGCTCGTGGCTTGCCGGCTGCTGGTGTGGACGAATCGCGAGTTCTGTGGCAACCGCTCTTTGACGAGATGACAAAGACGTGGCCCGCCTTCCCAATCGCGATGCTGTGGCAGCTTGTTCGGAGACTGCTGCGCTCGGCACGACTTCTAAACGGAAACAGCGATGATTGGGAGTCTTCGCCGAGGAATCGAGCTCTGTTGAAGTGGCTGCGCCATTTTTTGGAAGACTTTGTGCCTGTCAAGCAGCGCCAACAATCACAGTCGTCGTTTGAAGCACGTCGCACTCAAGTAGCTAGTACATTGCGCCTGATGGTCGAGCATGTTGTGTTCTCGCTCCCGCACGAAGAACATCGTGGCACCATGTCCGTGTACATTGTGGTGCTGCGGAGCTTATTGGAGACCCTCGACAAGGCCAATGGCACGGCGACAACTGGGCGACCGACTCCGTCACGACACCTTTTGTACGCACGCGCCATCGTTGGGCCTTCGAAGATGACGCAAGCTGCACCGGCGTCACTAGACAGTGTGCAACAGTATCCCAAAACGCAGGTGCAGAATGCCCCGGGAAAGCGGGCAAGAAAAAGACGATGGCGACGGTGCACGAATTGGGAAGCCTGTCCCGTTGGCGTCACGGCCATTCAAGCAGAGCTGCCTGAAAATCTGTCGTTGCATCCCAACGAATGCGAGCGCTTTCTAGTCATGAAGCCACGGTTGAAATACGTTCCCGGGTGTTCCGATGCGCCGCCATCAAAACCTGCGCCCCAAACAGACAGTGGGGCCTCGGCCACCGAGCGACGACACAAGCTGCCGAATGAGTCCACTACCATCGAAGAAACCACGGACAATTCTGTTTCAGCTGCTCCTGCGCAGAGCCCCTCTATTGGCCTGCTATTTTAGCACCCACAGCTCTGGACGTACATGCATCAGAACGGTTGCTAGTTGAACAAATAAATAATAAATTACAAACCAAGCGCAGAGTACTGCGCATCATCTGCACACAAGTGTACTCATTAAGCGCGCAACAGGCGCTTTCTGGTGACACCATCTTCTCTGTCTCCGACTCCGGCTGGCTCGACATCGTCAGGACTCACTCCTGACCCACTGCCATCGCTCGGCTTTGACACTGCTCCCCGTGGTCCAGGCGGGCCACTGTACACCACGGAGTATGTTTCTTGCATCTCGCCTGCCACCCTCTGTTTCACAATTGCCACTACTTTAGCTCGTCGCCACTGCGATGAGTCATTGCGTTGCTGGACCACCACTTCTTCGCCGACAGTAAATCTGCAACAAAAGTTGGCGCAACAAAAAATGCATGTTTGAGACTACATCTCGCAAGACAGCAGTGACAACGCACAGTATCACGCTCAGCACTTACCCTTCAGTATCAGACATGTGCTGGTGAGCTCGAAGGAATGGGTTTCGAAGGATTTGACGATCCATGGCCAAAGAACCTCGACGCACGTACTCCAGTGGCACGTCTCGAGAAATCATCCCACTGACAGCTGCAGAACGTGGCCGATATCGCGACAAGGGGGACGCTCGCTTGGACTCGGGCGACTTGCTGTCACCAGAACCGCCATGGAAACCCAGACCAGACGTGGCACGCTGCGGCAAAAACCGCACAGTGGGTAAAAATGTGTCTCGGTCAACGGACATCACAACTGCTGGATGCCATTTCGCCAAATTGAGCGGGTCGCGGCAGAGAACTTCCTCTCCTTCGTTGAACAATCGCCCAGCCTCCAGCAATGTCTGGCGAAGTTGTTGTCTCTTACTTTCCTCTTCTTCAGCAGCCTTGGCAGCTGCAACGGCCTCTTCTTCCTCCCATTCTTTGCGTTGTTCTTCTTCAAAGGCACGCTGCTGCTCAGCCTCAGCCTTTGCTTTTGCTTTCGCTGCTTGCAATTCCCGTTTTGCTTTGGCGACAGAATTCATTCGCTTGCGGCGACGTGGTGCTTTGCGAGATGATTGAGAAGATTTCCCGACAGGTTTGGGACCGACCTTCTTTTTCTTCTTTTTCTTGGACAGCTTCGAGTCGCCGTCAGAGCGCACAGCAGCTGCTTTAGATGCCGTTTTCGCTTTAGCAGCGTCCGCTTCTTGTGGTTCGGGTGCCGTCGTTGCGCTTGTGGTGGCCTTGCGCTCCGCGGCAGCTGTGCTGGAGGTTGCCTCCTTTTCGACTTTCGCAGCAGCTGGATCGTCTGTGGCGCCCTGAGGTGTACTTCTTGCAGCGGTAGTGTCCTCCAACTGTTGGGCATTGAATGGGTGAGTTATTCAGATCAAACGTCGCAGGAATGCACGACACAGGCGACAAGTGAGCGTACCTCTGCTTTGAGTTGCTGCATCAGTCTTGCTCTGTTTTCAACATCAACATCAGATAAATCACCCACATAGGGAGACTGAGAAAACATTACCGCGGCAGGAATGGCACTGAACTCAATCGTGAACCTAAGAGCGCAGAACAATCACGTCAACAAGTGTTAATACCATTACATGCAGCCTTCGAAAGAAAGCGAGCGAGGCAAGCAGGAAACGAACGGATCAGCATCAGCAGTGGGTCGCGGCTTCGCCCGTCTCAGCCGTCGATTAATGGTTTTTCGGGACGTGCCCAACTTCAATTTCCCTTTCTTCGTCAACTTGCTGGTATCCTCGACCCCAAAATCTTCTTCAGACGTTCGAATCATATTCTGAACTTTGGAATTGAACTCAGCATCAGGGTCTGGATCCGCAGTTCGGGTTAAATCGCGATACCATTGATCGGCATGATTACGCTCAGGCTTGTCCATCTTCGACGAGTCTACGGGCTGAATTTGTTTCAGCTTCTTGCGCATTCGGCGCCATCGTTTGCAGCATTCAAGCAAAAGCTGAAGTAACGGCAGCACAAATAAGCCCACCACAATGAATATCGGGATGAGGATGATCACGTTCAGCACCACATTCCAGTTTTCCTGATCGTATCCGTCTTCCAAAGAAAATTGTGCCTTGATTACCAAGGCACGTATCAAGATCGAGAGCAACGCAAATTGGACAACAATGAACATGATTGTTTCGAAACGAGAATTGTGTGGTGACAAGATAGCCACAAAGCCAGCAAAGAGAACAACCTCAAATATAGCTATCAAAAACTGTTCTGGAGAACCACTGTTGAAGAACACGACAATGGAGCACAAGAACAGCTTGTGACTCATATTGATAATCTCGAAGAACCAATATCCTGGCTGATATGAGGAAACCATTCCGCCGAACATAATGTATCGCTGATTGTCAAAACCTTCATGAGGCTCGTGATACTTCGTGGAAAGTTTCGCGTTCGGGCCATCTTTCGCCCGAATCGCTTCGTCTTCGATACACGCTGGGCAATCTGGGTGGCATGTATCATCGATACGTGCACGAAATGCCCAAAGCGTCCAGAAGAGACCAAAAGGAACCCCGACAGGGTAAATGACTGTTGCAATGATCCCGAACAGACGTAGATTTGGATAATCCGCATCAACGCCGGTGTCCGTTGTACACACGTACTGGTACTGGGAGGCAACATGGCGCAACACAACTTCGCCAAGACCGCAGCATTCTGTTGTCGGGTCACAGTCTCCGTCAGTTAACTGCATACCCATGCGCTCCATGTCGAACGCACGGCAGTTGAAAACAGACAACACTGTTGAAGAAACTGATGCATACAGAAAGTACAGGACAAGAATGAACGTGCGCACTGCCCAAGGCACATAAATGACAGTTAGTCTGTCATGCACACCCTTGCTACAGCAGCACCTCCGATTCATTAAGACAACAAGAACTATTGCCATGAAAACTCCCACAACCACGGGAAGGGCGGTGTAGAATACCAATTTCATGTCAAACGACAAGTGAATCAGGCAGCCTACTGAAGGCAAAGCCACGAAGTCAAAGTTCACCCAACTTATCCATTCTGTAAACGTCGAAAAGAACGAGTCATCGAACTCCGTTCCCAAGGTGTCAGGTTCTGAGAACATGCTCACGATTTGCCAGTAGTTCACAAGCATCATGATTTTTCTCAAACGACCGCCTTTCGGATCTCGCCTTTTCGTCGAAAAGAAAGCTCCAAATTCCAGCATTCTGATGAGGGACATTGACCAATACCGCCGATACTTGTAGAGGATCCACACTGACAAACCTCCAAAAGCAAGGATTCCTGCGCCAATCAAAGAGAGAGTGAGAGCAGTATTGCCCCCGCCCTGGTCCTCGCATGGAACACAAAATCCGGTGTCGTTGCGCCGCATTGACGGAAATAAGTACGTGTCTGTTTCCGTGTGATTATTTGGATTTCCGCCGATAAAGTCACAGCTTGCGCACAAAACGCCAGTGTTGCCGTACGCCTCAGAACTCCCATTCTGCACGGATTCAACGATCACGAAAGGATTGCTGCTCTCCAGCAACTCAAAATCCTTGGCATTTCCGAAGGTGATGTTTACGAGCAGTGGAACCGCAGAGTTGTCCGGGCTCACGCACTCGGTTGAGACACCACCAAGCTCCACCAAGTTCTGGGAGAGCTGTTCCGCGAACTCATCGACGTCGTCACATGATAAAATTGTATACACGAAGTCCGACCCGTCAACATCAGGAGTTGTAGCGAACGACGTGGTTGAGTTGAATGCAGCGCTACCGCCGTCCTCAACATTGAAACCTAGTCGGAATTCCGCTCCTTCGTTCGGAAGACTCAAACGCTGTATCTCGTAAGTGACTGCTTTCCAGCAAACGGACCAGCCACCAACACAGACGTCAGAAAAACATGCTTCGAACGTCGGCATTTCGCAATCATCAATGTACAATTGCTGCCACAGTTCAGGATCTTGCCAAAATCCAACTTTGGGCTTGAGATATGTTTCTCCGACGCTTGTGGTGAAATTATCGAGGTAACATTGTTGGAAATCGTTTGATTCGTCAGCGGTAAAGTTGTCTTGCTCTGTTCGCAAAGGAATCCGTCGTACAGCATCCGTGTCGCAGCTGAAACTGTCACCACACGGCTCACAGTTTTCGAGAGTCACAAAAAAATCAGCAGCATACGATTTGACTTCAAGATCAGTGCGTGGACTTCCTGTTTCCTCAAAGTACTCGGAAATTCGGCTCACCGCACAATCAACCACATCACAAATTTGAGATGACTGATTCTCAAATTGACCGTCGGCAACAAAGGAGTGCAACAAAGGGTTTGAAACGCCAAGGCTGGGGCAGACATTTCGAATTCCCCGCTCTTCCAACACCTTGTCGGAAGTAACGGAATACCGCCCGACGTGACTGGCGCTACAACGACATAATATGGCGGAAGCGGCTGAAATCTTTTGCTCCGCAAAGGAACAGGCTTGGCATTCCGCGCGACCACCCCCGAGCGCCGTTGCTCCAAATCCTGGTTTGAAAGTATTTTCCGGACATGCTTCGCATTCTTGGCTGCCGCTTTCTGCATCGTACTCACTAATCCGTCCTGGTGGACAATCTTTGCACTCTGTTTGAGTCGTCGTGACTTGATACTGCCCCGATGCACAACCCTTGCACTCAACACTGCCAGATCGATCTTCGAAACGTCCGGCACTGCATGCTTTGCACTCGGACTTTCCGGCGTCGTCCTGGAAATGTCCAACTGGGCAATCTACGCATGATGAGTCACTGCCTGTGGACCCTTGAAACTTGCCGGCAGTGCAAAGTTTGCATATCGTGGTGCCATTCCCATTTTGGAACCGACCGACCCCACATGGAATGCAGACCGACAGCCCTTCACCGGGTTGAAATTGGCCTTGCTCACAATTGTGACAAAACGATCGACCAGACAAGTCCTGAAACTGGCCTCCCAGACAATTTTTGCACCGTGACTGAGCAGTAACATCCTGAAACTGTCCAAGTCCGCACATAACGCACTGAGAAGTCCCAGATGCGTCTTGAAACTGTCCCAATGGGCACTCCTTGCAGGCTGCCGCGCCGTTTTGGTCTTGAAAGTAACCCGCGGTGCAATCAACGCAAGTGGCGTTGGCGCCCTGCGTGCCCTGGAATTGGCCAGCTTCGCAAGAAATACACTTACTTTGGCCACGAAGGGCCTGAAACTGACCTGTGCCGCATTCATCGCACGCCTCTGAATTCCCAGTGGTTGACAAAAAGCGGCCGACATCACAGAGTGTGCAGTTGCTTCGCCCACGGGTTGTCTGGTATTGTCCAGTGACACAGGGGACACATGATGAATCGCTGCCCGTGACATCTTGAAATTGGCCAGCGGGGCAGTCAATGCAAGAACTGTTGCCAGACGAAGTCTGAAATTGCCCCGTCGGGCACAGAATGCATGACGAATTGCTGCCAGTGAACGGCTGGTATTGTCCCGCAGCGCAACCAACACATCGACTCTCGCCAGTAGCGGTTTGAAATTGGCCGCTGAAACAGTCAACACACCCTGAGCTTGACCCGGGTTTGTTCTGGAATTGTCCGCTCTCACACAGAAGGCATCGACAAGCACCAGATTTCGGCTGATATTGTCCCATTGGACACTTGACACAGCTGTCTGAGTTTCCTTCTGAATCCAGAAACTGGCCGGGAGCACAATTTGAGCAATTGGCTTGTCCGTACTGTGTCTGAAATAACCCAGTACTGCATGCAAGACATGACTCGGAATTCCCAATTTGGTCTTGGTATTGTCCCGGGTCACACAACGTGCAATTCGATTTCCCAAATTCTTGCCGAAACTGCCCCTTGGGACAGCCGATACAAAAGGAACTGCTGCCAAGAACATCCTGGTACTGGCCCGGAGTGCACAGCGTACAGCGACTTGCTCCGAAATCGGTTTGGTAACGCCCAACACCACACAGAACGCAAGACGAATTGCTCCCCAAAGAATTTTGAAACTGTCCCGGGTCGCATTGCAAGCACGCGCTTTCTGATGTCGACGGCTGGAATTGTCCAGAATTGCACAGCTTGCAACCAGATCGCTGGCCAACAAGTGGTTGATATTGCCCTGGAGAGCACTCGGTACAATTTGGGGCGCCGTAATGTAGTTGGTATTGACCTCGGGTACAGTTGACACAAGACTCGGAATTACCTTCCGCTGACTGAAATTGCCCAGGTGAGCACAACGTACAATTGCTGTGTCCGAACAAAGTTTGAAATTGCCCGAGCGGACAAAGGCGGCAGCTTTCAGAATTGCCTGTTGCATTCTGATACTGCCCCGGCGAGCAAGCAGTGCACACTGTTTTCCCTTCACCGCTTTCAAATCGGCCCGTGATGCACTCCACGCACTTCGTCCATCCAAATCGCGCTTGAAAGAAACCTGCAGTACAGTTGCGGCACTCGCTCTCGCCAGTTGTGTTTTGATACCGGCCAGGGTGGCAGTTCGTACATCTCGTCGTTCCCGTCCCGTTTTGGAATTGCCCTATCGGGCAAAGTGTGCAAGTCGTGGTCCCAGATAGGTTCTGAAATTGACCCAGGGAACAGAACACACAGGTAGTCGTGTGGTACTTATCTTGGTACTGACCAAGGGCACACTCAATACACTGAGTTTGGTTGGTTTCATTTTGATATTGACCCGGCACGCAGCGACGACAAAACGTGTTGCCGGATGTGTTTTGGAAAGTGCCCAACCCGCATTCGGTGCAAGCAGTAGTGCCTTCGAAATCTTGAAACCGTCCAGCCGAACATTCAACACACTCTGTCGAACCAAACACATCTTGGAATCGACCAATACGACATGGCTCACATTTCGTAGTGCCTGTCGCATTTTGGAACTGTCCAGGTGGACACGAGATGCACCGCGTCCAGCCAGTTTTATTTTGGTACTTACCCACACCGCAAAGGGAACAGGCGGTGGTACCGTTCTTGTCTTGAAAGCGACCTGTTGGACACTGTTGGCACGCGACTGTCCCATTCAGGTCCTGGAAGTGCCCCACTGGACACTGTGTACAAGAAATTGTTCCATTTGAGCTTTGATACTGTCCCGCAGCACAGTCGACGCACTTCGTTGCACCACTCGCATTTTGATATTGTCCGTGTGTACAACTTTTACACACGGTATGACCTCTCTCATCTTGGAAGAACCCGCCGCCGCACGCACGGCACCCGCGTGTGCCTGGGAGGTCCTGAAATTGTCCAAGATCGCACTTGACGCACACTGATGTGCCGTTTTCTTGCTGGAATCTACCGGGCGCGCAGTCAACGCATGACGTAGTTCGAGAAACATTCTGGAATTGTCCACTCGTGCACTGGGCACAAGCGGTTGTTTTAGTGTCGTTCTGGAAACGTCCTGGATCACATTCTAGACACCTAATTTGCCCCGTGAAATTTTGAAATTGTCCAACATCGCATGCGAAGCACTGCGTGGTCTTCGTTGCGTTTTGAAATTGGCCAGCAACGCAATTTAAGCATTCAGTGCTCCCAGTTTGGTTTTGAAACTGTCCAATGTTGCATTCCTTGCACCCCTTGGTCCCATTCTCGTCTTGGAACTGACCAACGTCACATAGAACACACAATGCCTCGCCCTCATCAGGCTGGTACTGACCAGTAGCACAGGCAACGCATGCAGAATTACTGCCCGTGCTGTTCTGAAAAGTTCCAGCGTCGCATTTCGTGCAGTTGTCCTTGCCGAAACCAGTCTGGAACTGACCACGAGCGCACTGCAGACATGAAGAATTGCTGCCAGTGGCATACTGGAATTGCCCGGGGTTGCATGGCACGCAGGCACTTTGGCCCACTTCAGTCTGATAGTGGCCAACAGGACAGTCGACGCATTCCACAGTGCCATTTTTGTCTTGGTAGCGTCCCACCGGACACGCCACGCAGGACGTGGTTCCGTTTGATCCCTGGTATTGCCCAGCTTCGCACTGGATACATGCGGTGGACCCATTGAAATTCTGGAACTGACCTTTTGCGCACTGAATGCACTCCAAAGTACCGTTGGAATCTTGGAATTGCCCAGACTGGCATTGAATACATTCAGTTTTGCCTTGCTCAAATTGGAACTGACCGACCAAGCAGTCGCGGCAGTTCGTCTGGCCACTATTGTCCTGAAACTGGCCCGCCACACACAGTTGGCATTCGGTGTGGCCCTGCTCGTCTTGGAATTGGCCGGCGTCACAACGCAGGCAAGTCGTCGAGCCGTTTCCGTTCTGATACTGGCCGATGGCGCAATCAACACATTCTGTTGAGCCACTAACATTCTGGAATTGTCCCAAAAAGCACACGGCACAAGACGTAGTGCCTGTATCGTTTTGAAACTGCCCCGCCTCACAGTCAACACATTTAACTGTTCCATTTTCGTTTTGATATTGACCGACTGTACAGTCCACGCACTCCGTTGTTCCAGTACCATTCTGAAATTGACCGATAGCACAATCCAGGCACTTGCTTTGCCCCTCTCCAGTTTGGTATTTACCTTCCTCGCACACAACGCACGAAGAAGCGCTACCATCTTGGGCTTGATATTGACCAGGATCGCAGGCAGTACAATTTTCCTGTCCTGTAAGGGTTTGGAAAAAACCTTGCTCGCAGTTAATGCACGAAGATGCACTGCCGCTGCGGTCTTGGTACTGACCAGCATCACAGAGGGTACAATTGCTCTGGCCTTGGTTCGTTTGAAACCGTCCAACAGAACACTCGTCGCAAGTTGCGTTACTTCCCACGATCGTCTGAAATTTGCCCACATCGCACGGAATACACGAGCTTTTCCCCGTCTCATTTTGATACTGTCCAGGACCGCATGCATTACACGAAGAATTACTTCCGACATCACTTTGGAACTCCCCAAGAGGACAAACGATGCATTCAGTCGTGGCATTGGCGGGTTGATACTGCCCTGCAATACACTCTTGACAAGAAGTTTGACCTTCATCGCTCTGAAAACGGCCAATTGTACAAACGGTGCACTGTGTTTGACCCTCTTGCTCCATGAACTGCCCTGCGTCACACGTCTTGCATGAAGTTGTTTTGTTCTCAGTTTGATATTGACCTGCCTCGCAGGGAAAGCACTCCGTCAAAGATGGGGCGTCAGTGTACGTCCCTGGCAAGCACTCGTACACAGTTGGAATTTCATCCACGAATCCATCGCCATCGGCATCTTCATACGCGTATCTGTAGCCAGGCTCACACAAAATGCAAGTCCGGATGATCTCCTGATCGTAATCCTCTTGATCAGCAGCTAGTGGACATTTACGGCAGTAGGACTGTCCTTCGTCAGCTTGATATGCCACACCATCACCGCACGGAATATGGTCAATCAGTCCGTTGATTGGACAGTAGAAGTCCACTTCACACAAGACGCACGACGTCTGTCCGTCAGCTGTTTGATACTCTCCGGCCGGACACAGTTCACAGGAGCTACTGGCAGCTTCATTCTGAAAACGCCCTGGTGGGCACAGAATGCAAGAAGAATCGCTGCCAACCGACCCTTGGTATGTCCCAGTCGAGCAATTCACACAGTGGGATTTCCCGCTGACATTTTGGAATTGACCGGTGCCACATAGCACACAAGACGAAACAGAATCACGAAACTTTCCTGCTGGACAGTCCGTGCAGTCTGTTTGGCCACGGTCATCTTGGTACTGTCCATCACCACATATTTCACATGTGGACGCTTGACGCGAAGCTTGAAATTGGCCCGGCGCGCAGAAGTCACACTCAGTTTGTCCAGCACCTGCTTGAAATTGACCTTTTCCACATTTTACTTTTGCTTGCATTCCAACTGTGGGGCAAAAGTAACCGGACGAACAATTTTTGCAGGTTGAAGAACCTTTCGTGTTCTGAAACTGTCCCTCGTCGCAGAATGTGCAGTTGGTTGCGGCTTTCATATGTTGAAATTGGCCAACATCGCACAATTTGCAGATGGTATTGCCTTCAGATTCATCTTGAAATCGTCCGGTCTCACATTCCTGGCAATCGGAAGACGTTTCTTCGTCAGTATAATATCCGCGTGGACAATCGGTGCAAGCGCTGGCTGATGCCAAAGCAAACTTCGCGACAGGACAGTTCTCGCATATGGACCACCCCTCCGTTGATGCAAAATAGCCAGAAGAGCAATTGACACAGGCCGTACTTTCATTGAACTCGGCAAAAGTTCCACGGATACATGGTATGCATGATTCGGAAATGCCTCGTTTGTCCTGGTAGTACCCAGGAATGCACAGTGTGCAGTCCGTTTGACCCTCCAAGGATTGAAATCGTCCAATAGAACAATTTCGGCAGTCGGTTGCTTCTCTAGAGTCCTGAAACTGACCGGGACGACAATCGTGGCAAAATGAAAACCCAACATCAGGTTGAAACTGTCCGACGTGGCATCGAACGCAGACAGTCTGGCCTCTCTCCGACTGAAAAAGACCTTCGCTGCAGTTGACGCAAGATGTTGACCCACGCCCATCTTGAAACTGGCCCGTTGAACAACTCAGACATGTACTGGAGTTCGTGAGTGGTTGAAAGTGACCGACGAAACAAGTTGTGCAGTTGGTGCGCCCTTCGTTCGATTGGAACTGACCAGGTACACATGCCACGCACTTGGTTGTCCCTAAAATGTCCTGAAACATTCCCGCACTACAGTTGGAACACTCAATTTGACCTTGCGTGTTCTGGTATTGGCCCACAGAACAATTCTCACATTCAGTTGAAGCGAAGTCCGCCTGAAACATTCCACGCGTACAGTTTGTGCAATGGGAAATGCCAACTTTGTCTTGGAACTGCCCCGGAATGCACGGCTGGCAAGTTGTTGTGCCTAGCTCATCTTGAAAATATCCAGTGGAGCAATTACGACAGAAGGAGAAACCACGCTCACTTTGGTACTTTCCGCGAGCACACTTGATACAGGTGTCGAAGCCAAGACTGTGTTGGTACTGTCCAACTGAGCAATTGTGGCAGCTGGTCTGCCCGGAAAAATTCTGGAATTGTCCAACACTGCAATTGACACAGAAGGATAATCCCTCACGGTGTTGAAATTGCCCCGTCGTGCAGTTGAGGCATGAAGTGCTCGCGAACTCAGATTGAAATTGTCCCACAGAGCAGTTGTGGCAAAAAGTTGCTGCCGTGTTGTTTTGGAACCGGCCTTGGGCACAGTCTAAGCAGCCATCACGTCCTCGAGCATGTTGATACTGCCCTCGAGCACAAACGACACACACCGATTGACCATCATTATTTTGAAACTGTCCCGTGAAACACGAAGTGCAGTTGGTTTGACCCTGCTGGGCCTGGAATTGACCAACGGAGCAGTTCCTGCAGTCAGTTGCACCTGCAATGTTCTGGAATTGGCCGAAGTCGCACCCAACACAGACAGTCGTGCCAGACTCATTTTGGAACCTGCCTGGTTGGCAGGGTAAGCACACAGTGCGGCCGACCAATCGCTGAAAGAACCCCTTCGCACAATGCAAGCATTCCGACAGACCGCTTTGGTTTTGAAATTGCCCGATCGAGCAATTCGCGCACAGGGATTGTCCTGGCAAATTTTGAAAGGTCCCCACTGAGCAATTTGAACAAGACGAGTGTCCGGTATCACTTTGAAACTGTCCTGTGCTGCAGTTCAAGCATGTCGTTTGTCCCTCATCGCCTTGAAACTGGCCGATCTCACAATCACGGCAACGTAAACTCTCGTTCGCGGGTTGAAATTGACCACGCGAGCAATTGTGACACAGTGATAAGCCGTTCAGACCTTGGTATTGGCCCACAGGGCAAGCGATACAGTTTGTTTGAGCTTCAAGTGATTGGAATCGCCCGGAGGAACAATTCAGACACATGGAAGCTCCTTCTGCGTTCTGAAATTGACCAACGGTGCACGCGGAGCATTGCGGCGTTGCACGCGCACCGGCAAAGCGGCCCTCGGAGCAGTTTAGACATTGAGTCCACCCGGACGAATTTGCAAACTGACCATGTGGGCACGACTCGCAAAAAGTTGCTGCTTGTGCATCCTGGAAATGACCCTCGGAGCAGTTCAAACATATAACCTGTCCTAGAAAAGGTTGAAACAGCCCCGCTGCGCATTTGTGACAAAAGGAACGGCCTTCCAACGGTTGCACAGAACCTCCAGAGCAGTTCGAGCATTTCGTCTGACCCAGAAGTGGCTGGAACTGCCCTCGACCGCAGTCCACACAGCGGGAGCTTCCCTGCTCGTCCTGAAACTGCCCTGCTGTGCAGTTGAAGCACATCGTACTCCCGGTTTCGGATCGAAACTGTCCTGATGAGCAATTCGTGCAAACAGTTTGTCCAGTTGTGTTCTGAAACTGACCCCTTGAACAATTCTGGCAGAATGAAAACCCTGATGCATCTTGAAATTGGCCAGCACGGCAAGCAACGCAGCTACTTTCGCCTGCCTGGTCCTGGTACTCACCAGGCTGACAACTCAAGCATATGGACGCGGTCGTGGCGTTCTGGTACTGCCCGTGAGCGCAATCTATGCACGAACTTGACCGTGAAGTGTTCTGGAATTGACCCGCCTTGCACTCGACACAAGTATCTTGCCCAACACGAGGCTGATAGTGGCCAATAGTGCAGTTCGCGCAAATAGATCCACCGGGCGCAGCCGTGAATGTTCCTTTCGTGCAGTTCTTGCAAAGTGAGCGACCAACTGACATTTGATATTGGCCAGCAAGACAAAGTTTGCAACCGGCCTGACGCTCCCAATTCTGGTACTGCCCACGCGCGCATAGACTACAGCCACTTCGTCCAGTAAAATTTTGAAATTGCCCCACGCTGCAATTAGCGCACGCTGTGCCGCCACGACTGGCTTGAAACTGCCCAACAGAGCAGTTGTGACACAAAGTTCTTCCTTCGTATCCCTGAAACTTGCCGCGTGAACATTCTAAACAAGAACTTTGCGCAGCCAGGTGCTGGTACTGCCCCACGGAGCAGTTGGAGCAGTTCGTGGCACCGGGTTCGTGCTGAAACGTGCCTGCTACACAGGGAGTGCAAAATGTCTTGCCTTCCAGTTGCTGATAGCGTCCGGCGCTGCAATTGAAGCAAAATGCCTGCGCGCTGTAGTTTTGGAATCGCCCCTCTGGACAACTTAAGCACGTGCTGCCTCCTACGTCGGGTTGGTAATGCCCATCACTGCAGTTCTGACATTGCGATCTGCCTGGTGATGCAGCTATTCGACCGACGCTACAGTTGAGGCACACAGACTGTCCCACAAGTTGCTGAAACTGCCCCAGGCTACAGCTGTGACAGAATGTTGCCCCTTGGGCATCTTGAAACTGTCCCCTTGAGCATTCCAAGCAAGTCACCTGGCCATCCAAGTTGCTATACAGTCCGATATCGCAAAGGTCACAAATGCTAGCCCCTGCACCTGCCTGGAAATGGCCGGCCGTGCAATTGTCGCACGCAGTCTTCCCTCCAAAGCTCTGAAACCTCCCCTCGGTGCAATTAAAACAAACAGATTGTCCTGGGATGCTGGTATACTGCCCCTTGCTACAGTTGTTGCAGGTGTCTTGTCCGACAACGTTTTGGAATTTGCCCTCTGTGCAATTGTCGCAGGAAGTCATGCCTTCGAAACTCTGAAATCTCCCTACGGTGCAATTGAAGCACACAGATTGTCCTGGGGTGCTGGTATACTGCCCCTGGCTACAGTTGTTGCAAGTGTCTTGTCCGACAGCGTTTTGGAATTGACCCTCTGTGCAATTGTCACAGGAGCTCATGCCTGCAGCGCCTTGGAATCGCCCGGGCCGACATCCTTCACATTGCGACGCCCTAGAAGTGTTGGAGAATTGCCCCGCAGAGCAGCTTTCGCAGTGGGAATGCCCGTGCTCGCCGCGATATTCACCCGGCTGGCAATCGGAACAGTTTGACTGCCCGGTACGGTGCTGGAACGTTCCGGGAGTGCAATTCAAACACGAAGACTGCGCCACCAAATTTTGGTACTGGCCTCGGGAGCAGTTAGTGCAGAAAGTTTGAGCAGCGAATTCTTGATATTGGCCACGAGGACAGAACTGGCACAGCGTCGCTTCAGTCGACACCTGATAATGCCCTCGTGAACAGTTGAAGCAAAACGACTGGCCAGAACTGTTTTGGAACTGCCCTTGATTGCACGGCAAGCACTGAGTGCCAAATTCATTTGGCTGAAAAAAGCCAGCGGTGCAGTTCCTGCAGACGGAACTCCCATTTTGTTGCTGGAATTGTCCGTGGCCGCACATTAAACAGTCTGTCGCCCCCTCGGCTGATTGGAAAAATCCTGCAGTGCAGTTACTACATGCAGTGCTTTCATTGGCCGCCTGGAAAGTCCCGATTGGGCATTGTTCACACTTCGATTGCCCGGAGTTCGCTTGGAACTGCCCCGTAGGGCATTGAATACAGGTATGATCCGACAAATTCACTGTTCGATACCTGCCCGCGGCGCATGCGGAGCAGGCAGACTGCGAGCTGTTGTAAAACAATCCCTCTAAACAACTGGGCCGTGCAGTTGTGGTGGGTTGCAGTGTCGAGATGGACTGGAGAGTAGTGTGGCCTACAGCGACTGCTGTTGTAGCGACAGACATCCCAGTGACGGTGCTAGTAGACTCAGGAGCCCCAACGGTTGTGTTCGCGCCACGCGTTGTGTCCGTATCAAGCGTCGTTGCATCGATGTCCACTCCAGTTGTGTCCGTATCAAGCGTCGTTGCATCGATGTCCACTCCAGTCGTGTCCGTATCAAGCGTCGTTGCATCGATGTCCACTCCAGTCGTGTCCGCATAAAGCGTCGTTGCATCGATGTCCACTCCAGTTGTGTCCGTATCAAGCGTCGTTGCATCGATGTCCACTCCAGTTGTGTCCTCTACACCTGCAGTTGTGTCCGCGGCAACTTCGGTTGTTGTGTCCGCGGCAACTCCGGTTGTGCCCACAGCAACTCCTGGCGAGTACGCAGTAATTGTAGATTCTGCGATAGTAGCAGTAGTGTCAGCTGCTACGGCGGTTTGTGCGTTTGTGGTTGTTGCCAGAAGCGTCAAAGCAACGAAAACCCACAGCGCACAAAGCGCCAACAGCAGGCGACTTCCAGCCATGCTGACTGTTTCACGGCCTCAAACCTGCATAGCACTGGCCCGTGGCAGAGCTGGCCGTCGTCATTGTCACAATAGTAGCTGTGCCTTGGTCTCCGTGCCTGGTAGGAGGACAGGGCCGAGTGTAGCCACTGTCCTTCACCCCCGCCTCAGCTGCAAACACCACTTGGTTCGCAGCAAGGTCCGACAAATACAAAAATTAGTGTGCTTTTCAGGAATTCTGTCTCCTGACATCAGTTTTCTCAACCCGCTTCTGATTGCCAGCACTCGATCACGAAGCATGGCGCGTCGGTCTTCCAACCTTCAGGTCGGTCACTTTCTCATGCGTCAAACGACACCACGTCGCCGCCACCGCTTGAGTGATCCAGCTTCGTCGCCACGACGTATGCATTGACGTGACTATCAATCAAAAGAGAGCCCGGCAAACGACGACGACGAACGAAGGAACGAAGGAACGAAGGAACGAAGGAACGAAGGAACGAAGGAACGAAGGAACGAAGGAACGAAGGAA
>ENA-OWNT01002811-OWNT01002811.1-seawater-metagenome-genome-assembly--contig:-NODE-2811-length-17430-cov-3.257938_pt1 | contig 17430 bp, 12 predicted proteins | sample MGYA00238136_ERZ651165 | MGnify/ENA primary metagenome ERZ651165 (study PRJEB26861, sample SAMN08777766) | seawater metagenome | isolation source: coastal seawater | place: USA: Florida | collected...
TTCGTCCGCGAGGGCAAGGGTGAGGTCGAGCCCGTCGCCTCGATGCCCGGTGTCTACCGCCGCAGCGTCGACAAGATCGCCGAGGCCGCGAAGGAGGCTCACGCGCTTGGCATCCCCGCCATCTGCATCTTTCCCTACACGCCGCTGGAAGCGCGGACCGAGGATTGCGCTGAAGCTTGGAACCCCGACAACATCGCCAACCGAGCCATCCGCGCGGTAAAGGACGCAGTGCCCGATATGGCGGTGATGACCGACGTGGCGCTCGACCCCTACAACATCAACGGCCATGACGGTTACGTGGTGAATGGCGAGATCGTGAACGACCGCACGGTCGAGGCGCTGGTGCGCATGACGCTCGCCCAGGCCCAGGCCGGCGCCGACATCATCGGCCCCTCCGACATGATGGACGGCCGGATCGGCGCAATGCGTACGGCTCTCGAGCAGGAGGGCTACCAGAACGTGATGATCCTCAGCTACTCCGCCAAGTATGCCAGCGCCTACTACGGCCCCTTCCGCGACGCGGTGGGCGCGAGCGGTGCGCTGACCGGCGACAAGAAGACCTACCAGATGGACCCGGCCAATTCCGACGAGGCCCTGCGCCTGATCGAACGCGACCTGCGCGAGGGCGCCGACATGGTGATGGTCAAGCCCGGCACGCCCTACCTCGACATCATCCGCCGGGTGAAGGACAGCTTCGGCGTGCCGACCTTCGCCTACCAGGTCAGCGGCGAATACGCGATGATCCAGGCGGCGGCGCAGAACGGCTGGATCGACGGCGAGAAGATCATGATGGAGAGCCTGCTGGGCTTCAAGCGGGCCGGTTGCAACGGTGTGCTCACCTACTTCGCCCCCGAGGCCGCCAAGCTTCTGAACGGCTGATACCGGCGGTCGGCCGGGCCTGTCCCGGCCAGCCCCCGGAAACAATAGCGATTTCCTGCCGAATCGGGCGCCTCACAGGGTGACAGGCGGCAAGGATCCGCGTATATCTTGGGACAAGGCCGGGCAAACCGACCATATGCAGCAGTTACACAGGCGACAAACCATGAACAATGCGAACGCTTCCCGGCTCGGGCGCCGGGCCTTCACCTTGACCGCACTAGCAGGTTTGGCCGCAACCGCCGCCTGCGGCAACGGCGTCGGCAGCGACAATGCTGCGAGGATCGACGCGCGGGTCGATGCGACGCTGAACGAGATGTACACCCAGTACCCCAACACCCGCGACCTCGCGCAGAAGGCCACCGGCATGCTGGTGATGCCGCTGGTCACCGAGGCGGGCCTGTGGATCGGCGGCGCCTACGGGCAAGGCGCGCTGCGGGTCAACGGGGTGACGGTCGACTACTACTCGACCACCAAGGCCAGCGCAGGGCTTCAGATCGGGGCGCAGCAATACGCTCACGTCCTGTTCTTCATGACCTATGACGCGCTGATCGACTTCCGCCGCTCGTCCGGCTGGGCCGCCGGCGGTGACCTCGAATACGTGCTGCGCGACATGGGCGACTCCGTGGCTGCCGACACCACCACGCTGCGCTCGCCCGTGCTGGCCGCCGTCTTCGGCCGCGCCGGCCTGCGCGTCGGCGCCACACTGGAAGGCACCAAGTACACGCGGATCATTCCCTGAGCCGAGGCCGGGGGCCGGCGCCCCTGGCAGATGGCGGAGCGAGGGGCCAGCCCCTCGCGCTCCCCGGGATACTTGGAACCCAAAGAAGTCAGTCAGGTTCAGAAAATCAAAAGGCCCCGCGCATGCGGGGCCTTCTTCGTTTCAGGGCCGTCTATCAGGCGGCCGCAACTGCGCGCTTGGTCAGCACGCCCACGAGGTGCGCGCGGTATTCCTTGGAGCCGTGCAGGTCGCCGATCATCCCATCCGCAGGGACGGAGAGCCCATCGAGCGCAGAGGCCGAGAAGTTCGAGGACAGCGCCGCCTCGGCTTCGCTCCAGCGGAACACGCCCTCTTCCGAGGCGCCGGTCACAGCAACGCGGACGCCGTCCGCGTATTTGGCCACGAACACCCCGACCAGCGCAAAGCGCGACGCGGGTTGCTCGAACTTGATGTAGGCCGCCTTCTCGGGCACCGGAAAGCGCACAGCGGTGACGATCTCGCCATCCTCGAGCGCGGTGGTGAACATGCCCTGGAAGTAGTCGTCGGCCGCGATCTCGCGCGAGCTGGTCACGATGGTGGCGCCGGAGGCCAGCGCCGCCGCCGGGTAGCAGGCCGAGGGGTCGTTGTTGGCAAGGCTGCCGCCGATGGTGCCGCGGTTGCGCACCGCCGGGTCGCCGATGTTGGAAGCCAGCGCGGCCAGCGCCGGATAGGCCGAGGCGGCTTCCTTGGCCACGGTGCCGTGGGTGGTGCCGCCGCCGATGGTGACCGTGCCGCCCTCGGCCTTGACGCCCTTCATCTCGGCGATGCCGGTCAGGCTCACCAGAGTGGCGGGCATTGCCAGCCGCTGCTTTAGCGTCGGGATCAGCGTCTGGCCACCGCCGAGCGCCTGTGCCTCTTCCTCGCCGAGCGCCGCCACGGCATCGTCCACGGTGGTCGGCTTCACGAATTCGAATTCATACATCCCATCTCTCCTTTCGGGAGGAATGCGGAGCGCGGGGCCCCTCATTTCTTCTCTTTGCAAATACTCATCTTTCCGGCGCCGACCGCAAGGGCCGACGCCGGAAAAAGACTTACCCCTGCATGGCCGCCCAGACCCGTGCCGGGCTCATGGGCATGTCGATATGCGCAACCTTCTTGCCGCCCGAGTTGAGCGCGTCGATCACCGCGTTCACCACGGCCGGTGGCGAGCCGATCGCCCCGGCCTCGCCGCAGCCCTTCACCCCCAGCGGGTTGTGGGTGCAGGGTGTGCAGGCCGAATGGTCGATCTCGAAACTAGGCACATCCCCGGCGCGCGGCATGGCGTAATCCATGTAGCTCGCCGAGAGCAGCTGGCCGTTCTCATCGTAGACGCAGTTCTCGAGCAGCGCCTGCCCGATCCCCTGCGCCAGACCGCCGTGCACCTGGCCCGAGACGATCATCGGGTTGATCAGGTTGCCGAAGTCGTCCGCCGCCATCATCCGTTCGATGGTCACGCGGCCGGTGTCCGGGTCGACCTCCACTTCGCAGGCATAGGCGCCCGAGGGATAGGTGAAGTTCGCCGGGTCGTAGAAGGCCGTCTCCTCCAGCCCCGGCTCAATGTCTTCCAGCGGGTAGTTGTGCGGCACGTAGGCGGCAAGGCAGACATCGCCCCAGGCCACCGACTTGTCGGTGCCCGCGACGCTGAACGCCCCGTTCTTCAGTTCGATGTCGGCCTCGCTGGCCTCCATCAGGTGCGCGGCGATCTTCTTGCACTTATTGATGATCTTCTCGGTTGCCCGCACCATGGCCGAGCCGCCCACCGCGATCGAGCGCGAGCCATAGGTGCCCATGCCCATCGGCGTGTTGGCGGTATCGCCGTGGACGATCTCGACCATGCTCTCGTCGATCCCGATCATCTCGGCGATCACCTGCGGAAAGGCGGTCTCGTGCCCCTGCCCGTGGCTGTGGCTGCCGGTCATCACGACCAGACCGCCGGTGGCGTTGACCCGCACCGTGGCACTCTCGTAGAGACCAGCGCGCGCGCCGAGCTGACCCACGAGGTTCGACGGCGCGATGCCGCAGGCCTCGATGTAGCAGTTGATGCCGAGCCCGCGCAGCCTGCCCTTGGCCTCGCTCGCCTTGCGGCGCGCGGCAAAGCCCGCGATGTCGGCGATCTGCTCCAGCTTGTCCATCGTCGCGTGATAGTCGCCGGTGTCGTATTCCACCGCCACCGGGGTGGCATAGGGGAACTCGGTGATGAAGTTCTGACGGCGCAGGGCGATCGGATCGACCCCCAGCTCGCGCGCGGCCATGTCGATGACGCGCTCCAGCTGGTAGGTCGCCTCGGGCCGCCCGGCCCCGCGGTAGGCATCCACCGGCACGGTGTTGGTAAAGACCGCCTTGACGTTCACGTAGATCAGCGGGGTCTTGTAGTTCCCCGCCATCAGCGTGCCGTGCAGCCAAGTTGGCACCGAGGGCGCAAAGGTGGACAGGTAGGCGCCCATGTTGGCGTAGGTCTCGGTCCGGATGGCGGTGAAGTTGTTGTCCTTGTCCAGCGCCAGCTCGATCTTGGTCACATGATCACGGCCATGCGCATCCGAGATGAAGGCCTCCGACCGGCTCGCCGTCCACTTCACGGGCCGGTTGATCGCCTTGGCCGCGAAGGTGCAGAAGGCTTCCTCGGCATAGTGGAAGATCTTGGTGCCGAACCCGCCACCCACGTCGGGTGCGACAACCCGCAGCTTGTGTTCCGGAATGCCGAGAACGAAGGCACCCATCAGCAGGCGGATCACGTGGGGGTTCTGCGAGGTGGTGTAGAGCGTCGAGTTGCCGGTGCCGCGCTCGAAATCGCCGACGGCCACGCGCGGCTCCATCGGGTTGGCGACAAGGCGGTTGTTCTTCAGCTCCAGCGTGGTGACATGGGCGGCGTCCTTGATCGCCTTGTCGACCGCCTCGCGGTTGTCCTCGACAAAGCCCCAGTCGTAGCAGAGGTTCGAGGTCAGGTCGTCATGCACCTTGGGCGCGCCGTCCTTCAGCGCCGCCTTCATGTCGATGACGGCGGGAAGTTCCTCGATGTCGACGACGATGGCTTCGGCAGCATCCCGCGCCTGCGCCGCGCTGTCCGCGACCACTGCGGCGATCGGGTCGCCCACGTGGCGCACCTTGCCCTGCGCCAGCACCGGGTGCGGCGGCTCCTGCATGGGCTGGCCGTGGCGGTCGGTCACCTGCCAGCCGCAGGGCAGCCCGCCGATGCCCTCGAAATCCTTGCCCGTGAAAATGCGAACGACGCCCGGCATGGCCTCGGCGTCGCTGGTGTCGATCTTGTTGATCTTCCCGTGCGCAATGTCGGAGCGCAGGAAATAGACGTAGGCCTGCCCCCGGATGTTGATGTCGTCGGTATAGTTACCGGCCCCTGTCAGGAACCGCACGTCCTCGCGCCGCTTGCTGCTGGCGCCGATGCCGCTGTCCTTTGGCATTTGGAAACTCCTCCCTGAAATTCCGCGCGCCCTCCGCGCGCTGGTCGCCCTCCCGCCCTGCGGCACCGCCCCACCCCATATGAGGTGTCCTCGTCAGGCAGTCCGCGCGCGTCGAGGGGTCCGTTATTCGGCTGCGATGGCTCCCTCCAGCTGGCCCGAGGCCGCCAGGATCGCCTTGACGATGTTATGGTACCCGGTGCAACGGCAGATGTTGCCTTCGAGGTAGTGACGGATCTCGGCCTCGGACGGCTTCGGATTGTCCTTCAGCAGCGCGGTCGCGCTCATCACCATGCCCGGCGTGCAGAACCCGCACTGCAGACCGTGGTGGTCCTGGAACGCCTGCTGAACGACGCTCAGGGTGCCGTCGGCATTGGCCTGGCCCTCGATGGTCGCCACCTCGGCCCCCTCGGCCTCCATGGCCAGCATGGTGCAGGACTTCACCGCCGCCCCGTCTACATGAACGACGCAGGCGCCGCACTGCGACGTGTCACAGCCCACGTGGGTTCCGGTCATCCCCAGCGTATCTCGCAGGAACGACACCAACAGCGTGCGTCCTTCGACCTCGCCGCTGACCTCCTTGCCGTTCACTTTCATGGAGATTTTCGTCATCAGTGTCTCTCCCTTCGGATTGATGCCTTCGGGGCCGAGTAAATCACTTCGCCCCAAGCTTGAGAACAGGATTCTTTGTAATCCGGTATAGATAGACCGCTACCGGTCAGCCCCGGCGCCCCGATCTGGGCTGCGGCCGGGTCGGAATTTCCTTCAGCAGGCCACCAACGCCCATTGCCGCGATATCGGCGCTGCTGACGTCGACGCCGCAGGCGACCCGCGACAGCACCCAGTCCGCGCCGTTCAACGCGGGCGAACGTGCGCATCCCGGCAGTCCGATCACCGGCCGCTCGCCCATCGCGCCGAGGAACAGCAGGTTGCCAGGGTCGACCGGCATGCCGAAGCGCTCGATGGTGCCGCCTGCGCGGCGCACTGCGCTCGGGGCGACGTCGTCCATGTCCGAGGTGGCAGAACCGGTCAGCACCAGCGCGAGCTCGCCGCCGAGGTCTGTCAGCGCCTGCGTCAGCTGCGCGGTGTCGTGCGGCACCTCGCGCACATCGGCCAGTTCGATCCCCAGCGCCGCCAGCCGGTCCCGGATCGCGGCGATCCCCTTGGCATTGTCCGGTCCGCCCGGGATGTCCGTGACGACCAGCCCGGCGCTGACGTGCACGGGCGCGCGCAGCCGGATCGCGCGGCGCGCCAGTTCACCGGCCCGAGACACCGCATCCTCCGGCACCGCGTAGGCAATGATCTTGACCGTCGCCACCATCTGCCCCGGCCCGACCTGCTGCCATTCCGGCACCGTCGCCACCGTTACCATCGGGTGCACCGAGTTCAGGGCGTGAATGGCGGCGGCGTCGATCTCGACCACGCCGGGTCCCTCGGAAATCAGGTTCACCCGCCCGGTGAAGGGCTCGGTCAGCCGAAGCCCCTGCGCCTCCGGCTCGGGCACCAAGGCTGCTGCAATCCGCGCGGCGGCGGCGTTCTCGTCAAGGTCCCCTGTATCGGCGCGCGCAACAATGATCTCGTTGATCCCCTCCGACCTCAGCCCGGCGACATGCTCGGCCGTCAGGACCTGTCCCTTGCGCAGGCGCCGCCCGGCCAGCGTGACCGAGTGGGCCAGCATCGCGCCTTCGGCTTCGTCCACCGGGACGGGGCCGAATTTCATGCGGCCCCCTTGCGCAGGACCTGGGTCATCTGCGCGATGATCGACACCGCGATCTCGGCCGGGCTCGCGGCCCCTATGTCGAGCCCGACGGGGCCGTGGATGCGCGCGATCTCCTCTTCGCTGAATCCTGATGCCTTCAGGCGCTCCACCCGCTTGGCGTGGGTGCGCGTCGATCCCAACGCCCCGATGTAGAACACGCCCGAGCGCAGCGCCGCCTCGATCGCAGGGTCGTCGAGCTTGGGGTCATGGGTCAGCAACACCAGTGCCGTGCGCGAGTCGAGACCAAGCTGGGCCACCGCCTCGTCCGGCCAGTCATGCAGCAGCTTGGTTTCGGGAAAGCGCGCCTCCGAGGCGAAGGCCTCGCGCGGGTCGATCACCGCCGGATCGTATCCGGCAATGCGCGCCATCGGCACCAGCGCCTGCGCGATATGAACCGCACCAACCACGATCAGGCGCAGCGGCGGATTGTGGACGGCGACAAAGGTCTGCCCCTCTTCCTCGAACCCGGAACGATCCATCCGCATCCGCTCGGGATAGGAGCCGTGCAACAGGCGACGCACACCCGTATCGAGCGTAACTTCGTAAGCCACCGGCTCTCGCCGGGCCCGCGCCGCGACCAGTTCGGCAAGCAGATCCTCGGGCAGCGCGCTGCCGATGGGTTCGACCAGCACCCGGATCGTGCCGCCACAGGCCAGACCGACGGCAAAGGCATCGTCGTCACTGACCCCGAACTCCAGCAACCGGTGCGCGCCATCCTCGATGGCTTCCAGCGCCTCGACGATCACCGCGCCTTCGACACAGCCCCCCGAGACCGAGCCCTCGATGCGCCCGTCGCCCCCGATGGCAAGCTGCGCCCCGATGCGGCGCGGGGCACTGCCCCAGGTCTCCACCACAGTGGCGAGCGCCGCGCCGACGCCATCCCTGTGCCACTGCAATGCGATTTCGGGGCTGTTGTCGAAACGGTCCATGATCTTCTCCCGGCGCGCGACGTCCACCGCACAGAGATAATCACGCTCCCCGGAATTGTATAGGGCGGGCCTCGGCTGCACATGGCGCCGGCCCGCCCCCGCGCCTCCGCCTTACCACGCGGGAGACGCTCATCCGGGGCCCTCTCTTTCCCCGGGGTGGCCGCCTCGATCGGCGGCTTTGACAGGTTGGAGGACATGGTCCGCCACTCACACGTGCCAGGGGACTGATCCCTCCGTACCCCCGGCGACCATGCACCGTTCCTGCCAATTCGTGACTTGCAGGGAGAGAGTTAGGGCATCGCCAACAGGTCCGACATGACATAGGTCAAATCGCACGAGAAAGGGCCGCGAGTAGATCGCGGCCCTTCCGATGTGTTCTGCCAAGCTGAACGCTTGCCCGTGGGGGACGCGCTCAGTTCAGCAGCGGCGTGATGTTGCGAACCGCGACCCGGCGGTTGGCACGCTCCGAGGAGGATGTCGCGACCTTCAGGTCCGACTCGCCGTAGCCCTGCACCACGAGGTTCTCGGGCGGAACCTGGAAGTACTGGGTCAGCGCCAGCGCCACCGTTTCGGCCCGACGGTCCGACAGGGCAAGGTTGCTGCCCGCGGTGCCCACGGCGTCAGTGTGTCCTTCGATCAGGAACACGTCGCCCGGGTTCTCGCGGATCGCCTCGCGCATCGAAGACCCGAGCGCGGCAAGCTGCTGCGCCTGCTCCGGGTTGATCGCCGAGGACCCCGTGGCAAAGGTCACGTTGTTCACGTTGATCTCGGGCACGAGGCGGCGCACCGCGTCGATGTTACGAACTTGCGAGAGCGAGAAGGTGCGCCCGATCTCGTTGGCTTGCGTCGCGGCCAGTGCCAGGCGCAGATCGTCCTGCGACACCCCTTGCCCATAGTTCACCTGGTTGGTGCGGTAGGTCGGCAATTCGCTGACCTGCACCGGCTGGAACGAGCGGGTATCGTCGAACAGGACGACCTGCTGACCGTTGGGCATGATCCGCGTGCGGCGCAGCACCCGGCCATCGGCGGCGCGGATGGTCTCGACCCGGCTGCCGTCCTCGTAGGTCACGAAGCTGCGGGTGGAGCCGTCGTTGAAGCGCTCGGTCTGCACCTGGCTGCCCGGCTGGCGCAGCAGCACGTCGTCGTCCTTGAGCACGCGCAAGCCGTCGTCGCCCTGAACCACGATCCGGTCGCCGGAGTTGCTCACGACCTTGTCGTTGTTCTTCAGCAGCTGGGTCACCGCCAGCGCGCCAAGGCCAAGCAGGGCTACCTTGCCCACGTTGGACAGGCCGCTGTCATCGTCCTTGACGGTATTGGCCGGCTTGGCGAACTCCTCGTCCGCGCGGCGCACGTCCTGTTCGGTGATGGTCTCGGTCTTGACCTCGCCCTTGGCCTCAGTACCGGCGGCGGCAGCCGCGGCTGCGGCCTGACGCTCTTCACGACGCGCGGCGCGGTCAGCCTGTTGCTGGCTGTCTAGCTTGGGCGCGCTCTCCACATCCTCGGCCCGCTCGGCCTGACGCGCAGCCTTGCGCTCGGCCTGACGTTCTTCCTTGGTCTTGGTCTGGTCTGCACCATCCTCGGCCGCCGCGGTCGCCGCGGGTTTCGGCTCGGCGGACTCGGTCTTCACATCGGCCTCGGCTTCAGCCTTCATCGGCTCGGATGCCGCGGTATCGGCAGGCTTTTCCTCGGCGGTCTTGTCCTGAGCAGGCGCGCTCTGGGCAGTCTGCGCCTCGGGTGCCTTTTCGGCAGCACCAGCGTCGGCCTGCGCCGGCTGCTCGGCCTCGGGCTTCGGCTCGGGTGCCTCGGCAGACTCCTCGGTCGCCTTCGCACCGGCAGCTGCCTCGGCCTCGGCCGCTGCGGCCTTCTCCTGCTGCCGCTGTTCCTTGCGTTCGGCCTTACGCTCGGCCTGACGCTCTTCCTTGGTCTTCTTCTCGGGCTGGTCTTCCGCGACCTGTGCCTGCAACTCTTCCCGGGCTGCGGCGTTACCCTCAGCCTGCTGATCCTGCTGTGCCTCGAGCTGCTGACGCAGCTTGTCGACGTCGGCCTGGCTCTGTGCGATGGCGACATGCGGGATGGCGAGTGACAGGGTCACCGCCAGTGCCGTCGACGATTTCAGAAACCTTTTCATAACTGGTCCTCCGTTGTGCCGCCTGCGCGGTCTGGACAACACAACGACCTGCACCCGGATTCGGTTGCATACAAGAGACAACACATTGATATTACAAATGTTACTTCAACTGTTCAGCAATGCCATCAGCCGTGCCTTCTCGCCCGTGTCCTCGCGGCGGGAGATCACCCGCGCAAGGTCTTCGAGCGAGGCAATGGAATGGCCCGCGCGGAAAGAATCCACGTGCGGCAGCATCGCGGCGATGCCCCGCGCCCGCGGCGCGAAACCATCCCAGCGCAGCAGCGGATTCAGCCAGATCAGACGTCGAGATGAGAGATGCAGCCGCTCGATCTCGCGCGCAAGCTGGTCGGGATCGTCGCGGTCCAGACCGTCGGTGATCAGCAGCACCACCGCGCCCTGCCCCATGACCCGGCGCGACCAGTCGCGGTTGAAGGCGTGCAGGCAGGCCCCGATCCGGGTCCCGCCCTCCCAGTCCTGCGCCTCGGCACCTGCCGCCCGCAGCGCCTGATCGACATCGCGCGTGGCAAGATGGCGCGTGATATTGGTCAGCCGGGTGCCGAAGGTGAAGGCATGCACCCTCGCCCAGCCCTGCCCCCTGCGGTTCGAAACCGCGTGCAGGAAATGCAGGATCACCCGCGAATACTGGCTCATCGAGCCGGAGATGTCGCAGAGCACCACGAGGTTGGGCCAGCGGGGTTTGGGCCGCAGGTGCTTCAGGTCGCGGATCTCGCCCCCCTGACGCATGGCGCCGCGCAGGGTGCCGCGCCAGTCCAGCCGCCGCCCCAGCGCCGCTGGCTCGCCCCGGCGCGACGGCAGCGGCTTGACCGGCAGTTCCAGCCGCTCCAGCATCCGCTTGGCCGCCGCCATCTCGGCGGTGCTCATCTGCTCGAAATCGAGGGTGCGCAGGCGCTCCTCGGAAGACATGGTGAGCGAGGCGTCGACCTCGATCATCGTCTCCTCCTCCCGCGCGTCACTCTCCTCGGGCAGGTCGGGCGAATGGCCGTCCAGCAGGGCCTCTGCCGCGCGCTTCTCGGCCGCCTGTGCGACCCGCTCTTCCTGCACCCCGCGCACGGCTGGCAGCATCATCGCCATCATGTGTTCGAGAAAGCGGGGATCGCGCCAGTAGAGCCGGAAGACCTGCGCAAAGACCGCGCGATGCTCGGGCCGGTTCACGAAACAGGCGTGCAGCACCCAGTAGAAATCGCGCCGGTCGGTGAACCCCGCCGCCTCGACCGCGCGGATGGCATCGGTCACCCGCCCCGGCCCCACCGGCAACCCGGCCTTCCGCAGCGCCCGTGCGAAATGCAGGATGTTCTGGGCGAGCTTCGGGTGCTCGGGCAGATCGAGGGGCGCGTATTCCGTCATGTCTCGCCTCTGGTTCGGGTCGGAGCCGGGGGCTGCCTGCCCCCGGACCCCCGGGAGTATTTCTGAAGAAAGGAAGGTCAGGCGGGTTCCAGCGCCGCCCTGGCCTGATCGAGGATGCGTTTGGCTTCCGATCCCTGCAGTTTCTGGATGTCGTCCTGGTACTTCAGCACAGCGCCGAGCGTATCCGAGATCACCTCGGGCGAGAGGTCGATCACGTCGAGCGCCAGAAGGCACTTGGCCCAGTCGATGGTCTCGGCGACGCCGGGCTTCTTGAACAGATCCTCGGTGCGCAGGGCCTGCACGAAGGCGACGACCTGTCGCGACAGCGCCTCGGCGGCCTCGGGGGCACGGGCGCGCAGGATTTCGAGCTCGCGGTCGAAGTCCGGATAATCGACCCAGTGGTAGAGGCAGCGCCGCTTCAGCGCATCATGCACCTCGCGCGTGCGGTTGGAGGTCAGGATGACGATGGGCGGCTCGGGGGCCTTGATGGTGCCGAGTTCGGGGATGGTCACCTGGAAGTCCGAGAGCGCCTCCAGCAGGAAGGCCTCGAAGGGCTCGTCGGTGCGATCGAGTTCGTCGATCAGCAGCACCGGCGCGCCATGCTCGTCGGGGCGCATTGCCTGCAGCAAGGGTCGTTCCACCAGGTAGTCGGGGCCGAAGAGTTCGCGCTGGAGCATCTCGCGGTCGGCGCCGCCCCCGGCCTCGGCGGTGCGGATGGCGATCATCTGGGCGGGAAAATTCCACTCGTAGACCGCGCTGTTCGCGTCCAGCCCCTCGTAGCATTGCAGGCGGATCAGGCGACGCCCGAGGCCGGCGGCGATGGCCTTGGCGATCTCGGTCTTGCCGACGCCGGCTTCGCCCTCGAGAAACAGCGGACGGCCGAGTTTCAACGCGAGGAAACAGACCGTGGCGAGCGCGCGGCCGCAGACGTAGCCCTCGGCGCCCAGCATGTCCTGGACCGCGTCGATCGAGGCGGGAACGGGTATTGGCTCTGACATGGCTCCTCCCTTTTGGCTCAGAAGGTCACGAGTGGGCCGGGAGGTCAACCGGAGCCGCGCGGGCTGATGTTTACCGGCAACCCTGCAATCGCCGAAGTATGGGCAAAATGTTGACGGATTCCGGGGCAAATGTCATGACACAAGGACAAAACGGGCGCCCGGCCGCCTCCCTGACGGGAGCGGCGACGAGGTGCAGGGGCAAACGAGACGATGGGCAGCAGCGCGCCGACGAGCGACTTGCGGGTGACCGCGGTCACCTGCGTCAAGAACGAGGGTCCGTTCCTGCTGGAATGGATTGCCTACAATCGCCTGATCGGCGTGACCGATTTCCTGTTCTACTCCAACGACTGCAGTGACGGCACCGACGATCTGCTGGACGCGCTGGCGCGGCGCGGGCTGGTCGCGCATCTGCCCAACCCCGCCGAGGGGCGCAACTACCAGATGGAGGCACTGAAGCACGCCCGCACGCAGCCCTGCGTCACCGGGGCGGACTGGGTCTGGATCGCGGACGTGGACGAGTTTCTCAACATCCACACGGGCGATCACACCATCGCGGCGCTGATCGACGCCTGCGATGACCCGCAGGCGATCTCGATTCCGTTCCAGTTCTTTGCCAACGATGGCGTCGAGCGGTTCGAGGACAGCCCCGTGATCGCCCAGTTCATCCGTTCGCACAATCCCGACATCTGGTGCGGCGAGCTGGCGATCGAAGTCAAGTCACTGGTGCGGAATGACTTTCCGCTGCAGTACTACGGCGCACACCGGCCCTTCTTCAACGCCAAGCGCACCGGCGAAGCGCTGCCGACCTGGACCGATGCCTCTGGGCGCAAGGTGCCGGAGGCTTTCCTCAAGGCATCGAACCCGCGTCGCATGCGCAAATTCCCGGCCCTTGGTGCCCGGCGCTTCGCGACGCTGAACCACTACGCCCTGCGCAGCCTCGACAGTTATCTGGTCAAGACCGACCGGGGCGACGTCAACCGCGAGAACCGCGCCTTCGACGACAGCTACTGGCGCGAACGCAACGACCCGGCAACCGAGGACCGGAGCATCCTGCGCCATCTCCCGGCGCTGGATGCCGCGCTCGCCGAGCTGAAGAGCGACCCCGAGATCGGCGCGCTGCACGAGCAGGCGGTCGCACGTCACCGAGCGCGGCGCGGTGCGCTTCTGGCGCAGGAAAGCTACCGCCTCATGCGCGATGCACTGCGCGACGCCCCGACCCTGCCGCCGCAGGAAGAGGCGCTGCTGGCCGAACTGGGGCTGGCCCCGTGACCCTGCGCGCCGTCAACCTCGGCCTGCCCAAATCAGGCACCACGACGCTCGCCAAGGCGCTGCGCCTGTCCGGCATGGTGGTCGCCGACCACCGCCTCAGGGGGCGCAACACCAAGGACCCGTCGAAGAAGGGCCGCTATGTCGCCGACCTCTTGTACCGCGCCTATTTCGACACCGGCGATCCGGCGGCGCTGATGCCCGAGGTCACGGCGATCTCGGAAATGAGCATGATGCACAAGGATCGCTGCGCCTGGCCGCAGACCGATTTTGCCCTGATCCGCGCCATCCGGGCGCATCATCCGGGGGTCAAGTTCCTCGCCTCGCGGCGCGAGTCCTTTGCCATGTCGCAGTCCATGCTGGCCTGGTCGAACCTCGGCACCGACAGGCTCCCCACCGGGGCCGTACCGGGGCTGCCGGCGGGGTTTGGCGAGACCAGCAAGGAGCGCGAGCGCTGGATCGACGGCCATTACGGCAACCTCAGGGAATGGTTCGCGGGCGATCCCGACTTCCTCGAATTCGACATCGCTGACCCCGAGGCGCCGAACCGCATTTCGGCCTTCCTCGGCGTCGACCTGCCGTGGTGGGGCACCGCCAACGCCAATCCGCTGCGGAGAACGTCCTGATGCGCATCTACCTTCATATCGGGCCCGAGCGCATCGCCGCGGAGCGCCTCCAGCAGGTGCTGGCCGAGAAGCGCGACGCGCTGCTGTCGGAGGGTATCCTGTTCCCGCGCAGCCCGGGTTCTGGGAACCACACGCGCCTCTACATGGCGGTGACCGACCCCGGCCACGTCGACCCCTTGCGCTACAACCGGGGCTACATCACCGCCGAGAAGCAGGCGCGCCTGCGCGAGATGCTGGCGACGGAACTGGCCGCCGAGGTGGCGCAACACCGCCCGCAAGCGCTGATCCTTGCCGCGCCGCAACTTGGCCAGTCACTCTCACGCCGGACCGAGCTGGAACGGCTGAAGGCCCTGCTGGCGCCGCTGTCTCAGGACATCCGCATCGTCGCCCATGTCGACGAGCAGGCGCGCGCGCTCGTGCGGCACTACGGTGATCAGATCCTCGACGGGCGACCCCAGCCGCTGGATCGCGAACTGGCGCTGGCACCGAGCGAGAGCTGGTGGAACGCCTGCATGAACACCCTGCCCCCGATCGTTCCGCAGAACGGATGCTTCGAGGAAACCCAGGGCGCACCCTTCTGGCTCGATTACCGGCGTCTGGTCGGTTTCTGGGAGGATGTCTTTGGCGAGGGCACGGTCGCGCTGCGCCCCTACCGCGCTGCAGAGTTCGCCTCGGATCGCGTCATCGACGAGCTGCGGGAGAGTTTCGCGATCACCCGGAACCTCGGCAAGCCCTCCGCCGCGCCAGACGCCGCCCCCCCCTCTGCCGCCTGGCTCACCCGGGCACGTCGGCTGAACGAATTGCTGCTGCACCTGCTCGACACCCGCAACAAGCTGTTGCCGAGGCAGGTCTGGCGCGGATTCCTCAACGAGGTGGCCATCGAGGGCGCGCCGACCGCGCCCGGTAGCCTGAGCGCGATTTCCGAGCGCTTCGCGGCGGACAACGCCCTGCTCTGCGCCGAGCATCCCGCGCTTGCGCCTGATGATCTCGCTCCCGATGCAGCGCTGCCCACCTGGCACGAGGCAGACCCGCTGAACGGCTACCGCGCCTCGCAGTACCTGCTGGCCTTCATGTACCGCATCGACAAGGCAACGCGCGAGGAAGAGAAGGCCAAGGGCACCGACATCGCCCGGCTGACCGACGCGCCCATGCCGCGCCGGCCGCGGCAGGTCCCCCTGACCGAGACCGCGCGCGCCCTGATGCCGCCGCTGGCGGTGCAGAAGTTCGAATCCCTCCAGACCTCGTCTTTCAGGCCGCACAACCGCATTGGCGCCGTGAACGAGGAGGAACTCGCCGCGGCCTATGCCGCCGTGCCAGCCCGCATTCTCCCGCAGGGATCGAGCGGCAACGTGATCGTCGGCTGCATGAAGAACGAGGCGCCCTATATCCTCGAATGGGTCGCCTATCACCGCGCCATCGGGATCGACAACTTCCTGATCTACACCAATGGCTGCGAGGACGGCACCGACGAGATTCTCGACCGTCTGCAGGAAATGGGTGTTCTACAGCACCGGCTGAACGACGACTGGAAGGGCAATTCGCCCCAGCAGTTCGCCCTCAACCGCGCCCTCAAGGAACCGCTGATCCGCAACGCCGACTGGATCGTCCACATCGACGTGGACGAGTTCATCAACGTGCGCTGCGGCAACGGCACGCTGGAGGACTTCTTTGCACGGGTTCCCGATGCCACCAACGTCGCGATGACGTGGCGGCTGTTCGGCCACAACGGGGTGACCAGGTTGGCCGACGACTTCGTCATCGAGCAATTCGACACCTGCGCGCCAAAGTACTGCCCTAAGCCCCACACCGTCTGGGGCTTCAAGACCATGTTCAAGAATATCGGGGCCTACGGCAAGATGTCCTGCCACCGGCCCAACAAGCTGGCCGAGGGCTACGAAGACAGGGTGCTCTGGGTCAACGGCTCCGGCGAGGACATGACGTCGGAAGTGGCGCGCAACGGCTGGCGCAATTCGCGCAAGTCCATCGGCTATGACCTGCTGCAACTGAACCACTACGCGCTGCGCTCGGCCGAGAGCTTCCTGATCAAGCGCCAGCGTGGCCGCGCCCTGCATGTCGACCGGTCCATCGGTCTGAACTACTGGATCCGGATGGACTGGTCCGACTTCCGCGACATCACCATCAAACGCAACGTGCCACGGGTGCGCGCCGAGTACGAACGCCTGCTGGAGGACGACACGCTGCGGTCCAGGCACCAGAAGGGGCTGGACTGGCACCGCGCCAAGGCCGACGAACTGCACGCCCAGCCCGAGTTCCGCGAGCTCTACGAGCAGGCCCTCGCGGTCAAGCTGACCGAAACCGAGCGCGTCGCCTACGCTCTGGCGCTGGACATGGAGAGCTGACATGACGCATCAAGAGTGGCGCACAAAACATTGAAAATATGCTCAGTTCTCACCGTAAAAAATGAGGGCGCCTTCCTGCTGGAATGGCTCGCCCATCATCGTGCGGCGGGGATCACCGACTTTGTCGTTCTCTCCAACGATTGCGCGGACGGCACCGACACCATGCTCGACAGGCTGGCCGAGCTCGGCTGGCTGACCCACATCCGCAACGACGGCCCCTATGACAAGCGTGGCGTCCAGTTCACCGCCCTGACCCGCGCGGGCGAGGCCAAAGCCGTGCAAGGGGCCGACTGGCTGCTGCCCCTCGACATCGACGAGTTCGTCAACGTCCACACCGGCGACAACACCCTGCCAGCCCTCATCGCCGCGCTCCCCGAGGCCGATGCGATCACCCTCACCTGGCGGCTCTTCGGGAATGAGGGCATCGAACGCTACGAGGATGCTCCGGTAACCGAAACCTTCACCGCCTGTGCGCCCGAGGTCATCCACTGGCCGTGGCGCGCGGTGATGTTCAAAACGCTCTATCGCAACGACGGAACCTACCGAAAGCTTGGCGTGCATCGCCCGCGCAACCCGGCACCCGCCCGGCTCGGCGCCAGCCGCTGGTTCGACGGCGAGGGCCGCGAGCTTGGCGATGCCTTTCGCAACCGCCGCCTGTTCTCGGACTATGGCCGCCCGAACTATGGCCTTGCCCAACTGAACCACTACCCGCTGGGCGCGATGGAAAGCTTCGTGCTCAAGGCGGATCGGGGGCGCGCGGTCCACTCCGGCCATGCTCTCGACGCGGACTACTGGGTCGAGCGGAACTACTGCACGGACACCGACACCTCGATCTCCGCGCTGTCCGACCGCGCCACCCCGATCCGGCAGGAGCTGCTGGCAGACCCGATTCTCGGCCCCCTGCACGGCGCGGCGGTAAACTGGCGCAAAACCCGCTTCGAAGAGCTCATGCAGCAGGAACCCTCGCGCGC